>Ga0207665_10000816_pt1 | contig 21087 bp, 23 predicted proteins | sample LARL112metaG_FD_184351 | JGI IMG/M metagenome (GOLD analysis project Ga0207665, IMG submission 184351) | Corn, switchgrass and miscanthus rhizosphere microbial communities from Kellogg Biological Station, Michigan, USA - LAR L11-2 metaG... | ecosystem: Host-associated > Plants > Roots >...
CGCAGCATCAGCCGCAGGTGCCTCATCTGGTGGAGCAGCAGCTGCAGCAGCTGCAGCAGCCGCTTCAGCAGCTGGTGCATCACCAGCAGCAGCCGCAGCGGCAGCCGCAGCAGCAGCAGGTGCAGTAGCAAGTGGAGCATCAGCTTCTAGTGCTGCTTCTGCAGCCGCATCTGCAGCATCATCAGCCGGGGCATCCTCCGCAGCCGCATCCGCAATATCCTCCTCACTTTCCTCATCCGCAGCAGCAGCTGCAGCAGCATCATCACTTCTGAAATCTCCAATCCCATCAGCCGCAGCAGCAGCCGCAGCATCAGCTGCGTCCTTTGCGGCTCAAAATGGCGGAGCTTCATCTGCAGCAGCCGCAGCGGCAGCCGCAGCAGCATCTAGTGCAGCAGCAAGTGGAGCATCAGTAGCTGGTACTGCCGCAGCAGCAGCAGCCGCTGCAGCAGCCGCAGGTGCCTCATCTGGTGGAGCATCAGCCGCAGCAGCTGCAGCAGCCGCTTCAGCAGCTGGTGCATCACCAGCAGCCTCGGTGGCCGCAGCCGCAGCTGCATCTTCAGCAGCAGCTGGTGGAGCCTCAGCATCTGGAATCGCATCTGCAGCTGCAGCAGCCGCTTCTGCTGCTGGTGCATCACCCGTAGCTGCAGCAGCCGCAGCAGCATCAGCAGCGGGTGGTGGAGCAGCAGCTGCAGCAGCCGCAGCAGCATCAGCAGCGGGTGGTAGCGCCTCAACAGCGTTGGCCGCAGCATCCGCAGCCTCCTTAGCAGTAGCTGCCGGATCTTCTGTTGGTGGAGTAGCAGCAGCCGCAGCAGCAGCCGCTTCAAATGCTGGCGGAACAACCAGTGTGGCAGCCGCAGCAGCCGCAGCAGCAGCCGCAACAGCAGCCGGGGCATCACCAGCTGGAGCCGCAGCAGCAGCCGCAGCCGCAGCATCAAGCGCCGCGGCCAGCGGATCTTCAGCTGGAGGTTCATCTGGTGTGGCAGCCGCAGCAGCCGCAGCAGCAGCCGCAACAGCAGCTGGTGCATCACCAGCAGCGGCATCCGCAGCCGCAGCAGCAGCAGCAGCCGCAGCAGGCAGTGGAGCCTCATGTTCGAACGTGGCGGCCGCTACTTCGGCAGCCGCTTCGTCAGCAGGAGCATCATCAGCAGCAGCCGCAGCTGCCGCAGCAGCAGTAGGATGTCGTAAATAAGACACTGAATCAGTCCAAAACAGACGGGCACCTAACCCGTTTGGCGTTTTCTTTTTATCGAAATTGGTAAATACGAGAATGATAATTTTAAATGACTAGTTAGAACTGTCTTACTTGAATCCATTACAAAGACGCAAGCTTTTCAGATACTCTCTTCATTATTTTACCAAATTAAATTCCAGATACGTTCATATCGACAATATGCAAAGGAATGTATATGCATCTTATAGACTCATGAACAACTAGGTAGTAATACTAGTAATCTGGTGACTGTTTATAGGAGTGATTTCTTAAGTTTAACTGGTCAATATGCACAAAGATTTATTGGATAAATAATAGAAAAGCTACGAAATTTAGTAAGCCCTAAGACATCAAGGAGACTTCGTTTTTCGCCCTTTCTATCTCATTTTTGATTTGGATCATTCTTCTGCGCTCGTCAATTTTTTCCAAGAACTTATATTTTGGATATAAAATGTAGATTTGATGGTAAAGGGAGGTAAAAGGGGAGGCCGAGTTAGAGATAAATGGCGGGATAAGCAATGGATAACAGTTAATTCGCCTTCTGCTTTTGGTGGCAGTGCACTAAATTACGTTCCAATAACTGACCATAGTAGTGCCAAGGGTCGAGTAATGGAAAATACCATGTTTGACGTCTTGAAACAAGATCCGACACAACATCAAACCAAAGTATTCGTCCAAATTGAGAACATCGCCGAAGGTTCTGCCACTACCGTTTTCAAAGGACATGAATATGCAAAAGAGTTCTTGAGGAGTTTAATAAGAAGAGGCAGCTCGATGATAACTTTTGTACACGATTATAAAACTGCTGATGGATATATTTTCAGGGTTGAGGTATTAGCCTTTAGCCAGAGGAGATTAAACTCGTCCAAGAAACATCAAATTCGCTTGATATCGCATAATCAATTGAATGCTAGTATTGCAAAATTAACAGTCGACCAGTTTGTTCAGGAAGTAACTATCGGAAAAATGGGTGCTGATCTACTGGCCGAGGCTAAAAAAATCGCATCGCTTCGTCATATTGGAATTAAGAAGACAAAGTTGATATCTACACCCAAATCAAGAGAGGTCGAAGAGGCAAAGCAAATCGAAGTAACGACAGAGGAAAATGAACAAACTGCTGATGCAGCGGCATAACAAGTCAAGTTCTCCAAGCACAGGACGACCTAATGTCCGACAAACCTGAAGCCGGTGAAGATCATTTTTCAGGAGCTGATATTAGCTGCGTCTTACATGCTACCGAAGACGAGAACAAAGTGCTAAAGGCCGCCTCAGAGATATTTTCTATATCTAGGGATAGATTTTTTTTTAAAAGATTAGAAGGCCACTGGGGAAATCCCATAATATACCTGATGGCATTTTTGGACCGTAAAGAAGCATGGAAAACCGCATCAAAAATTATGTTTTCACTAAACCCACTTGATAGAAATCAGTTAAAAGAATCGCTCAATGATCTAGTGGATGAAAAAGGTAACATGTACATTAGACTCGATAAACAGGGAATGTGTAGAGGTAAAATGAGTCTTAGCGAAATTGACTCAGTCAGAATAAAGTTTAGACCGGTAAAGACCTTTAAGAAAATAAGGAACGTGCCTAATTACAAGGTGTTACTGTCATTAGACGAATAGATTTAAATGTTCGATTTTCGAATGCCATGGAATCAAATGAGATTCCACATTCGCTAGGCATAGATGTTTTCGGTACCGACGATTACCTTACGAATGTTAAGGAAAGTCTAATATACAGATGTAATAAGTCATCAAAACCTAAGGTTCCTTTTCTTATCACTAGCGAAAGTATCGGCGATCTATCCTCGATGGTAAATATCGATATCATTTCATTAAGAGATATTAATCTTAAATTTGAGGATAGAAGGAAGCTTCTTCGTGGCATCGGACTAGAGATAACTATATCAAATCTGCGACTGACCGATGGCAAGCAGCTCGGCAAATGGATTGCTGACATTTCATCGTTCTACGCATACTGTAAACATGCCAGATTCCAGTTTATATTATCAAGCGGTGCAACTTCGATATGCGAACTGGTTTCTGGCCGCTGTTTCGATTCACTACTAAAAACATGTGGAATTGATCCTATATCTTACTGGAATGACCTTAACGGCTGGTTACAAACTAGATTGATAAGGAGGCATACCTATTTTGCTTAACAGAAGGAGCAAGAGAAGATACATAGCGGTGAGATGCGACAAATTTGTAAAAGCTGATAATGGAAATGGAATTTACAATTCGGGCTTTGCTTTATTGCTAACTCGTAGGGTCGCCGAACTTTATGGATTTATTGTGGCACAAAAGTCTTCGATAAGGGATATCGGTAACAATGGCAATACAATATTCGTAATTAGATGTAATCTGAACTTTTTACCTATTGTACTATCAGCGATCCCACTCCTGAACCCCCCTGCGTTGGTATTGCTCATCTCAGGCACAGTCAAGCGCCTAAGGATGAATCTTAAGAAACCTTCTTTTCAAATTTTAAAAGAGGAGAACAAGTGCCGAATTGAAAAGCCGATTTAGCGAATTTAATTTTCTCCAAAAAGCAGCATTTTTAGTGTTAAATTCTACTTAGAAATAAAACTAAATTATTTTAAAAAAGTATTAATGATTCAGATCTAAACCCAGGTAAGTTTTTAGTAGAAGCATTGTTCCTCCAAAGTAGACCAAGTGAAAATTTATTGTATCTTGCACACTACCTTACTAACATGTTGCAAGAGATCATAAGAAGATATCCCGCGGGCAGGATTTGCTCCAAAGCAACACTTTTTTAACTTTGTTTGAGCCTGCGACTCTTCGGTAACTGCACAGTGTACGCCCGATAGGCTGTTTACGCGGTCAGCTTCAAGTCCACTAAAAAGCCAACTTCTACAGCCGAAAGCTCTACCAGGCTGAGCTACCGCGGGATATTTTCGTGATCTAAATGAATGGTATATAATTGTGACTCGTTCGGACAAACCCTTGATATATACTAGAGCTACGATAGACAATGGATAAATTATAAAGTCATGATTATATCGAAGCGATTGAGTAAAGGTCGCAAATCAATATGGCATACTCACTTTAGATGAAACAAAAAATTGCATTTATATCTTTAGTTAACTTGGGGGATCACGATGCAGGTATCTTGCGTAGTGTTACCTTAGGGAAAGGGACTAAGAATGACCCCGTAGATTAGATTGCTTACCGGAAGTTTTTCATTTTATAATAGGTGTCTTGCAATATCTAGTGAGGCATATGTGATTATCTTGTCTGCACCCGCTCTCTTAGCTGAGGCAATAGATTGAACCATCCATTCTAGCTTGTCGATCCACTTGCGCTCTGCTGCTGCCTTCATCATCGCGAATTCTCCAGAGACTAATTGTAAAGCGATGGGGAAGTCCCCAATATTATCCCTGACCATTGGAAGTAAATCCAAATATGTAAGGGTCGGCTTTATCATAACTATATTGGCTCCCTCGTCAATATCGGCGACGATTTCCCTTAGTGCTTCACGCTGATTACAGTAAGAGAGCTGATAGCTCGATTTATCGATGTAAGGCTTTCCTCGAAGTGAGCTAGTGAATGCCAACGCTCGAAAAGGTGCGTATAAACTTGAAGAGTGCTTTGCAGAAAACGGCATAATCTTGACATCCTTAAAACCGTGATCATTAAGCGACCTACGAATAAAATATACTTGACCATCCATCATGGAGGAGGGTGACACTATATCAGCGCCAGACTCGGCATGGCTAACCGCTATTTTGGACAATAAATGCAGTGTTGCCTCATTCTCAACGTGTTTCATATTATAATTTGTGACTCCACAATGACCGCTTTCATTATACTGACAGATACACACATCAGTAATTATCAGTACTTTGATCCCAAATTCGTCGCGAATTCTTCTCGCCGATCGTTGAACAATTCCTTGGCTGTTTGATGCCCCAGTTCCTTTGGAATCGCGAGTGGTTGGAACTCCAAACAATATGAATGAACGTATCCCCACGTCGAGACAGTTATAAACAAGCCTAAATAGTTCACTCTCACAATTCGGCACTGCAGCAGGTATCATTTCATTTTGGTTTATTTTTTTTCTTTCATAAATAATAAGAGGCATTATAAGCTGCTCCCTTCTGAGGCCAGCCTCAGTAAGGATAGTTTCCAGTGGTCTATTCGGGTGGATCCTACTTATTCTCACTTCTCTGAAACCTTTTCATCATGACAATATCAACATTCAGCTTTTAACCCTTAAAAATAGGCTTATGTCTGTACTAGTATGTTATGGATGGAATAACTATAGGAATTCCTTCGTACAACGAAGAAGGGAATATAACTAATCTATTGAAATCCATTATTTCATCCAATATTAACGGGATATTAGTCAAAGAGGTGATAATCTCGGATGACTCTACAGATTCTACTCCGCAACTGGTTGAGGACTTCATTAAACAAAATCGACTGCAAAATATCACCGTTTATCATCATGGAATCAGAAGAGGAACAGCTGCTGCCTGGAGCGAGATATTTAACAAAGCATCCGGAATAATAATAGTCCTATTTGATGCTGATGTTATTATCGATAGGAACTGCATTTCAGAACTAGCAGGATCCCTTGCCAAAAATGAATTGGTAGGGCTATGCGCAACCAACCAGATCCCTATTGACGCAAGTGGTATTAGCGGCAAAGCGTGTTCATTTATCATGGAATGGCTTCGCTCACTAAGGCAAAAGGAGCTTTCAAAGTACACGGTTATGGGACGAGCACTGGGTATACGGACGGATGTTGCAAAAACTCTTCAAATTCCTGAAGAAGTTATCGCAGTGGATCTTTATCTCCAGTACTCGGTTATGAAAATGCAACTGAATGTCATGTATAATGATAAGGCCAAAGTGTACTTTAAACCGCCGACAAATCTGTTAGAATTTTCATCTCAGGTGATTAGGGCTCGAAATGGACATAAACAGGTGACTAATCTACCAGTTGAACTCAATTTGGAACCATCATGGAGATCACTACTCGGAAGTATACTTAGTTCTGTAAGATCCAAGCCGGTATGCGCAGCTGCAGCAGCCACATCTTTATTAAGCGTACCGTATTTTTCCAGAAAACTAGAGGACACCAATGATGCGAAATGGGATACGTCTAAATCTACCAAGTCTATAGATTACGATGAATTTATTTCAAAACAGAACATGGAGAATAATACCTGATATATATTCTCGTTCATTGCCTAGTTAGGTATTAATATATCTGCAAGTAGTATCAGGTGTAGTTTGGAAACCTCTGGACCGTTATCGACTGGTTATATTTGTTCGCCGCATGAAAGCCATTACGACGAACTAATAGACTGCTGGAAGAAATGCCCAGAAGTAGTCAATATTTATTTCGTAACCGCTACCTTTTCAGAGGAGATTTTGCCATATTTTCCCAACGAAGCAAATCACTACGTATTGGCCTCTTTTACGAATCTCTCATCATTGCCCGGAATGATAAAAGAAGGAATTGACAACAAGCTGACTTTTATATTCAACATAAGTAACTCGATATTTGAGAAGGCGTATGATAAACTTAATTATATTTCCATTTATTTTATGAGATACTCGTACGGAAGTAATGAGATGAGCGATATAGCTAATATCATCGCCAGACGCGATAGAGTGACAAAAGCCAGTCTCGCAAATATTCAATTACTTAATTCTGGACATCTCAGGTTTGCTTTCCCATATTCAAAAAATATTCTTGTTCTTGAAGTCGATGGCGAGAAAACTCACCAAAGCGATCAGAAATATTGTGAACGTACTAGAAGGGATGTGGCCAGAAAAGGGATTGCCTTGTCTAATTTAATTAGTTTATCAATTCTAGAGAAATTAAAGTAGAATCAGAACTGTTAAATATGAAATCCATGGGCCTAAGCATGATAGATCTTGAGTAAACCTATGGATTTAGGCAGTTTGAAGGTTGGATCTTATATCGTTATAGACGGCGAACCCTGTAGGATAGTTTCATATGATCATAGCAAGCCAGGTAAGCACGGCTCGGCCAAAGCAAGGGTGGCAGCAATTGGGGTCTTCGATGGTTCAAAACATAGCCTAGTTTCTCCAGTGTCTGCCAATATGGAAGTTCCTATCATTGACAAACGAAGTGGTCAAGTTATTTCTTTATCAGGTCAAACACTTCAAATAATGGATTTGGAGACATTTGAGGTATTCGAGACCTCTTCTGTTGAGGAGGAAATTAAGAACAAAATTCGACAAGGTGGAGAAGTAGAATATTGGAAAGTCTTGGAAAGAATAAAAATAGTAAGGGCCAAGGGCTAATGCACGAGAAATTTATCAATTGATATGAATATACTTACTCAAACTTGACTAAAAACCTCCGGCCTTTGTCATAAACAGACAGACATATATATACCGCAAATAAATATTAAAAACCATGGCGACTGACGGGGATAGAACAGTTCCAGTTTGCTTTTCAGCAGATAATCTAAATATTATAAAAGAATATGCTAAAACAAAAGGCATGATTAGTTATGAGCAAGCCGTAGATGAACTAATCAAAAACCTTGAAAAGGTATAATAGGCCCACTACTGAAATCTCATACGATTGCTCTCCTGTACTTAGATTAAGAACCGTGGTATAGTTAGCACGCAATTTACTGTATCTGGATGTGTTGGTAGAATGCTATCAGCCTCTAAGGACTTTGTCCTCTCTATGCATCGTTTATTTATGATTAGTGGGGATATGATTCACAACCTGTTACCAGAAAATAGAATGCTATATCTGATCCTCACCCCTTTTCTTGGATCCGATATCAACTGCGTCTTCTACATCTGATACGAATATTTTACCTTCGCCTGCCAAACCAGTGCTAGTGCTACCGACGATAGCGTTTACTACATTTTGCAAATCGGAGTCCTTTATTACGATGACTATAGTTGAATTTACGTTGAACTCGGGCACATATGTCGATGTGCCTCTGCTTGATTGTATCCTGGGCCTTGGCATTTGACCCCTTCCCTTAGATTCGTAGTATGTAATCCCGCCAAGATTCAACTGCTTCAAGGCTGATAACGCCAGGTCTAACCTTGCATGGGGAACAACAGCTTCAATTTTCTTCATAATGGTGTATTTTTAACCGGGACTATTATGTAATTCTTTTTGTTACAGTTCGAATAGTAACTTGAAAATCTGCAGATGTTTTTTCAATGATATTGTGGACCGGACCGGATAAGCGATGCCTTGAATCAATTTTTATATGTCACCGGCGAATATATTTCGAGCTACTGTCACTGATACTATTAATATCATTTAAGCTGATTCTGATAAACCAGTTATTAACCTAGATGATAAAGGATAAAATAACCAACCGATGATGATGAAGTAAATGACAAAAACGTGCCTTAAATGTGGCAAGACTTTCAATGAGAAGGATATTGACGATCCTGCCGCAGACAAATTTCCTTCATGTCCTGAATGCTGGGATGAATGGAAAAAATACGCCGTTATGGTAATGAATGAGATGAGGTTGGATATGTCAATGCCAGAACATAGAAAAGCGTTGAGGAAATATGAACGGATGTTTTTTGGACTAGAAAAACCCGAAGGCGAACTACAAAAGAATCCTGAGCAGAAGCCATAAGCAAAAACTCCTGATGAAATCAAAACCTATGTCCTGAGGAATTCCAAAGCAAATTCTGGAGTCATTGATTTTAGTCTGTCTCTATCATGATATAAAAGAAGTGCCTCGAAATAGCAGTCGACTAGTAAACGCCTCTGATTAATACTAAGTCTCTTTAGTGTCTCCACAATCGGCTCAAGATCTACTGATTGCACAAGCTCTGGATTTAACAGAAAGGTTTCGAAATAGGTGCAGAATGTATCGACTATTATTCGGGTGTCTAGGGTCGAAATGATTTGGAAACAGGTAGTTAGAACTGGAATTAAATGGGTACTATGTAGATTTCGATATCCATCCAGTACAGAACTAATGGTTTCACTTTTTTGCTCGTCAGTCAGCGAGGAGAACTCAGAAATCTTGTTCAGAATAATAGACTTTCTTAAATGCTCTGGAACATTCGATAATATTCTAAGTATGTCCCCGGATAATGAATGATTAGTTTTCACAAAATGAGAGTAATGATTTCAAAGATATAAACACGTACCTAATACCTGAATTGGATGGCAGATTTAAATATAGAAGATAGGCAGCAACTATATGACTTGTACAGTCGTGGTGGGTGGGTTTTACGGCGATGAAGGTAAAGGAAAACTCATCGCATATTTGGCTCAAAAAGACAAGATATCGGTCGCAGTTAGGGGAGGTGTAGGCCCAAATGCCGGGCACACATTTGCACTAAACGGAATAAAATACAAAGTTAGAATGCTGCCGAGCGCAGGCTTGAACCTTTCTACCAAATTGTTTATTGGTCCAGGTGTTCTCGTTGACCCCACTATTCTGCAAACAGAAATCAAGACATTTGATTCTCAAGATAGAACATTTATTGATAAAAATTGTGCAATAATAGAACAGAAACACATAGAGAAAGATAGTTCGCTAAACCATCTGGCCGAAAAGGTCGGGACAACGGGCACTGGTACTGGTCCGGCAAATGCTGATAGGGCCTTGAGAATAGCTAGAATTGCCAAGGAAATTCCCGAACTTGCAGTCTATCTAGAGGATGTGAGCGAAGCTGTTAACAAGGCTCTGGATAACAATGAGAATATTATAGCGGAAGGTACTCAGGGTACATATTTATCATTGTATTATGGAGACTACCCGTACGTAACTTCCAAAGACGTGACTGCTTCTGCGATATGCTCAGATGTAGGGATTGGTCCTAAAAGCGTCGATGAAGTAATGGTAGTTTTTAAATCTTACGTGACCAGAGTAGGTCAAGGGCCCCTCAGCGATGAGTTAACTTCAGAACAGACAGGAATTAGAGGTTGGCAAGAGTTTGGGAGCGTAACAGGGCGGCAGAGGAGAGCTGCTCCGTTTGATTTGAACCTTGCGAAGAAGGCAATCCAATTGAATAGTGCAACTCAACTGGCAGTAACAAAGCTCGATATCCTTTTTCCGGAATGTGCCGGAATGAGGGACTATACAAAACTACCAGATAAAGCAAAGCAATTCGTAGAAAACATTGAGAATGCAACTAGAAAACCGATTACTATGATTGGTACTGGCGAGGATCTGACTGAGGTGATCGACAGAAGACTTCATAATTGATTGTAAATATGTCTATATGAAATCGCGTCCCTGGAACATTGTACAATACTTCTGTCCTAAGCTACAAGATATAGTAAATCTATTTGTTGACACTTATCCACGACAAGCTACTTCCCAGTTTCTGTATGTGAGACTATAACGAATAGACAGTCGATAATGGGCTAATGTTATTTGTGCCTCTAAAGGCGACCAGCTCAGATTTGAGAACTAATAATTAGTTTGCATTGCAGGATGGTAGTCAGATATTTGTCGAAATTTGGATCGTTTGACTCGAGTGGAAATCCACAACTCCAATAGCTTAAGGCAAGCACTGGTCGACGGGGATAAAGCGACTGATTATAGAATTGCACACGCTTATTATCAAAGGACATTAATACTGTCACAATCAAAAATAATAGATAATTGCGTACTAAATTACCTTATTACATAGAATTGTCAGATCTAAATGATTTCGGGAGGTTAGCTTGCGCTTTAGAGCATGTTCCGTTAGTGTCTCTATCGCTAAATTTGATAAACGAACAGGTACTCGCAGTGGAAGGTGATTTCATGCTCGGACGACCTGTATTGTTCTACGTAAAAAATAGAAAAAATCAGAGCGGTGAATATTTAGCATATCGGGTTACTGGCGGACAGGAAGAAGTTGCTATAGTTGATTACGTAAGTAGCCCGACATTTAGTTACTCGCCTATTATAAACATCAGTACGTTTCCATTCTCCATTACTCGAAAGGCTAGGACAAGACCGAGAACTGGATACAAAGGAATCAGACTAAAGGATCTGACGAGTCTATTTAAGGTCTGTGCATACAAATCTTATGACGAGCCGCCGATCCCTCTCCTCCTTTTTGAAGACGAGAAAACTAAGATGGTTGTTATTGGAGCTGCGACTACCTTTAGCGACTCTGACGATTTCTATTGTTTCTATTATGTTCAACTTGACAGCGTTCCTTCTAATCCCTTCATAAGATATTCCAGTCAAAAGGCAGAACAACCCACTTTTTCGAATAAGCTGGACGATCATGGTTGTACTTACTTGAAAGTTATCAAACTAGCGTCAAGCCATCCTTTGGTGAATTTAGATGAGTAAAGGAATCTCCTACCGAAAGAGGATTGAATGTTGTTTAAAGTGCAAGGACAGCAGAATTGTGCTTGCATTAGATCCAATATGTAGTAACGATGTTTTAAAATACCTTAATGAAAAGATAGTTCTGCTTCAAGAAGAAATTTGTGCCGTCAAGTTCAATTTCCATGTCATTTTACCACTTTCGCTTCAAGAAATGTCTAATATAAACAGCACTGTTCATTCTTACGGCCTGCAGTCAATTGCTGATATAAAGCTAAATGATATCTCGTCTACGAATGCTGTTGTAATAAATCATCTTGCAAATATGGGTTTTGATGCGGTCATTGTTAACCCGATCATTGGGATGGACGAATTAAGCCAGGTCATAGAATCTTCACATCATTATAACTTAGGGGTCATTACCGTGATATATATGAGCCATGCCGGCGCAAGAGAAGGTTTCGGTCTTAACGTTGTCGATGATTCTTTGATATCAAATCCGCTGTATCAAAGACTATTACAATACTCCGAATGTTGTGACGTCGATGGAATTATAGTGGGAGGAACAAAAGTAGACATCATAAATAGGATATCCAGTAAAAAAAAGTTGCCTATTTACTCTCCTGGTCTAGGAGTTCAAGGCGGGGATCCAAAAACAGCAGCGAAAGCAGGAACGGATTATTTCATAATTGGAAGATCGATAATTCAGTCAAAAGACTCGCTAAAAGCTGCCAGGCTGTTCAGGAAACAGATAAATTCGCTCAAACAAGGTTAATTATAGCTTTTTTGTTTTTGGTGGTAGTCTATACCATTTAAAGTACCTTGTAAGCGCAAAACTAGAGTACAATGAATGGAATATCCCATGATTGGTACGGGCTTAACAACTAGGCGAGCATGAGTCTTTAAATCAGAATGAATCTCGTAGCATGATAGAACATTGATTTTTGACAACTTGCTCTTCCCACACAAACCATTTAATTTCGTCTCCGGAGAGTGGCAATACTATTTACCTTCCATACTTTCGAATTCTATGCTGATATGTCCTGATTGCTCTCATCAGATCTATTTTTCGAAATTCGGGCCAGAAAACATCCATAAATACCAATTCGCTATACGCACTCTGCCAGATTAGGAACCCGCTGAGCCTCTTTTCTCCAGAGGTGCGCAAAATCAGATCAGGCTCCGGTTGCGGCAAGTGTGAGGTGTACAAAAATGATTCTATTAGTTTCTCGTCAATTTTTTCTATATCCAGCTTACCGCATTTGGCCATAAGTGCAATCTTCTTTATTGCCTCGACTATCTCTTTTTGCCCGCCGTATGCTATGGCAATATTCAAAAACATAGATTTGTATTCTGCGGTCACATTCTCCAGTTTGCAAAGTATTTCTTGCAGACCAATAGGGAGCATTGCGAGATTCCCAATGGCCTTTATTCTCATCTGCAGTCGATGAATTCTAGAATCTTCATATAGCTTCTCCAATTTTGTTTGCAAAAGCCTATAAATATTGTCAACTTCGTTTTCATCTCGATCGAGATTTTCGGTAGACAGTACATATAGTGTTGTAATTCTAATTTTTAGCTCGTGGATCCAGTTTAATAACTCCTCAGCCTTGTCAGCGCCTGCGAAATGACCAGTAGACTCTTGTGTGAGATTTGTTTTAGCCCATCTTCTGTTACCGTCTAAGATAATAGCGATGTGATTAGGAAGTGGATACTTGATAATTTCGGATTCCAAATGTCTTTCATATAGAATATAAAGGCCACTACGTTTGAATATGACATCAGCTATGGCTTTTTTATTAGTAAAGGCTGGCATGTCCCTCTAAACTCTTTTCATAGTAAGAATACGCTGATTTTCCACAACCTTAGCGGAATTTGCTTGCAATATGTATTTCTATCAATGTTTCAGTGCCTCGCCACCCTTTCTGTTTCTAAAATATTGAAACAAGAAAGTGGCAGCTATTAGAGTTATTGCAAGTCCGATCAAAAGCGATGAAATTAACGAAAATGGATTGGTTCGTTCTATCAAAACTGAAGTAAACTGCAAAATGGGGATGTACAATAATGCTAAGACGACTAATCTGAGGATATCAGACATTGTGGTAATACTTCCCTTGAACCAGTTACTTAGCAGGGAACCGGCCAATATTGTGGCTAATCCTATCCAGAGCAAGGTAATCGTTCCATGGATAAAACTCCCGATGATTATTCTATTTGTGATGATATTTGCTATACTAGGATGCTGTGAGATGAGATCGACAGGGACATTAGATAGTCCATTTACAATTGAAACTACAATAATAAGGACACCTGCGAAAGCCGAAAAGATTCTAATAAATCCGGAAGGAGTGGGTCTTCCTAAGGAGCTTAATGCCTTATCTAGGTCAAAGGCCCTAATAATGAAAGCAATACCCAGGATGCTTAAAACCAAAGCAACTGCTTCTCTGGTTAATCCAAAAATAGTAGAGATTCCTGCTACAACGAGAAGGGCTCCTGGTACTCCTAGGAAGAACTTTGAGTATCGCGGATCATATACAAGCATCTTAATATACCTACCAAGAATAGCGTAAGAGTATTCTACGCTGCGGCTGTGTCGAATAATGACGCGCTGCACCGAAATAATAGGTAATATCGTATGAATTACTGGTATGATTGTCTCGTCGTCTTCTCCATCTGATACTATTACCGCTCCATCTGCTGCATAAATGTCCAGGATAGATTGTAACTCAAAACCTATTTTCTCATCTGCTGCAATTCCACGGTCCATTTTACCGGCGACCAGAGCCACTTCAGCGTCATAGCCCTTTGCAAGCAGATCCTGATGTATTTTTATTGCTCCAAATATAGCATTGGCATCTGCATCCTCGGGGTCCTCTAGAGCCAAACTGATACCAGCCTTTATGCATTGTTCTTTTCCTATAATCGGAGTTGCCACTCCGCCCTTTGAACCAATATCATCATCGCGATCTATACACAGAACAAGAATCCTGTTATTAATAAGTGGAGACTTTGGGAGTACATCTCGACCAGGATCCATTTTCAGATAATCACCTGACTTGTACGTTCTTGACATTGTCTATGGCGTACATTCTCAGAGTACTCTACCAATTAATTAATTGATCTCAAAAATACAAAGGTAAGATTTTACTGCCATTATGACTAGTAAACTAATTGACCATATAATATTAATTGTGCCTGACCTAATAATTCAATCATGATTCTACGAAATATTTTTATAAAGAGTATCTATCAGCAACCATAAATAAGATTCATTCAAATAAATAGGTAAGAACGAATGGAGTCCTCTAATTTTGTTCGAGCGAAGTGATGCTTGGGACAGTAAGTTTGCACTCAGAACAATAAAATATCAAAGCTCGGTTATCTCAAACATATGTGACTATGAATTGGTAGGTAAAGAGGTCAGGAATGGAGATCATATTATATCTATATCCCGTGAGTATTTCCTAGAAGAGCTTATTGGTCACTCGGAAGCTAGGAGTATTCTGCAGGCATCATCGATGTTGAACCTGGTAGGCAATCGAATAATAAAGCTGGCTATTGAGATGAGGTTGGCCAAGGAGATGACGGTCAGAAATATTCAAGGAATACCCTTTTTAATGGTATTCAAATTCAGGCATTTTGACTAGAGATTTCTCCGCCTGTCCTATTAACTGCTTTGTTAGAATTTTAAAAAGCTAATATACATATATGCGGTCTTGGGTATCGAAATGGAGATCTTGTAACCTTGTTCATTTCTGTTTGTTATATGGAGGATAGAGCGTAGAAGTGAGCTTTCAACAAGTAGTTAAAGTACCTGATGATCGAGTTGGTGTTATAATTGGCAAAGATGGAAAGGTAAAAGATGAAATAGAGCATAAATGCAATGTTTTGATTCAGATCGATAGTGAAAGCGGTAACGCGATAATTTCCCCTCGTGATTCCACCTCTATAGAACAAGCTTTTAAGGCTGTGGAGATAGTCTCTGCAATTTCGAGAGGATTCTCACCAGAACGATCTTATAGGTTGTTAGCAGAAGATGTTATCCTTCAAATTGTCGATCTAACTGAATACGTAGGTCGGTCACATAATCAAATTGCAAGATTAAAGGGAAGGATTATAGGGCAGGGTGGAAAATCACGTAAGACAATCGAGGACTTAACTGGGACAAACATGTCAATATACGGACATACTGTCGGAATAATAGGCACTTTCGAAGATATCAAACCGGCGTCAGATGCCATACTTCAGCTTATAAAGGGAAGCTCACACAAAACTGTTTATAATTTCCTTCAGGAAAAAAGGAGACAAGCCAAAATTGACAAATTGCATCTGTGGGAAGATGAGGGTTCAAAAAGTGGGAAAGGCTACCAATCTGGACTGGATTGAATTCAAATATGAATTGCGAGTATTTCATCGCAATATGTCTATGATTATTAGTGGATCATCATGTTGTCAAATTTTATAATTGATTGTGAACGGATAGAATATTCTTTAAAAATAGTCTTTAGTTATTTTATCCTCTTGATTGCTTTTATAGCTTAGTGCAATAATTCAGTTTAGGCTTATATACGCATGGAAATACGAAATTCAGGAAGGGCATGCTACAGTTATCTATGTTATGAACCTACAATTACGAAATTATGGGCTAGAAAGTTAATTGGTGATATAATCACTAAATCAGACTAGGTTTAGAAGTTAAACGTCGCCTGACTACACCGGGGCTCTATTAAGAGCCCCATCTCTAGAAGCGATACATAATCTTCCTGGCCAGGAAGATTATTCACCCGACCATCGTTGGTATAAATCATGGGCAATAGAGAACTGATCCAAGACTTTTCCCACGATGTGGGCTATCATATCATCAATTGTCTTGGGTCTTTGATAAAATCCAGGTGCGGCAGGCAAGATCGTGACGCCAGCATCGACCAGGGTTCTCATATTTTCGATATGAATTTTCGAAAGTGGTGTCTCTCTTGGAACGAGTACCAGTTTTCGTGATTCCTTAATGCAAACACTTGCTGCTCTAGAAATTAGGCCGTCGTCATAACCATTGGCAATACTAGATAATGTCTTCATACTGCAGGGAACTATTCCCATGCCATCGGTCTTAAACGACCCGCTTGAAATTGAGGCTGCCATATTCTTACTATCATAGCACACACTTGCCAGTCCCCTCACATAGCTGACACTTTTTTCAGTCTCTATTTCGATGTTTTTCTCACCCCATTCGCTCATTACCAGATGAGTTTCGACCTTCAGGGCCCTAAGACATTCTAACATTTTTATACCGTAAATTACTCCAGAACTTCCTGTTATCGCAACTATTAATCTCATAGGATAAATGACAAATTTACTAAAGAATATATATAACTGCCCATATCAAAATTTTCTTTAAAGAGTACGGATATCCATTGTTAAGTGTATTTGGAAGTGTTGCATTAGATACTACTAGAACCCCGTTTAACACTCAGACAAGGATCTTAGGAGGAGCGGCGACTTATGCATCCCTGTCAGCTTGTCACTTTGTTGAGACATCTCTTATAGGGATCGTAGGTTCAGATTTTCCTTCAGAATATAGATATATTCTTCAAACGAAATTGGACATGCGCGGACTTGTAACCCGGAAAGGCAGTACATTTCATTATGATTCCTCCTTCGACTATGATCTCTCTCATAGAACGACCAACAAGACCGAATTAAATGTCGCAGCTAATTTTGACCCAATCTTACCTTCGGATTATCCTAATCCTAATCATCTTTACCTTGCCAATAATGACCCCGTGCAAAATGTCCGACTGCTTTCTAACTTTTTGTCACCCAAGATGACAATGTGTGATACAATGGAGTACTGGATTCGAAATAAACGGGAGCAGGTGATCGATATGATGAGCAGAGTGAATGGGGTGGTCATTAACGATGAAGAAGCAAGATTACTTTGCGGATCAGCCAATCTTATCAAATGTGCGAGGATAATTTTGTCTTACGGCACAGAATTTGTTATCATTAAGAAGGGTGAACACGGGTCGCTTTTTTTAAAAGATAATGTCATATTTCCAACACCTGGCTATCCTTTAGAAGAAGTAGTAGATCCAACCGGCGCTGGAGATTCTTTTGCGGGCGGCTTCTTAGGACATATAGCTGCAAACAGCATTTTAGATTCTGATATTATGCGAGAGGCCGTCGTTTATGGCAATGTTATGGGCTCTTTTGCTGTGGAAGATTTTGGTGTAAAGAGGCTTCTAAGCATTACTAGAGAAGATATTGATTCGAGATACAAAAAATATCTTAATCTGGTGAGGTTTTGACCTATAGGGTATTTTTAATGTGCTCTATATTTGTCTACCATCACGGTAGACCGAAACCAACACTGGCAATCCTTGATACGGATTTTTCTCTCTTATTTCAATAGCCAAATTGGAGGAGGGAGTATATTTGAATATTTTGAACCGTAGCTTTTATGCTCGGCCAACTCAAGACGTAGCTAAGGAATTGATAGGAAAAAAATTACTACGCCTGCTTGGCGGTAGTTCGCCACATATAGTAAGTGGTATTATTGTTGAGGCCGAGGCATATGGATCTACAGACGATGAAGCCAGTCATGCGTTTAACGGCATGAGCGCAAGAAATTCGATGATGTTTGAAGACGTTGGAAGGTCCTATGTATATCTTTCCTATGGTACTCATTTTTGTTTCAATATTACAGCCCACTCGGCTAATGAATCTGCCGGAGCTGTACTTATCAGAGCTATTCAACCATTAGAAGGGTTATCAATAATGAGGAGATTTCGCGCTATCGATGATCCGTTCTTAATTGCTAGTGGCCCCGGAAGGCTGACACAAGCCCTAAATATTAAAAAAAATGACAATGGTGTAGACGTAACAGTTCCAAATTCGATTATTGTCGAAAATGGAATCGTACCACCAGCAATTCTTGTCTCGTCAAGGATAGGTATCAGCAAGGCAACGAATAAGCAATGGAGGTATGTCTTTGCGCATTGGGATCATCATGCAGATTTGCCTTTATCCAGTCGATATGCCTCAAGGTCGAGGCAAACTTATACCGCCGTCTATCAAATATGTGGTACTAACAGTTAATCTTTCTTAGAGCCAAAAAGTATTCATGAAAATTAATTGTAAACTACTTATGGACCGTAGCACGATAGAGTGCGACTGTGAATTATGCTTGATACCCTTACAATTTTAAATCAAATGATATAATCTTTAGCGTTGGCCACGCAAAAGCTTTACTTCATATATGTATCCAAACACGATGAATGGCAGGAAAGAGAGAAAACCGATTGGGATTATGTCTATTCGATGACAAGATTCTTTCATTGGTGGATAAAACGAATATTTAATATCGATTTTAATCTCCAGGCAGATATATTACCAGTTGTACCTGGCAAGCTCTTCGATAGGATGTCTGTTGCATATCTTATGCGAGATCATAAGGAAAGAGGTAGTAAGATATATCATTTTTATCTCTCTTACTTCAAACCTTTTTGGACTGATTGTGGCACAGAAGGCTACAGTGCAGATAACTTTGGCATGGTAGAATGGAAGAGACCAGATAAAACATGCGTAGATTCAATGAGGTCCAAATATTTTGCTGATGTCAACTGTCCGAAAGTTTCGCATTTAATCACTCATGAGGTCTTGAGGAACAAAGGAAATAAAAGAAAAGAATATTTTGATGCAGTTCACGATTTATGGAATCGGCATCTACATAATAGACTGCCATACCTTTATTATAACGAACGCTTCACTGAAGTTTCAAAAAGTAGCTCTTACAGATACGTTACGTTGGATATCAAGCAGCTAAAGTCTATACTGTAAACAGGGAAGCTGGACTAAAAGAGGTAAAATTTTGTACTTAGGAGTAATCATCAAGATAGGTGCAATATTCTCCGTCGTAGGCATTTGCTTATTTGTTATCCTAATAACCTTGCTCCTTGTCTTCCCAGTGATAAAGCAATGTGTTACAGCAACCAAATGCACATACTCATCGACTGCGCCTGAGCCTTTTTTGTCACTTATAAATCCTGGTTATGCATGCATTTCCCTAACATGCATTGCTACCGGGGTTCTAATGTTCAGGCTGGGTATATATTACAAAGATAGAAGGAAACGAACCACATAGCAAGAATTAAAGTTTATTGGTCAAAGATGTTTAAAGATGCAGAATCTAATAGGCAAGTTTTGCCCATCTCAAAACATTTTGCGGTGACTAGGATAGTTAAAGATTTTGGATATAGAGGTGGGGCATAACAGGCAGCATATGAATAGTTAAGTAAGCATTTAAAACTAGTCATACTTGCCGCTTTCTATTAAGAAAAAATAAAAGTTGTCGTGATAAAAACTTTCAATGGTGAAAAACTATGTTAATCAATGAACATGATTCCGAATTGACTTAATTTTACTCGCACGCGACCAAACTAGAGGCCTATATCGTTCGAGGCCCGACCTCATTCTAGTGGCAAACTATCACGCGCCTTGTTTTATCAATAAATTGAGATCTTACTAGCAGCCTTTCGATTCGATATGAAATGGTCAAGCAAGGTGATATTGCAAAGTACGCCTTCTAAAATACACTTATTCTAGACCACTGGTTCATTTATCTTCCAGAATCCCTTTCGATACCTCTGGTGTAGTCTAGATCCAGGAATTCTAGTAAGCCGAATGATGAATTAATTCCCGAGAACAGCAACATAGAAACGATATTGTTTTAAGGAATCAAGGGTATGGGGCCGAAGGGAAATGTTCTGAATAGGTGCTTTTACCAAATTTAATTGAACCCCTGATCCACGGGTTTCCTCCATAAGACCAGCCCTAGTCTAAAGATCTGGAGCCCGTTGCGATGCCAGACTTCGCTACGACCCCACGTGGCATCGATCTACGATACGAAAGAATATCTGTATAAGTCTTACTCGAGTAGCGGATGTCTTACTCAAGCTTGATAAGTACTGTTAAGGGATTGCCTTACAAATAATCGATCGATAAACAATGTGCAAATGATAACCGTGACAAGCTAGAAACAGATAAATAATTTCAAGCTATAACATCGATATTGACTGGAGAAACACAACTGCGAGCCAGGCGCACAAGGCTGAAAATATTGAGGGCAATTGCAGGAAGCAAGGGTTCTGCGGGTTTCTCGGAAATCAGAGATGCAACTGGTCTCTCGACTGGTTCTATTTACTATCATCTGGAAAGAATGAGCAAATACATAATAAAGGACGCTAAACAGTATCTTATTACGCAGCATGGTTGGGATCTTCTTAGAGAAATCGACGTAAAGTCTCCTGATGTTCACAAAGATGAACATTCAGAACCGGATGACCAGCGTCCCGATCAGCGTTCCGAACCTCTTAGAGTGGGTCCTAAAAACTCAATTGCAATGAACTTCATACGTGGAAACCGCTTCGTTTTGTTGGCGATAGCAATTGTAGCATCTATTTCTGTAGGCATTTATTCACAGTCATATGCACTTTTTCCCGGCATATCCTACGCAGGAAAGATGATTGCCAATGCCACTATGATCTCTTCGCTTTCGATAGCAGCTCTTCTATCCTTATCATTTTTGATTATGTTGAGGAGA
>Ga0207665_10000817_pt1 | contig 21073 bp, 13 predicted proteins | sample LARL112metaG_FD_184351 | JGI IMG/M metagenome (GOLD analysis project Ga0207665, IMG submission 184351) | Corn, switchgrass and miscanthus rhizosphere microbial communities from Kellogg Biological Station, Michigan, USA - LAR L11-2 metaG... | ecosystem: Host-associated > Plants > Roots >...
AAAGTTCCCAGTAACTCAGGGCTGCCGCCAGGATGGAATTTCACTCTCTCACCGACGCGGAAGTTCAGCATGGCGGAATGCGAGCGCATTTGATTGAGGAATCTGAGCCGAGCCACGACCTTGTGATTTAACTCGATGAGTTCATCTTCGGAAAGGGAGTCAATATCGATATGCCGCATAAGATTTTGCCTTCCAGGGTGCTCGCATATTGTTCCCAAAACGCGCAGTTAAGAACCCAATTCGGAGCAGTCGGAGAAGTCCAGAAAAAACACGTCTCCTTCGGCTGGAGTTTTTCTTGCCTCTCAGCCCACTTGATCAAGCGAAATTCTGTTCTGCTTTCCCCCGCGCTGTGCTCGGTTGCGGGGTAAGGCGCACCCTTGGTTTGAGTTTTCTGTTGCACTCAGGAGGCCTGCCAATTCCGGATCGGTAGAACCTCTCTCTTCCCCTTTTTTTCCTCGACCTCTCAACCGCTGTGCACCGCTGTTTTGTCAATTTCTGTTGCTTGAGCTAAAACGAGAAAAGCCCATGGGCCCAGGCAAAGTTGCAATTCACCCTGAGATACCACAACCCCATGTGCTTGACTGCCTCTACCACCCCACCGTTCGTCCTCCGAATCCAGCGCTCGCTGCCAGCGCCCCGGCGGAATCGGCAACCGGAGCTCAGCGGGAACCCGATCGAAGTGACACACAAAAAGGATTTGACTGGAACTGTCCCATCTCCTGACCAGCAGCGCCTTGTGCCGGGTGAAGGGTGTGACCTCCAAAGCGTCCTTGTCCAACGTTGCCAGCGGGGACACCTCGCGTCGCAAGCGAAGCAGCTCCTGATAGAAATGCCAGAGCGCGCGATGGTTCCCTCCAGATTGTAAATCCCAGTTCAGCTTGCAACCGAGGAAGGTTGCTTCGCTCTGGGGGTCGGGAATTTCGCCTAACCAGCCAAAACTCACAAATTCCTCCCGCCGTCCTCGGCGTACAGCCTCAATCAGAGATGGGTCTCCGTGACTGACAAAGTATTGGAATGGCGCTGATTCGCCGTACTCCTCGCCCATAAACAACAAAGGAAGGTAGGGCGAAAGCACAAGAGTCCCGGCGGCAAGCTTTAATTGTTCGAAGGACACGAGCTGTGCCAGCCGGTCACCCACTCGCCGGTTTCCCACCTGATCGTGGTTTTGCGCGCAGACGATGAAGCGTTTGGCTGGAATCTGCTTCGACGAATTCCCATGACGCCTTTGGCGAAACTTCGAATATTGCCCAGCGTATAAGAATCCTTTTCGATAGCAGCGAGCCAGATCATCGATGTCAGAAAAGTCTTCGTAGTAGCCATCCCGCTCGCCGGTCAGGAGCACGTGCAAGGAATGGTGAAAATCATCATTCCACACGGCATCAAAACCCCAGCCACCCGCCTCAGGAGCGCACACCACTCGAGCGTCGTTTCGATTGCTTTCCGGGAAAAGATAGACGTCCCTGTCGAGTTCTTTGGCCTTGCTGTGAACGGCTGCCCTGAGCTCTTCCAGGAATGTTCGTGCAGAGAGATCCACGATCGCGTGAATCGCATCGAGGCGGAGGGCATCTATGTGGAACTCGGTGATCCATTGCAGTGCATTCTCGATGAAGTATCGGCGGACTTCATCGCTCCCGGCGTCGTCGAAATTGATGGCCTGTCCCCACGGCGTCCTGTAGAGATCCGTGAAATAAGGACCGAAATCCGCCAAGTAATTTCCCTCCGGACCAACGTGGTTGTAAACCACGTCGAGCACTACCGCAATTCCGTGTTGATGGCATGCGTTGACAAATGCTTTTAGCGCTAGCGGGCCGCCGTAAGACGCTTGTACGGCATACGCGTAGACACCGTCGTAACCCCAATTGCGGTCTCCGGGATATTGCGCCAACGGCATCAATTCGATGGCCGTAACACCCAGGTCTTTCAAAGTCGTAAGCCGCGGAGTGATGGCGTCAAAAGTTCCTTGCGCAGTGAACGTTCCCACGTGGAGTTCGTAGAGTACGTAGCTTTCCAGAGGCAGCCCACGCCATCCGGAATCTTTCCAGCTAAACCGCCCGTCTATGATCTGAGACGGCCCGTGGACACCTTCAGGTTGGTATCGGGAGGCCGGATCCGGTCGTTCCTTTTCATCGTTCAGGCGGTATCGGTACAACGCTCCGGCAGCAACGTCTTCCACAACGGCGTGAAAATAGCCGTCGCCGACGGCCTGCATGACAATTTCCCGCTCCCCGGGTTCGCTAATGCATACTTCAACCCGGCTGGCCCGCGGAGCCCAGACCAGAAAACTGCAGGCATTCTCGCCTAGGAGACGGGCACCAAGATCCCAGTGTGCGGAAGTGACGATTCGTGAATTTCTCATATGGCCTGATCACTCGCGACCGTTTCAGTATACAGATAGGAGCGTGCCATTCCGCGAATGGAGGACTGTCGAGGCTCTCGCTAAGCTGATCTGGCTCGAAGCGTTCGCTAGGCCAGAGTGGCTGAATATTTGCCTATCGATACCGAAACAATTCTCACCGGACTGACCTATAATAACTTGCCAGCCCGGATGGAGTTCCTTCGGACCACCGTTTCAGCAGTGAACCAGATTGTTAGCCGAGAACTATGCGATATGTCTGCGTTCACGGGCATTTTTATCAACCGCCACGGGAGAACCCGTGGCTAGAGGCTGTTGAACTTCAGGATACCGCCTACCCATATCACGACTGGAACGAACGCATTACTGCGGAGTGTTATGCACCCAATGCCGCTGCCCGCGTACTTGATAGCAGTCAGCGCATCACGCGACTAGCGAACAATTATTCGTCGATAAGCTTTAATTTTGGACCGACTCTTCTTTCCTGGCTAGAGACGAACGCCCCGACGGTCTACCAATCCATCTTGCACGCGGACAGACTCAGCGGCGAAAAATTCTCAGGTCACGGCTCGGCCCTGGCGCAAGTCTACAATCACATGATCTTGCCGCTGGCCAATCGCCGAGACAAAGTTACACAAGTGAAATGGGGACTGGCGGACTTTCAACGCAGGTTCGGCCGCACACCGGAAGGCATGTGGTTGCCCGAAACGGCCGTGGATACTGAAACGCTGGAAATTTTGGCTGAGCACGACGTGAAGTTTACAATCCTGGCCCCGCGTCAGGCCTCCAGGACCCGGCGCTTTGCAAGCCGGAGCTGGAAGGACGTGAACGGCGCGAAGATCGATCCCAGTCGCGCCTATCTGGCGCGTTTGCCGTCGCGTCGATCGATCGTTTTGTTCTTCTACGACGGTCCAATTTCACAGGCTGTGGCTTTCGAAGGGCTGCTGGATGACGGACGCCGTTTTGTCGAACGGCTGCTGACTGGGTTTTCCGAAACACGAATTTGGCCTCAACTTTGTCACGTTGCCACCGACGGGGAGAGCTACGGGCACCATCATGCCTTCGGCGAAATGGCGTTGGCCTACGCGCTGCAGCAGATCGAATCTGAAAAACTCGCTGAACTCACCAACTACGGGCAATTCCTGCAGCGCTATCCGCCCGACCATTTCGTAGATATTTTACAAAACAGTTCCTGGAGTTGCATCCACGGAGTCGAGCGCTGGCGCGCTAATTGCGGATGCAATTCGGGCGGCCATCCCGCCTGGAGCCAGGAATGGCGGGCTCCGCTGCGAAGTGCGCTTGACTGGCTGCGGGACACTCTGGCGCTGCTCTACGAAAACCGGGCAAGTGCCCTGCTCAAAGATCCATGGAAAGCCAGGGACGAATACATTCGCGTGATTTTGGACCGTTCACAGGAAAACGTGCAACAGTTCCTGGACGAGCACGCTACTCATCCCCTCAATCAGGACGAAGCTCTCGTCGTGCTGAAATTGCTCGAGATCCAGCGTCATGCCCTCTTGATGTATACGAGTTGCGGCTGGTTTTTCGATGAGCTTTCCGGTCTGGAAACCGTTCAGGTAATTCAATACGCGGCCCGTGCCGTGCAATTAGGAGAAGAAATTTTCGGCGATCCCTTGGAGGCTCAGTTTCTAGACCGCTTACGGCTCGCCAAAAGCAACCTGCCGGAGCATCAAGACGGCGCACAGATCTACGAGAAGTGGGTCAAGCCTGCTATGGTCGATATGGCTCACGTGGCAGCTCACTACGCCATTAACTCGCTATTCGAACCATATCGGGAAGGTACGCAAATTTACTGCTACGACGCCAAGCGGGCGGACATTCACATAGAAACGGAAGGCAAGATGCATTTGGAGGTCGGCCACGCGGAATTCAGTTCACGAATTACGCGCGAGTCATCGCAGCTGTCGTTTGCTGTTCTCCACATGGGCGACCACAATTTAGTCTGCGGCGTTCGGCAAGCCTCGGAGAACGGCCAAGATCAGCCGCTGAACGAACTGCTCAACAGTGCCTTTGCAAAGGCCGACTCCACCGCGATCATTCGGCTCCTTGATGAAGGCTTCGGAAAGAAAGTGTATTCCTTGCGATCGCTTTTCCGCGACGAGCAGAGAAAAATCCTCAGGTTGATCTTGGATGAGACCCTGACAGACGCCGAGGCCGCATATCGGAGCATTTACGAGCGGCGCGCCCAGTTGATCCGCTTTCTGAGCGACATTCAAGTTCCGATTCCGAAAGCTCTTCAGTCCGCGGCGGAGATAGCATTGAACAGTCAGTTGCGCGAAGCGTTTCGAAACCGTGACGTGGATGTCGATAGTGTCCGCAGGCTCCTAAAAGAGGCTTCTGGCCTTCACGTTGATCTCGACAAGACCACGGTCGAGTTCTCCGTTCGAAAACGTATCGAGGAAGCTGCCGCGAAGTTTGCCTCGCATCGTGCTGATTTCGGAACTCTCGAGAGGCTCAATTTCCTGCTGGAACTGGCCGGCTCGTTGCCGTTCCCTGTAGTGCTGTGGGAGACGCAAAATACCGTATATACGCCACTCATTCAGTCATACCGGGAATGGCGACTGGAAGCGGAAAAAGGGAACCCTGTCGCGCAGGGCTGGCTCCGCGTGCTCACCGGCGTGAGTGAAAAGGTTGGAACAAAGCTCGCATAGAGACTTTATGGCGACCCCTCGGATTCCCCTCGCTTGCTACAGGCTGCAATTCAACCGGGATTTTACGTTTCGCCGTGCATCGCACACTGTGGACTATCTCGCTCGGCTCGGAATCACGGATATCTACGCGTCGCCCCTCTTGCAAAGCCGGCACGGTAGTCAACACGGATACGACGTTACGGACCCCTCGCGGATTGACGGCGAACTGGGCAACGAAAATCAGTTCGAGGCGTTCCAATCGGCCTTGCAAAAACACGGCATGGGCTTGCTTCTCGACATCGTCCCGAATCACATGGCTGCCAGCCCGGAAAATCCATGGTGGACGGACGTGCTCGAGAATGGACCCGGCTCGGCTTACGCGGCCTACTTCGATATCGATTGGCATCCGCCGTCTCACACGCTCGCTAACAAAATCCTGCTGCCCGTGCTCGGTAGATTCTATGGCCAGACCCTCAACAACCGGGAGTTCCGGCTCGTTTTTCGGCAAGGGCGTTTCCTGATCCAGTATTACGACATGTCTTTCCCTCTCACTCTCAAGTCGTACCGGCGGATTCTGAAACATCGGGAACATGTCCTGGAAAAGAGACTCGGCGCGGATTCGGGTTCCTTTCAGGAATATTTGGGAATCGTCGCCGCCTTGGCAGCGCTGCCAGAGCGGGACTCTTTGACTATCGACGCGGCTGGCGAGCGTCGCCTTCAGGTTGAAGGGATCAAAGAGCGGCTACGCCAGCTTCACGAGAAAAACCGCGAGGTTCAGCGATTCGTAAGGGACAATCTGAGAATTTTCAATGGAAAGCGAAATCAGCCAGGCAGTTTTCGCCATTTAGATCGTTTGCTGTCGGAACAGGCTTATGTCCTGGCCTATTGGCAAAACGTCAACGAAGGAATCAACTATCGGCGCTTTTTCACGATTACAGATCTGGTGGGTCTGCGCGTCGAAGATCCCATGGTCTTTGAAGCCATACATGCCGTGATCTTGCAACTGATTGAGAGAAGAGTTGTCAGCGGGCTTCGCATCGATCACATCGACGGCCTTCGCGATCCGCTAGGTTATCTTCGGCGCCTGCAAGAACGCGCCAGCAGCTCCCATGGGAAGGGAAACTCAAACAGCTTCTACGTGATTGTGGAAAAAATACTCTCAGGAGCTGAAAAGCTTCCCAAGGAGTGGCCCGTCCAGGGAACAACCGGTTATGAATATTTGAACGCCGTCAACCGGCTATTTATTCATCCACAAGGGGCGCGACAGGTCGAACAGGTTTATTTTCGATTTCTCCGCAGACAGCTTATCTATGAAGACGTGCTGTATCAGAGGAAAAAACTGGTCATGTCCACTCTGCTCTCGGTCGAGATGAGATACCTCGGCCGGCTGCTCGGCGTCTTGGCACAAAGTGATCGTTACGCGCGGGACTTCTCGCGAACGGACCTTGCACAAGCGCTCATCGAAATCACCGCATGCTTCCCGATTTACCGAACGTATATTCGCAGCATGGAAACGCCCAACGAAGCGAAACGCCATATTAACCACGCCGTGGACGCGGCGCGAAGTCGAAACCCAGGCCTCGACTCGTCCTGCTTCGATTTTGTCCGTGATGTGTTGCTGCTGAAGGATGCCGGTCATCTACTAGCGGAGCAGCGCGAAGCGCATCTTGCCTTCGTCATGAGGTGGCAGCAGTTCACCAGCCCGATTGTCGCCAAAGGCTTGGAAGACACGGTTCTGTATGTTTACAGCCCTCTGCTTTCGCTCAACGAAGTCGGCGAAAATCCGAGCCCGTCTGCGGTCGTCGCACCCGAATTCAGCGATCTTGCGCGTGAACGGCAACGCCAGCAGCGATACGGTTTGAATAGCACTTCGACGCACGACACAAAACGCGGCGAAGACGTGCGTGCTCGAATCAACGTCCTCTCCGAAATCCCCCGTGAATGGCAAGCACACCTCAACAGGTGGGCACGCTGGAACAAGAAAAGGAAAGGAGTAGTCCAGTCTCAGGAAGCGCCGGATCGCAACGAGGAAATCTTCTTGTACCAAACATTGATCGGCTCCTGGCCCCTGGAGAAAGGCGAAATCCCGAGATTTCGTGACCGCGTGGAAGCCTATATGATCAAGGCAATCCGCGAGGCTATGGTCCATACGCGCTGGAGTTTGCCCAACGCTGCGCATGAGCGTGCCTTGACCGATTTTCTTAGGGCCATCCTGGAACCAGGCGGCGACAATCTGTTTTTGAATGATTTCTTGAAATTCCAGCGAAGGATCGCCAAGTACGGCATGTTGAATAGTTTGGCTCAAGTCCTCGTGAAGATGACCAGTCCGGGGGTGCCTGATTTTTACCAGGGATGTGATCTGTGGGATCTTCGTTTAGTTGATCCCGATAACCGGGGGCCCGTCGATTTCGATCATCGCGCCGCTTTGCTGGACGAAATCGAAAAACGCGGCAAGCAGGATCTGCCGCGCCTTGTTCGCGAACTCGTCCAAAACTGGGACGACGGTCGGATCAAGCTCTACCTTATATGGAGGATCTTGAATCTTCGGCGCACGTACCCTCGAGTCTTCCTCGATGGTCAATTCGCGCCGATAAAGACGATCGGTAAGAGGGGAAATAATCTGGTTGCGTATGCGCGCCGCAAACGCGATATCTGGATTGTGACCGTCGTGCCTAGATGGCTGGCGCGCTCGCAGGCGCCGCTGACTTTGCCTCGCTCGCAGGAGTTTTGGCTCGGCTCGCACCTCGTGCTGCCGCCCAATGCTCCGCAGTCCTGGATGAATATACTTACCGGCGGGACAGTGAAAGCAAGCCAGCTGCAAAAAGCAAAGCGCTTGTCATTGCGGGATGTCTTCAAGAATCTTCCGGTTGCTGTCCTAAGAGGAGTCGACACGTCAGGTGTGAAAAACTAACGCGCGAGCCTGACGGGTGAAATTGGCATCAAACAAGGCGACTTTGGCATTATGATTTCGCGGCCGGGAGAGTCAAAACTTTGGCGTCCGAGCGGTCGTCGATAAAAGCGACGCCGGAACGCAACTCGTGAGCGTCGTGGAACACGTGTTGAATAACAACGACTTTAGAGTATTCGTGAAGAGCCCCTATTGAAGACATATCGTACTAGTTAAATTCATTTCTTTCATCTCTGCGAAAAAATTCGACTGCGCTAAGCGTTCCTTGACGGTACATTTTGCCGCACTTTCAATCTGCCTTCATCATGACCTGAGCTTGAGTGTTAAGGCGTTCAGTGTATTTGGGTTTAAAAAGAATCTTGATACTAAGAGCGTTGCCTTCTCGGAGGTTCTCTGTGCCTCGAATTATGATTGCAGATGACCGTGAATCAATGCGCAGCGCGCTGCGGAGTCTGCTCGTACTTCGACCGGGTTGGGTTGTTTGCGGTGAAGCAGAGAACGCGAAAGAAGCGATTTCGAAAGCGACCGAACTGCGTCCCGACCTGATTGTCCTGGATTACAAACTGCAAACTTCCGACGGGATTAGAGCCGCTGACGGTATATTACGAGCGATGCCGACAGTTCCAATTGTGATGTTCACGCTGTATAAGACCGCTGAGCTGGAACTCGAAGCGAACCGAATTGGAATCCGCTGTGTAATCGGCAAAGAAGATGGCATTGAGTCTTTGCTCTGCGCAATCGACAGTGAACTGAATTCGTCTCTTAATCTCGGAAAATTCTAATGGCGGCGGACTAGCATGTGCTGGTTGTGCCGAATACCTGAGCCGACAAAACGGCTCCAGTTCATTTTCTACCTGATTTGCGTCGTGCCGCCTCGTCGAGAGCTCGCCCTTAACCATTTAGGAATCAAGCACCTATGCAATGAAATCCCGTTGCCGTCTCCATTGATCACCACCGGTCGCCAGGCTAAAGCGTAGAATGACATCGAGGTGCGTCGATGGAAGAAAATGGACACCGGAGCGAGGATGATTTAGAGCGACGGTGTGAGGCAGTGTCGCCCGCCGTTGAGCCGTGCGATTATCCCGCGACCGTTCACTGCGCGAAATGCGGCAGATGGTTCTGTGATGCCCACGCTGAGGACGAAGAGTGGCAGACAAATAGACAAGTAAGAGTAGGTCTTCATAGCAGACCTCCTCGGCTCAGTAGAAAGTTTGAGTAGAAAAGAAACGTGCGTGGCCGGGTTTCGGCTACCGATCCAACTCAGAAAGGTTACAGTTCAGGCCGTTCCCGCTGAATCGGTTCAATAGGGTACAGAGGCCACAAATCTCGCTGTAGCCGGAAGCTTTTTTAGAACTTCGGATTCTGCCGAAACATTGCTCTGATTCGCGATCGCGGCACGGTAGCCAGGGACCTCCGAAATCGTCTGCAGTAAGTCCTGCTACCAGGACCGATCACTCCGTCGGGCGATTCGCGGTGTCGATCTCCGATCCGTGAAAGCCCTATGCCAACTGAGGAAGTCGGAGCCCTTCGAAGCCTGCAAACCATATTGCTCAGGTTCAGTACTGGTTGCATGTAGATCCAGACGAGGACGAAAATACTACACGCTCCAGGTCCAACCAATCGCCGCAAGTGGCTTACTTTCTAATGAATTTCGGTTTGGCAGCCTCTTTGCTCCTGTAGGGAGCGAACTCGCCATGGCCCTCAAGGTCGAACATGAAAACAGAACGAGACTATCGCAATCTGGCTTCCGTTCTCCTTCAGCTCGCCACCGCACCTCCTCGGATGGCGGATTGTGCGGAGGGATGCTCCAATGCTTCAGGCGGCGAAGGACACCGAGACGTGGTCGGAACAATTGTAGACTGCAACCAAATGTTCTTTCTTACAGAAGAATCAAGCCCCCACGCGTACATATTGACCAATATTTCGCGCGTAAAGAAATTTCTCGGCAGGAAAGTTCGGGTTACAGGCACGTTGCAATCACCGCACGCACTCGCCGTCGAGACGGTTAACGAACTGCATTGATGGGCGCAACGTCCGCTGCAATCAATCCAAGTGTCGATTGGTTCGCATGCGAAGTGAGCTGTTTCCGAGAGAACACAAAAAATGCGGCTGGCCGAAGCCCTCTCAATTTGTTTTTAGATTGAGCACCGCGCCGCAACTTCGGCCACCCGACACCTGGGATTCTCTCAGAAACCGCTCCAACCTGCGTAACTGTCAAAAATTACCAGGACACCCTGGCCGCGTGTGCCGGCTTACAGCAAAACCAGTATTCGCAATCTTCATTCTCCAAAAGCGGCCACGCGGTTTTGATCTCATGTTCGAGTTGGCATCCCGTAAGGCTATTAAAATCTGAAAGTAGAAGAGTTGCCGCAGAATAACTCGACGATCTAGGACGATCACCGCGGTTTCGTCGCCTTTGTTACAGCATATAGCCGATAGGCAACCAGCCGATGCGCTGATAGCAAGGATAGGAGCTCACACGCGCTGGGTGAACAGACCCCTGCCACCTGAAATTCCCACCCGTTGCGCTCAACTTTCAAGGCGCGGCTATGCCGAGTATGAGAGCCACTACGAAAGCGAGGTATCACGGTGGCAAAAACTGTTCTGGTTGTGGACGACAGCGCGATCATGCGGCGCACGGTTGGCTCCGCACTCCTCTCTGACGGATTCAACGTTTGTGGCGAGGCGAGCGATGGTCAGGAGGCCGTTGAACTAGCCGGGAAACTTTCTCCGGACCTAATTATCTTGGACGTATCGATGCCGGCAATGAATGGCCTAGAGGCCGCTCCCGTGCTTCGCAAGTTGGTGCCCACAAGACCGATCATTCTCTACACGCTCTACGCAGACGAGGCGGTTGAGCAACAGCTAAGGACAATAGAAGTTGATTCGGTGATGTCGAAAAGGGAGCCACTCTCAAGATTAATGGAAGAAGCGCACGCTCTGCTTGGCGAGTAACGATGCAGTTGGGCCTAGGCGTCGCCGGCAGGAGCCGAAGGATTAAGGGGAATCACCGCCCGCACGATCGTACCTTGACTGTCGGACAGTATTTCCAACGCTCCCCCGAATGCCGTGACGCGTTCCCGCATGCCACGCAGACCGACTCCCACTGTTCCGGGCCCTGTCACCGCGACGAGTCTATCAGCGGGCATTCCCTTACCTTGGTCTCGAATCTCCAATGTAAGTTTCCCGTTTGAATTGCACAAGCAAATCGTTGCTGACGTGCTCTCGGAATGGCGATGAACGTTTGTGAGGCACTCCTGCACCACCCGGAAGATCATCAGTTCAAGGTCTGTCGGTAAGCGTTTCAGATTTTCGGGCAGATTCAAGGTGACCTTGATATTGCTCCTTCCTTTGAATCCTTCGACGTACCAACGCAGGCCCGCTTGCAGGCCCATTTCATCGAGCAAGGGAGGATGGAGTAAGTAGGAGGTGGTACGCAACTCGTCCGAAACCGACCGAGCGATTTGTTCACTTTCGTCGAGCTCGCTCGAAAGCTCAGGGCTAACGCTGGAGGCTTTCTTACGCAGCTTAGACAGAATCATGGTTAACGCAGCCAGGGATTGGCCCGTGCTGTCGTGCAGTTCACGCGCAATCCGACGCCGTTCCTGATCTTGGGCCTGCAGAAGTCGGGCCGATAAGCCTCGCACGGCTTGCTCCGCACGTTCCTGTCTCGCAATGCGATCCTCAAGCTCACGGGTACGCTGCGAGACCCGTTCCTCAAGTTCCATCTTTGCTTTCTGGAGGGTTTCCTGGTGCCTGTTGCGTTCCGAAACCGCTACGGAAACCAATAAGCTTGTAATGGCAACTGCACTCAGAAAGACTTGTATCACTAGAAGCGATTCATTTGGGATAGAGACGCCACGCGCAGCATGCAGCGCGCTTCCGATGGCGACGACCGAGAAGGCAAGCACGGCCAACGCGGCTTCGCGAGGTCGCAATTCGAACGCAACCCAGACCACGAATGGAATACAGATGAATTTCAAGGGATAGCCCTGCGCAGTGGGAAAAAGAAAATCCCCGAACACAATTGCGCCGACCAGAAACAGGCTGAGAAGTGCAACGCTTTGCAGCACAACCTGTCGTCGATTTCTAAGCGCTTCCGTTCGCGAAAACCACAGAAGGAAACACGGAGTCACGAGAATCGCGCCAGCCATGTTGCCGAGCCACCACGTTAACCAGAGCGATTCCCAACGCACTCCGCGGCCAAAGCCACTAAGAACGAGGCTCGCCGTTCCGATGCTGGCACTTACGGCCGTAGCAGCAACGCACGCGAGCAGGAAGAATTTGAAGATACCTTCCGCGCGATGGAAAACCTTATGCCCATTCGCGAATTTGATGATGAGATAAGCCCCGAGCACGGCTTCCAAAGTGTTACCGAAAGCAATGCCCAATGAGCTTGCGATCGATCCCGCCGTCGTCAGGTTGACCGCAAGGGCTCCCAGGAAGATGCCCGGCCACACGTCATACCCGAGCAGCAATATCGCTGCCAGTGCAATACCCGTTCCCGGCCACACCGCCGTGGCACTCGGATGAACAATGGCAAGCCTTAGCCCCAGTTTGCAGACGAGGAAATAAACTAAGGTCAATCCAAGAATTCGCCGTAACGAATTGTTAGTTCGTACCAAGCTCCACACGAGGCTAGGGTTGGGGAAGCGCGTATTCTGCGTCGTTGTCAGGACACTCGCCATTATAGGCCGCAAACGCACAAACATAGACGGTTAATCGAGTTTAGTGTGCGCCAGTCCATGCCAAGGAAACCGTGTTGGTCGCGTGTGTTCGTGACCATTAGGACGCGGAGACTTGACCCAAGACCCTGCCGGGGACGGCTCGTTCTATCCGAAAATGTGTCCGCCGACTACCTGGCGTTCTACGTCGAGCGTTTTAATACGGTGGGTTCCCACAGATCATCACACATGAAAAGACAGTCGATTACTCGTCACATTCCCCAAAAAAGCCTCCCGCTCAACGAAAATTTGCAGATACGAAACAAAAATTGGCTCGACGCCAGCCTCGCCGAATCTGCTTCGGGAGCACAAAACCGCGCTTCTCCTTCAGGACTTTTCGCTTGTGCCTGGGCCAGCGGATTTGTCGAAGACGTTCAAACTTCCACTGTACTGAATGTCCTGCTAAGCGGCGTAGGCGGTGGTTCGGACAATTTCCCGTTCCATTTCATGTTTTTCCCAACAGCTTCCTTGCTGTCCTTCGAAGGGATCAGCATGATAGCAGTGGTAACTTGGATCACGGCTGTTGAGTGCAGGGTCGTAAATCTTCTCCCGTACCCATCTTTGCCCTGATGCGATTGATGATCGGCAGTAGTCGCATTGGCTCCCGAAGCAATCGATCATTTTGTTCTCCCGGATTACATCCGTCGAAGAGCTGGTTCTGCAATCGCTTTGCCAATGCTACCCGTTACCGCACTCTGCGCAATTTGCTGCATTTGGCTGTGATGGTCGATTTTGATATCGAAAGTAACAGTACGCAGATAGTGCCCAGTTGCTCGCCCGTTTCGGGAGTTTTTGCTAATCGGAAATCAAAAAGAAAGCTACACAGTATCGTGTAATCTGGATGGGAAGGGCGGGCACCAGGCCCACCAACTCAAGGTAGGTAAGAACCGGCTTCAAGGCGTGTGAAGAACAGCGGTGCCTTAATTTGGACAAGCCAGCAAAAATTCTAATCGGCGGCATTATCGCGGGTGCGTTGATCTACGGTCTCGGAGAAATGAACATGTTCCGGTTAGAGCGCAGGGTTCAGGAGCTGCAGAGGGCGTGTGTCGTCGAAACGGAAGCAGAAGCGAAGAAGCAAGGGGCCTTGTCAGCGTTGGCCAGCATTTTCTCAGGAAAAATGACATGTGATCCCGTCGAATTGGCGAGATCTGACGGCTACACTGGTATTCAAGGACAATTGGCCGCTGCGGAACGCGATGTTTTGCGATGGGCTAACTGGCCCCAAATATCTAGTATCGCAATCCCACTCCTGTGCTCTCTTCCTTGCTTATGGTATTTCTTTCTGCGACGGATTCGTGAACTCCGCGAAGCCATTGCTGGGAAATAGCCACACGAAATTCGCGCTTACGGACGAATGCCGCCACCGCCACTGCGGATTTGCCTACGCGGTCGAACGAACGTCCCCACGATTGGATAGGTCCTCTCCGTTGCGTTGCGAACCCAGCGTGCGCGCGTAGACCCGCGTGAATTCCGCGCCAAAATACAGAATCAACGCGGAGTAGTAGATCCATGCGACGACGACCACCAAAGAGCCGGCGGCTCCGTAAGCAGAAGCCGACACGCTCTTCCCGATATAAAACCCAATGACAAACTTTCCAGCAGTAAATAACAAAGAGGTGAGTGCCGCTCCAATCCAGACGTCACTCCAGGCGATCTTGGTATTAGGCAGGAGCTTGAAGATCATCGCAAATAGAACGGTGATAAAAAGCAGAGAAAGAAGAAAATCAAGGGATTCAAACAAGACCGCCGGAATTGGAAGCATGCCACCAAGATATTTTGTCACAGCGGCCAGAAGCGCGCTAAGCAACAGCGAAACCAAAAGCAAGAATCCGATGCCGAGTACCATACCAAAACTCAGGAAACGCTCCTTGATGAGGCATCGAATTCCAGACGCGGTGTCCGGACTTACGTGCCAAATGCTGTTCAGAGCATCATGCATTTCGCAGAATATCCCGGAAGCACCTAAGAACAATGCGAACACACCGATCATGCTTCCGATCACGCCGTGGGCGGGCTTGTGAGCCGATTGAATTATGTCCTCAATCGTTTTCGCGCCATCTCGGCCGACGAGCCCTTGGATTTGCCCAGCAATTTCGCCTTGCGCGGCTTGCATCCCAAAAGCCAGGCCGGCAATGGCAACCGCGATGATCAGGAGGGGGGCCAGAGAAAAAATGGTGTAATAAGCCAGCGCTGCGCCCATGCGAGGAGCTTTGTCCTTGCTCCATTCCAAATAGGCGGTTTTGAGCAGCGCAAAAATCGCGCTCGGTCTGAAGAACAAATGCGCCCCGCGCCCAGCTTGGGCTTGCAATCTCCGTTCGTTCTCTGCGGCAGAAATATGCCCTGGCCCAGTTTCGACTGAGTGGGTCTCAACGTTGCGGGGACTCGTGGATGGAGAAACCATTACTTCTCCACGCGATATGCGGTGTCAATATCCTAGGGGCCGGATTCGCGGATACTTAATCCACCGAAAAAACTAACGACGTCTTCACAGAATCTCTCGCTGCGCCACGCTTAACGCAATTGGATTCTCTACCGTCAATGCGAACCTGGCCATACTAGGGATTATGGATGTCGATGCGGGTCTGCAAACGATCGTTCATTCTTGCAACTCTCGTGGGCATCGGCGATCTTGGAATAGCTTGCAATAGATTGAGTTACCAAGATCCTGCTCAGGTGTTTACAGTATTCAGGGGATTGCGGTCATCCCACCTCGACCTAGACTTGATGGAACCGGTCGCGTGTATCTGCATCCGGCCGGAGGCGGTGTCCAGTTTGAGGCCGAGATGAATTTCCAACGCCCGGCACGCAGTCTTCGTTTCAGTGGCTTTGCCATGGCATCGATTTGGACCGATATGTACTGCGAGCCCCTTACCTATGCGCAGCTGGGTCATTCTGATTCTCGTCGTTTTCGGGTGGCCTTCACACACCCAGTGCCAGCAGACGAGTCAAAGCAACGAAGTTTCTAATGAAGGCCAGAAGGTCGCGGCAGTGGAGATGGTCGCGAATCCGAAGATTTCCGTCGAGTCTTTGCGACCGTTAGTGCAACAGCGAGCGGGTGAACCGTACTCCGCCGCGAAGGTGGCCGATACGATTTCTGCTCTGCAAGGAACTGGGCGGTTCAGCAAGGTAGAAGTCGACGTTAGGCCAGGCCCTGGCGGGCTGCAGGTGACTTTCGCTCTGGAGCCGGCGCTCTATTTTGGAATTTTCGATTTCCCAGGCGCGACCAAGAGCTTTTCCTACACCAGGCTCTTGCAAGTTGTCGACATCCCGAACCGAACACCCTACAAACAGGATCTCGTATCGAAGGCTGAAGACAATCTTCGTCAGTTTCTTGTTTCTGGCGGTTACTTTCAAGCCCAGGTGCAAGCGCAATTGCAGATTGACGAAGCTCACATGCTCGCCAATGCGGTCTTTGACATCGATTTGGGGAAGCGAGCGAAGTTGGGAAACATAGTCGTTCAGGGACCAGAACCCGGCGAAGTAGATCGTCTGCTGCGTGCAACGCGTACACTCCGGGCAACCGTTACGGGTGAGTCTCTCAAGCCCGCCAAGCCGTATACTCCTAAACGAATCGATTCTGGCATTGCGCGTATGAAGCGAGAGCTCGCCAAGGAAAATCACCTCGCCAGCAAGGTTCTCCTCGATCACCCCGGCTATCACAAAGACAGCAACCGCGCGGACCTGATCATTGATGCCCGGCCCGGCCCCATCGTCAAGGTACACGTCACGGGTGCGAAGCTTTCGGCGCTTCCGTTCCTTCGCGACCGGCAGATGAAAAAACTGATCCCCATATTTTCCGAAGGCACAGTCGATCCTGACCTGGTGGAAGAGGGCCGGCGGAACCTGATCGATTTTTTTCAGAGCAAGGGCTACTTCGATGCGAAAGTGACGGCGAATCTCCAAAACGAGGCTTCAAATGTCGAAGTGGTCTACAAAGTCGAGCGTGGATCGCGTCACAGAGTAGAGGCCGTAGATTTCAGGGGCAACCAGCACTTGGACAAGGATGTGCTGAACCGGCAGGTCGCGGTGAAGACTCACCGACTCCTCCTCTCCCGAGGGAAGTTCAGTGGCAAACTGCTCCGTCAAAGTGTGACGGGCATTACCGCGTTCTACAAAAACCTGGGATACGAAGACGTGAAAGTTGATACCGACGTTGTCGATCGTGAGCAGAAAGTTTACGTCACTTTTCAAATCGCCGAGGGCCCGCAAACGCTGGTGGACAACCTCACCATTGAGGGGAATTCCTACATACCCAGCTCGGCATTTTCGCCAAAAGCGGGCCTACGGCTCAGGCCGGGCCAGCCGTTTTCGCCGAAAGCGCTGGCTGACGACCGCAGTCACATCATGGCCGTGTATTTGGACCGGGGATTTCTCAATTCCGACTTCGACTCCAAGGTCACACGTTTGCCGGACAATCCGCACAGAGTAGATGTGACCTATACGATTACGGAGAGACAGCAGGTACAAGTAGACGAAGTGGTTCTCCTCGGCAATAAGAAGACGCGAACATCGTTAATCAGAAAAACCGCGAACATCAGACCGGCAGCCCCTTTGAGTCAACGAGCTTTGCTGGCAGGCGAGAGCGGGTTGCATGACCTGGGAGTATTTGATTGGGCGAGCGTTGACTTCCGCCGCACGATCAGTGGTCAAACCAGTGAAGATGTACTCGTCAAGCTACATGAAGCCGGCAGGAACGAGATTAGTTACGGATTTGGGTTGCAAGTAGCTCGCCGTGGAGGAAATATCCCCTCCGGTACGATCGCCCTTCCTGGGCTGCCGCCGATTACTAGCGGAGCGGCGAATTTCACCGCTGAGGAAAAGACGTTTGTGAGTCCTCGGGGCTCGATCACATTCACCCGCTACAATCTTCGTGGTCTCGCAGATTCGGCGTCCGCTTCTATTTTGATTTCGCGGCTGGATCAACGCGCTCTTGCCACGTATTCCGATCCGCACTTCAGAGCATCAAGCTGGAGTTCGCTACTTAGCGCGTCGATCGAGCGCACGACGGAGAATCCCACCTTCGCGGCTCGTCTCGCGGAAGGATCGTGGCAGCTCGAGAAACCACTCAACAAAGATAAAACACGGAGAATTCAGCTCCGCTATCGGTTCCGTCGAACGATTCTGTCCGATCTATTGATTCCTGGACTCGTTTTGCCCCAAGACCAGCGCCTCCGCCTTTCAACGCTGTCCGCCACCTGGATTCGCGACACCCGTGACAAACCGCTGGACGCTAGCCGCGGTTTCTACCAAACGCTGGACTTGGGAATCACTCCAAAGGCCCTGGGCTCGAGCGCCAACTTCGCACGTTTCCTGGGACAGAGTTCCTACTACAAGCCATTCGGCCCGACAGTCTGGGCAAACCGAATTACGTTAGGCCTGGCAAAGGCTTTCGGCAACAGCGACGTGCCTACCAGTGAAAGTTTCTTCTCCGGCGGTGAAACCACTCTTCGCGGTTTTCCTATCAACGGGGCCGGGCCTCAACGCACGGTGCCCGCGTGCAGCAACCCCGCTGACCCGACCACGTGTGTAAACCTCCAGGTACCCATCGGAGGCCGTCAGCTGTTCATCCTCAATTCCGAATTGCGTTTTCCGCTCGGCATCAAAGAGGGGTTGGGCGCTGCGGTTTTCTACGACGGTGGCAACGTATACCGCGCAATTAACATTAGCCATTTCATTCAAGACTACACGAACACGATAGGCGTGGGGCTCCGGTATAAGACTCCCGTGGGTCCTATTCGGTTTGACATCGGACGCAACCTGAATCCTGTCACGGGAGTGAAAGCTACCCAGTTCTATATCACTCTTGGACAGGCTTTTTGAATCCACAACAAGGTGCTGCCATGGCGTGGAAAAGAAAACTCGGTTTGACAGCAGTGGTCCTTGTGGCGAGTTTCGCGGTTCTCAGCGTGGCCGGGTATCTCGTCCTGCGCAGCGCGAGATTCCACGAATACTTGCTCGCCCAGATTGAGAAGCAAGCAAGTGAGGCAACGGGAGCAGAAGTGCGAGTTCAGAATTTTGCTCTCCACTTCTCACGGCTCGGCGCCGACGCCTACGGAATTACAGTGCGCGGCAATCAGCCATCATCCGCGCGCCCGCTCGTGCAAGCGGACCAACTCAGGATTCGCTTAAAAATCGTTTCCCTATTGCGTAAGAAGGTTGATCTGAGCGAGATCATCCTTCGTCATCCAGTGGTGAACCTCCAAGTTCGGAAGGACGGAACTACGAATCTTCCGACACCTCCAAAATCGAATAGCAACACCTCCACGAATCTGTTTGATCTCGGAATTCGACACGTTCTGCTGGAACATGGCGAGATCTATTACAACGACGTCAAAACCCCTTTGGACGCCGAGCTACATGATCTAGAAGTCGAAATCAAAGGTGGGCCCATTGGAAAAGGTTACGATGGCAAGCTTTCGTATCGAAACGGACGCGTTTTGTATGGAGATATGATACCGCTTCCTCACGACCTGACCGCCGCGTTCAACGCAACGCCTTCCGAATTTACGCTGAAGCCTCTCCTTCTCACGGTGGCTTCCTCCACGATGGAATTGCAAGGCCAAGTACAGAACTACTCTCAACCGTCGGCCAGCGGGTCTTACAAGGTTACGTTTCACGCGCAGGACGCGAGGTCGGCTCTAAGGAACACTTCCATCCCAGCTGGTGAAGTCACATTAACGGGTTCCATACGCTATCAACAGCAGGAGAACGTGCCAGTGATACGCGCTCTGGATTTGGATGGACGCTTGAACGGCCGAGAATTGACGGTCAGTACGGCCGATGTTAATGCGGTCGTTCGCAATGTTCGCGGGGAATTCAAGCTCGCTAACGGAAACCTCGATGTGCATGGAGTGGAAGCCGACCTCCTGGGCGGACATTTGACTGCGACGGCCACGATGCAGCACCTCGACGCTAACTCGAGGGCCAGGGTCCATGCTTCGGTGAACACGATTTCACTAAGTGCGGCCAATGGAGCGTTAAGGACAGGGCGTCTGAATGCGATGCCGATCGATGGACAACTTAGCGGAACCGCTGATGCTGCGTGGACCGGTAGCGTCAAGAATATTACGGCTCATTCCGATATCGCGCTGAAGGGTGCTCTCACCAGTTCCCGGTCAGCACCTCTTCCTGTCGACGGTGCAGCCCACCTGAACTACGATGGTCGAACCGCAACAGCGACACTGACCAACACATCCGTACACACCCCGCAGACGCATGTGGAAATAAATGGAACTGCCGGCCAGAAGTTAAATCTGAAACTACAGGCACACGCGGCAGACTTAACGGAAGTAGATGCTCTGGTTGGTGCATTCCAAGGTTTCGGGCACGAACGATCGGCAAGCATTTCCTCTCCACGTTCCGTAAATCTCGCCGGCGCCGCCGATTTGCAGCTACTCGTCGAAGGCACTATGAATGACCCTCTTATTCGGGGCCAGCTAGCCGGCCGAAGCCTTCAAGTGAAGAATACGCAGTGGCGCAGCTTGGAGCTGAGATTACAGGCCAGCAAATCCGTCATCTCTATCCAGAATGGCTCGCTCGTGAATGCGCGCCAGGGCTACATCAATTTCGCCGTCGGCTCTGGTCTCCAAAACTGGCATTACTTGCCGTCGAGCGCTATCACCTTGGAGGTGAGTTCCCGGGATCTTGCAATCAATCAGCTACTGCAGCTCGCGAGGCTTGACTATCCCATTTCCGGCAATCTCTCCGTCGATCTCTCAATGCATGGCTCTCAATTGAATCCGATTGGCAAAGGATCAGTTCGGTTGACGAGAGCCAACGTGTATGGACAGGCGTTGCAGCAATTGTCGATTCAATCCGAAGGAAACGGCGATGCGCTTACCTCGGCGCTAGAGATAAGTTTGCCTGCGGGCTCTGGGAAAGCGAATCTCGTTCTCTATCCGAAACGCAAAGGTTACGAAGTTCAACTTAACGTTCCGGGCGTCAACCTGGCACAACTGAAAGCAGTACAAGATAAAAACCTTGGATTGGCAGGCGTATTAACCGTGAATGCAAACGGACATGGGACCGTAGACGATCCACAATTAGCGCTCACGGTTCAAATACCTCAGCTCAAGGTGCGCGACGCGAGTATTTCGGGTATTAAAGCAAACATCAACGTCGCTAATCGCCAAGCGCATTTGGACCTGGATTCGGAAATTCTGCAAACGTCCGTGCAGGCTCGCGCGACTGTGAACATCAGCGACGGGCACTATACTCGCGCAACGCTGGATACAAAAGGACTGCCGATCGAGGGACTTCTTGCACTGCGCGGACCCGCGAAGAGCAACGGCCCTCGCGGCATCGTGGAAGTGCATGCTACCGCCGAAGGCCCACTAGACGACAAGGACCGGATGCAAGCGGAGGTAATCATTCCAACTCTGAAGGCCGAGTACCAGGGTTTGCAGATCGGGAATGCGCGCCCCCTTCACATCCATTA
>Ga0207665_10000820_pt1 | contig 21046 bp, 20 predicted proteins | sample LARL112metaG_FD_184351 | JGI IMG/M metagenome (GOLD analysis project Ga0207665, IMG submission 184351) | Corn, switchgrass and miscanthus rhizosphere microbial communities from Kellogg Biological Station, Michigan, USA - LAR L11-2 metaG... | ecosystem: Host-associated > Plants > Roots >...
GACAGCACCGACAGCTGGATCTTGTCTCCGTCGCTGGTGTGCCGGACGGCGTTTTCCAGCAGCGCGTCCACGGCCAGGCCGAGCCGTTCGCGGTCCGCGCTGATCGTGACCGGGTCCAGCCGCCCAATCCGCCACTGGCGGGGTGCGGTCGGCCGCCACCGGCGGATGACGTCCATCGTGAACAGGTCCAGGGCAATGGGCTCCGGGCGCAGGAAGTCCGGGTCCTCAGAGGCCGCGATGACTAGCAGCCGCTCGCCGAGCCGCCGCAGCCGGGAGAGCTCACCCACCACCACCTGGATGTCCCGGCGCTCGGTGCGGTCGGTCAGCTGCTGGGCCAGCAACTCGGCGTGGCCGAGCGCGATCGTGATCGGGGTGCGCAGCTGATGCGAGGCATCCTGGAGGAACCGGCGCTGGGTGTGCAGCAGCCGGGCGTTCTCGTCGCTGACCAGGTCGCGCTCGTGGTCGGCGTCCAGCCTGCGCTGCGCGTGCCACACCATCAGCCAGAACATGATGGCCATCAGCGGGACTTCGTTCAGCTCGTCCACGGACTGGGCGCCGCGCCACACGTCCACGCTGATCGCGCCGAACGTGGTGACGATGACCACGGCGAGGACCCACAGCGTCGGGCGGGTGGACCAGACCCGGAACCCGTAGAGCAGAGTGAGGCTGATCCAGATGAAGTGGAACGGCACCGTTTCCCAGTGCGAGAAGATCAGGATGCACACCAGGTTGGCCACCGAGAACAGCACCCACGCCACGTCCACCCAGGCCACCCGCCACGGCCAGGCGAAGCTGCCCCGGGCCCGGGCGGCGCGGGCGCTGGCCCGGCGGCTGACGCCCCGGGTGCGCGCCCACCCGGCCGGCAGCGAATGCCACAGCCCGGCGGGCAGCGGATGACGGTGCCGGGTGGCCAGTCGCTGGCTAGTTGGTGAGCTGATAACCCTCACCGCGCACCGTCTTTATCAGGTCGAAGCCGAGCTTGGAGCGCAGCCGCCGGACGCACACGTCGACCACGTTGGAGCCGGGATCGAAGTCATAGCCCCACACCGAGGCGAGCAGTTGGCCCTTGGCCACCGACTGGCCCGCGTGCTCCATCAGCTCCCGCAGCAGCAGGAACTCCAGCCGGGTGAGCGGTACCGGGCCGTGCCCCATGTTGGCCTCGAGCCGGCCGAAGTCGAGCACCAGTTCCCCGGCGCGGAGCACCTCGTTCAGCGGGTGGGCATCGTCGCGCAGCCGGACCCGGACCCGGGCCAGCAGCTCAGCCAGGGAGAACGGCTTGGTCAGGTAGTCCATGGCGCCCAGTTCCAGGCAGTCGACCTTCGTCGTGACATCGGCGAGGCAGGACAGTACCAGGACGGCCTGATCGGGCCGCTCCCGGCGGAGCCGGGCGAGGATTTCCCGCCCGTCCATGTCGGGCATCACCAGATCCAGGATGACGAGATCGTAGTCGCCGGCCATGGCCTGGCGCAGGCCTCCCTGGCCGCTGCCTGAGAAATCGATTGCATAACCGGCAGCAGAAAGCGCCCGGGCAATAATCTCGCGGATCTGCGGCTCGTCGTCGACGACGAGGAGCCGTGCCGCCGTTGCGATCGACCCTGGCTGCTGGATCGTCTTCGCAGGTGAATTACGTTGCATTAGTTATCTGGGCGACGCGTCAGCGCGGTGCGGTGGCGGCTTCGGCCACCGCCTGGGCGATCCCTTCTGCTGAGGATGTACCGCCAGGCCTGGCGCGGTCAACCCTCGTTATCGTTGGCAAACCATTGCATAACCCGACCGTGACGTGCGGTGCCGCCTGGGTCAGGCAGTGACTCTAAGTATTGAACTTCTGACTTTAGGTAATAAGCCAGCCGGATGCTGGCGGTCATTATCGCGTGACATGCCCGCATCATGACAATTTCGTCATTCAAAGGCCTGCTGGTTGCCGAGGCGACGCGAACGATCGCAAGATCAGGACCAGATGAGGCTTCCGGCCCGGAGTCGTGGGGACATTGCGGCCGGCCCAGTCGTGTGCGCACAGCGCCCGCGAAGAAGCGAGGTGGTGACTGGTGTCTCTGCCGGCCCGTATCGTGACCCTGCTGGTGGCGTTCGCCGCCGTGGTCGCCGGTGCGGTCTTCCTTGCCGTCTACTACATAGGCGGCGGCCCGCCCACGGTGAACTTCGTGCCGGAAGCCTCCGGCGGGCAGGTCAACGTGGTCCTGCAGGAGGACCCGCAGAACACGGTGACCTCGAGGCCCGACTGGGTGAGCTACTTCGTCCAGGATCCGGTCACCAAGAAGTGGGTGCATACCACCCTGTTCCAGGTGCCGGCTAACACCAGGGTGAACATGACCATCCTGGGTTACGACGGCTGCACCCCGCTGCGCAACAACTTCTGGAGCCGGGTCCAGGGCACAATCGGCGGGACGGCGACCGTGCAGCAGTTCAAGACCGTCGGGCAGCCACTGGGGGTCCCCAAGACCTTCAAGGTCATCAATTCCTGGTCGCACTGCTCAGTGGGGCACACCTTCGCGATACCGAGCCTGCACGTATTCGTCCCGGTGGCCTCGCCCAACACCAAGCTCTTCAACAGTTCAGCCTGCGGTAGCTCACCCTGCACGTCAGGCCCGCACTCCATGCAGAAGTTCAGCTTCTACACGCCGAAGACCACCGGGACATTCCGCTGGCAGTGCTTCGTCCCGTGCGGCGGTGGCTTCCTGGACGGCAACGGAGGCCCGATGCAGACCCTCGGATTCATGATGGGCAACATGGAGGTGACAAGCTGATGGCCGAGTCAGAGGCCCCGGCCGCCCCGGCCAAGGCGGAGCCGAACCACGGGCTGCGGATCTTTCTCATCTGGATCGTCCTGGCTCTCGTCGCCGACCTGCTCATCTGGTTCCTCTGGTACCCGCACATGCCACCTGGCAGGCAGTCGTCATCCGCTCAGCATCAGGCGTTCGACATCACCGTGCTGGGCCTGGCGGCCGCTCCCGTCATGCTGTTCGTGTGGACGTACTTCGGGTACGCGCTGATCAACTGGCGGCACCGCCAGGATGACGACGAGGACGGCCCGCCCATCTTCGGGCACACCGGGCTGCAGGCCGCCTTCATCGCTGGCACCTCGGTGATCGTGCTCGCCGCCTTCGTGTTCGGCACTATCGAGCTCATCGTCCCGGCCGGGGCGGGGGCTGGCGAGGGACCGAACCCGGTCTGGAAGCCGTCCGGCAGCAACATCCTCCAGGTGCAGGTCATCGGCCAGCAGTGGCAGTTCACCTATCGCTACCCGCAGTTCGGCGGCATGGAAAGCACCCAGCTGGTGCTGCCGGTGAACCGCCCGGTCGCGTTCCATGTGACCTCGCTGGACGTGATCCACAGCTTCTGGGCCTACCAGCTCGGCGTGAAGGCCGACGCCAACCCGGCCGTGGACAATGTGGCCTACACCACCCCGGAGCACACCGGCGGGTTCACCGTCCGGTGCAACGAGCTCTGCGGGATCTGGCACGGGGCCATGTTCAACTCGGGCCGGGTGACCACCCCCACCGCCTTCCAGGCGTGGGCGCGGGCCACCGAACTGGCGGAGCACCGGGTCGGCCTGCTGGCCGCGCTGCCGCCGTACTCACTCACCTATGACCCGACCGTGATCCCGCAGCTCGGCCAGGAGGTCGTCAAGGTGGCGGGGATCACCGGGGCCAACGGCTACTACTACCCGCCGCAAGATCCGGAGCAGCCATGACCAGCCGCTCAGCTGCCGCCGGGGAGCGTCGCGACCCACCCCGGCCCGACACTGCGATGAAGGGGTGACTGGATGTCCATCGAGATAGAGCCGGAGAAGGCGCAGGAGCCCGCGGGATCCGGACCTGCCCGCCCGCGCCCCGCCCGGCCGTGGTGGATGCGGCCCGCATTCCACACCGGCATCATCGGCGCGGTCATCGGCTATTTCCTCGGCCACTGGCTGGGCAACATGCTGTCCTACGGCTACGCCCGTAACGCGCTGTCCGACATGAACGACTTCCCGCTCGTGCTCGGCTACGTGATCGGCACGATCGGCTGGCTGGCCGGGCTGGGCGTGTTCAACGACCTGTTCCGGCAGATGGCCGGCAAGCCGGTACCGGTCGCCGAAGAGGAGATGGACGCCGCCAGCGGCCTGGCCCGGTATTTCCGGTTCACCCTGGACCACAAGGTCGTCGGCATCCAGTACCTGGTCGGGATGATCGTCTACTTCTGCACCGGCGGCCTGTTCGCGATGGCCATCCGGACCGAGCTGCTCTCACCGACCTACCACATCATGAGCGCCAGCTCGTACCTCATGGTGGTCGGCGAGCACGGCACGATGATGATGATGATGATGTCGTCGGTCGTGCTCGGGCCGTTCGGCCAGTACCTGATGCCGCTGATGATCGGGTCCAAGCGGATGGCGTTCCCCCGGCTGGAGGCGCTCGCATTCTGGCTGACCCCCGCCGCCTACGTGATACTTCTCTCCGGGGTCCTGCTCGGCGGGTTCCCGACCGGCTGGACCGGCTATGCCCCGCTGAGCCTGCAGGCCACCGAGGGCATGGACTCCTACGCGGTGGCGTTCGGGCTGATGGGTATCTCGCTGATCCTGGCCGGGTTCAACATCTTCGTCACGGTGGTTAACTACCGGGCGCCTGGCATGCGGTGGAGCAGGCTGCCGATGTTCGTCTGGTCCATGCTCACCGTCTCGTTCCTGATGGTCCTGGCCGTGCCGGTCCTGGTCGGCGGGATGTACATGCTGCTCACCGACCGCACCGTGCAGACCGCGTTCTTCGCCAACACCCTCGGCGGCAGCAGTTACCTCTACCAGAACGTGTTCTGGTTCTTCGGCCACCCGGAGGTGTACATCCTGGCCCTGCCCGGGTTCGGCATCGTGTCGGAGATCATCCCGGTGTTCTGCCGGAAACCGCTCTTCGGCTACCGGGTCGCTGGGGCCGGCATGATCGGGGTGGCCCTGCTCAGCTTCTTCGTCTGGCAGCACCATCTGTTTGACAGCGGTATCAACCCGGAGATGCGGCCGTTGTTCATGCTGACCACCGAGCTCATCTCGATCCCCACCGGATTCATCTACCTGGTGGCGATGGGCACGTTCTGGAAGGCGAAGATACGGTTCACCGTGCCCATGCTGTTCGCCATGGCCTTGTACTTCAACTTCCTGATCGGCGGCATATCCGGGGTGTTCCTGTCCGACGTCCCGGCGGACACCACCGAGCACGGCAGCTTCTTCGTGATGGCGCATTTCCACTACACGATCATGGGCGGGCTGATCTTCGCGTTCATGGGCGCCTGCTACTACTGGCTACCGAAGATGATGGGCATCAAGCTGAACGAGAGGCTGGGCTACCTGCACTTCTGGACGATGTTCATCTTCTTCAACTCGACGTTCCTGCCGTTGTTCGCCGTCGGCATGCTGGGCCAGCCGCGGCGGGTCTTCGAGTATGCGACGAATCTCCAGCCACTGAACATATGGGTATCGGTCTCCGCGTTCCTGCTCGGCGGTTCCATTCTGATCTTCGTGATCAACTTCATCTGGTCCACGGTGATCGTCCGGGAGAAAGAGGTCGGCAACCCGTGGAACTCCCGGGGCCTGGAGTGGCAGGTCTCATCACCGCCGCCGCCCGGCAACTTCGAGCACGTCCCGGTGGTGCTCTCCGGCCCGTACGACTATGGCGTCAAGGATGCGCTGCCTGTGGCTGACCTGCACCCGCCGGTGGGTGTGGTCAGCGCTTCGTACGCGACCGCTGGCGCCGGAGTGGAGGCCTAGGCCATGGCCGAGCAGAGCACACAGTCCTCCGCCGAACTGGATCGCGCGGCCGAGGAAGCCGGCTTCTACCACGAGGCGGCGCTCAACGCAGCGTGGACCGGAGCCCGGTTCGCGATCGGCGCGCTGTCCTTCCTGTACGGGGCGTTCGCGTTCGCCTACTTCTACCTGCGGTCGGTCAACTCGAACGGCCGGTGGCACGGCTCCGGCTATCACGCGCCGCCGATCGGCTACGGGGTGACGATCCTCATCCTGGTCGTGGCCAGTGCGGCGGTCCAGTACGTGGCGCTGCAGCGGATCAAGGCGGGAGCCAAGCGGGTCTGGCAGATGGGTGCGCTGGCCGCGCTGGTGCTCGGGGTAGTCGCGGTGGCCCTGCAGATCGTTGAGCTGCTGAACCTCCCGTTCCAGCCCGGCAGCTCGGGTTTCTCCAGCGTGTTCACCGGCACCTACCCGGTGCTGCTGGTCAGCTGGCTGGCCGCGATGATCTGGCTGGAGATCCTGATCATGCGGGTCAGGCCGCTGCCCGACATCTCCTTCGTGGAGCAGCCGCCGACCTACGCGGAAGCCTTTGCGGTGCAGCGGGTCCAGTCCTCGATGAGCGCGTTCACGCTGATCTGGAACTACCTGGCCATCGTCACTGTCTTCTTCTTCCTGCTGTTCTACGTGTTCTGAGCGGAAAGGAGCGGTCTGCCCGGAAAGGCTCGCGCTCGCGTCGGCCAACCGGCGGCCCAGGAACGGCATGAATATGGTTGTCTCGCACTGGTCGGCCAACGTGGCCGTCCTCGCCGGGTGCCTGGTGGTCGCGGCCGTGCACCTGGCCGGGCTGCACGGCCTGCGGCTGGACGCGCGGCGCGACGGCGCCGCGCTGCCGCCGGGGCTGGCCCGCGAGGCGATCGCCTGTTATGCGGGGATGCTCGCCGTGCTGCTGGCTCTGGTCTCCCCCCTGGCCTACTGGGCGGGCACCTTCATCTGGGTCCGCGCGCTGCAGGACATCCTGCTCGGCGTGGTGGCCCCGCCGCTGATCGTGCTGGGCGCCCCGTGGCTGGTGCTGTGGCGTGGCCTGGGCCGCCGCGGTCACCCGCCCGGGTCCCCGGTGGCCGAGGCGGAGCGCGTCGCGGTGACTGCGGCCGGACCGGCCCCGCCTCGCTTGCTGAGCTGGCCGGTCACGGTGACCGCCCTGTTCAGCCTGGTCTGGTGCGGATGGTACGTCCCGGCCCTGTATGACGCCGGGGTGCACCACCCAGTGGTCCTCGCTGCGCAGGCCGTTAGCTACCTTGTGGTAGGTGTGCTTTTCTGGCTCCAGCTCATCGGCTCCCGGCCGCTGCGCCCCCGGTTCGGGCCGCTCCCGCGGGTGATGCTGATCGCAGCTACGGTGCTCACCAGCACCATCCTGGGCATGGTGCTCGGCTTCGGCGCCAACGTCATCTACCCCGTCTATCGTGGGGTAGGTAGTCACCACCTGCTCACCGTCACCGCAGACCAGCAGCTCGGTGGGGCAGAATTGTGGGTGCTGGTGCTGCTGCCGTATGTGATCGCGGGAGTCGCGCTGCTTGTCAGCTGGCTGAACGATGAGGAGTCCCACGCTCTGGCGTTCGGCCTGGACAGGATGCTCCGGCCATCGAAGCCGGTCTGGCCGGCCCGGACCGGGTGGAAATGATCAGTCATTGGCTGCCAGCAGGAGGCTAGAGTGCACCCCGTGATCTCGGCAATTGAGATTTCCTACTACCCGCTAGGCGCACAGGTGATGACGCTGGTCCTGCCCCTGGGCCTGTTCATTGTGGTCATGATCGTCCTTTATTTCGTCTTCAGCAGGCCGCACACGGTCCCCGGGCACCGGCCCCTCAGCGGGGCCAAGCCGGTCGCGCCGGCCCCGGAAGCAGCGGCACCGATCGCGGCCGCTACCGGCATGCCCACTGCGACCGCGGCCGGCGGCACCGAGCCGCTGGCTGACCGGGGCACGCCGCCCGTGGTCGGTTCACGTGCTAACGAGGCCGCTGAAGCGGATAACACGGCGCCGGATCCGGACGGCCCGGACGCGGGCGGTACAACTGGACCGGACGACGCAGGATCGACAGGCAAGCCGGAGGACCCGGAGTGACCCCAGCGACCGATGCGCTGCCCACCGTGGTGGGGCGCCGCTCCGCCCGGGTGGTCGCCCGGTCGCTGTTCGCGCTCACCAAACCCAGGATCATCGAGCTGCTGCTGGTGACCACGGTGCCCACGATGCTGCTCGCGCAGCGCGGGCTGCCGCCGGTCCGGGTGCTGCTCGTCACGCTCATCGCCGGGTCCTTCGCGGCCGGCAGTGCCAACACCATCAACTGCTACATCGACCGGGACATCGATGCGCTGATGCGGCGCACCGCCCGGCGCCCGCTGAACGCCAAGGGGCACGAGCCCGCGGTGATCAAGCCGGTTGAGGCCCTGGTGTTCGGCATCGTGCTCGGTGCGCTGTCCACCGTCCTGCTCGGCACCCTGGTCAACTGGCTGTCCGCGGTGCTGGCCGACTGCGCGATCTTGTTCTACGTGTTCGTGTACACGCTCGGGCTGAAGCGGCGTACCCCGTCCAACATTGTCATCGGCGGTGCGGCGGGCTGCTTCCCGGTGCTCATCGGCTGGTCCGCGGTGACCGGGACGGTGAGCCTGCCCGCGGTCGTGCTGTTCGCGGTGATCTTCTTCTGGACGCCACCGCACTTCTGGGCGCTGGCCATGAAGTTCCGCGACGACTACGCCGCGGCCCACGTGCCGATGCTCCCGGTGGTCGCCGCGCCGGCCGTGGTCGCCCGCAAGATCCTCGTCTACTCCTACGTCATGGTCGCGGTGACCCTGGGCCTCGCGCCCTACGCCGGATGGCTGTACACGGCGTGTGCGCTGGGCCTGGGGGGCTGGTTCCTGGCCGAGGCCCACCGGCTGCACGCGCGGGTGGCGGCCATGCCCGACCCGCGCACCAGCCCGGTACCCATCACTGTGCCCGCCGGCCCGGCACCGGCGCCGGCCGCGCTGCCTGCCGGCCCGGCGCCGGCCCCGGCCGCGGCCGACGCGGCCCGGGTGACCGAGGGCGCGTGCGCTGGGCTGGCCCGGCCTAGCGCTAACCCGGCGCCGATGCGCCTGTTCCACCTGTCCATCGCCTACCTCACGCTGCTGTTCGCGGTGATCGCGGTCACCGCGCTGCTGCCGTGGGGGACCTGGTAGCCGCGGGCAGCAGCACGACCGCGCGCAGCCCCGGGCCGGCGTCCTCGAGCCGGGCTGACCCGCCGTGCGCCTGGGCGATGGCCCGGACGATGGCCAGGCCCAGCCCGGCGCCGCCGGCCGAGTCGTCGTCCCGGCTGCGGTCCTCGTCCAGCCGGGTGAACCGGCCGAAGGCCCGCTCCCGGTCGGCCGGGGCAATGCCGGGGCCGTCGTCGGCCACTGTGAGCCGTACGCACGTCCCGTCAGCGGCCAGCGACACGGTCACCCGGGACTGCGCGTAGCGCACCGCGTTGTCGATCAGGTTGCTGAGCATCCGGCGCAGCCCGTCCGGGTCCCCGGTCACGGCCGCGGCCGGCCCGGCGGTCAGCTGCACCGGGACTCGCGCGTCGGCGTACCGGCCGACCTCCTCCGCGGCCAGGCCGGCCAGGTCGACGTCGCGGCGCGGCGGCCGGGGCCGGTCCCGCTCGTCCAGCCGCGCCAGGACCAGCAGATCCTCGGCCAGCCGGGCCAGCCGGAGCGTGTCGGTGAGCACATCCGCCGCGGTCTGCTCCCAGTCCTGGCCGTCCGGGTGGTCCAGCGCCACCTCGAGCTGGGCCCGGATGCTGGCGATCGGGCTGCGCAGCTCGTGAGCGGTATCGGAGACCAGGCCGCGCTGCCGTTCCTGGGCCGCGCCCAGCCGGCTCAGCATGTCGTTGAGCGTGACGGCCAGGCTGCGCACCTCGTCCCGGGCCGCTGGCACGGGCAGGTCGCGCGGCCGCCCGGTGCGGGTGACCTCCTCCGCCCCGCGGCGCAGCTCGGCGATGGGCCGCAGCGTGGACCCGACGATCAGCCAGCTCGTTCCGGCCAGCAGGATCAGCAGCAGCGGGGTGCCGATGAGCAGTGCGCGGGTCAGGCTGGCCAGGCTGGCCGTGACCTGCTCCGAGGAGACCGCCGCGATGACCGTGCCGCCGGCCTGGATGGGCACGGCTACCACCCGGATCTGCGACGGCAGGCCGTACGGCCTGCCGTCCATGAACACGGCCCGCTGCGTCCGGGCATTCCTGGCCGCCACCGCCGGCGGCAGCAGCGGCACCAGCTGGTCCGCGTCTGGCGACGCCTTGACGATCTGGCCCTGGGCGTCCAGTACCTGGATGCTGATCGTGCCCGGCACGAACGGCACCGCGTTGGTGGGCAGCCGGTTCGCATTGGCCAGCGCGGCCACCTCCAGCGCGCCCTGCCGGGCCTGGTTGTCCAGGCCGCGGACCAGTGAGATCGCCAGCGAGGTGCTGAGCAGGACGGCCGCGGCGGCCAGGGCCACGGCCAGCCCGGCCGTGGAGGCCAGCGTGACCCGGGCCCGCAGGCTGCGCCGCCGCCACCAGCCCGCCAGCCCCTTCCTCCCGGGCGCCGGGCCGTGCCCCGCCATCAGCCCACCGGGTGGCCGAGGCCGCCCAGCAGCCCACGGATCGCCGCGCTGACCCGGTCGCGGGTCCCCGCCGGATCAGCCGAGCCGGCGATCAGCATGCCGCCCCGGACCAGCGTGCCCAGCAGCAGCCGGGCCAGCGTCTCCGGATCGGGCACGTGCAGCGTGCCGGCCGCGGCCGCTGACTTGAGCGCGGCCACGATCGCCGCGAACGCATAACGCTCGTCGAGTTCGGTGAACCGGGCCAGCCCGAGCACGGCGGGCGCGTCAGTGATGACGATGCGCTGTACGTCCGGTTCGAGTACCGCGTCCAGGAACGCGTCGATGCCCCGGGCCAGCAGTTCCACGTCGTCGCTGGTCCCGCTGGCCGCGGCCGCGGACGCAGCCAGCAGGTCGGTGTGCACGGCCTCGAAGACCGTCTCGAACAGCGCGGTCTTGGTCGGGAAGTGGTGATACAGGGCGCCGGTGGTGACCCGCGCCTCCCGGGCCACGTCCTCCACCGAGGTGGCCGCGAAGCCACGCTGGCCGAACAGGTGGCGGGCCGCCGCCACCAGCGCCGCCCGCGTCTGGGCCACCTGCTCGGCCCGCAGCGACGGACGGCCAGCGGAAGGCAGATCAGTCACGTCATCTGTATAGCCCCTCGTCCGGTCTCTTGTGCCCATCCACAACCTGGCATAGCATCACTATGTTAAATATCGCAACTATGCAACGCATGCGGGAGGCGCAGATGGCAACCGGGGAGGCGCGGGTGACCACCCGTGCGGTGGACGGGGTGCGGGCGGACCGGGCCGCCCTGCTGGATATCGCGGCCGGGCTCAGCCCAGCGCAGTGGCAGTCGCCCAGCGGCTGCCCGGGCTGGTCGGTGCAGGACGTGGTCAGCCACCTGGGCGCGCTGTTCTGGCTGGTGGCGGATCCGTCGGTACTGCCCGGCACGGCTGGCCTGGGTACCGAGCAGGCGCAGGAGGCGATCGTCGTGACCCGCCGGGCGCTTACCGCGCCGCAGGTGCTGGCCGACTATGAGTCGGTCAGTGCCCGGGCCCTGGACCTGCTGGCCGGGCTGGCCGGGCAGGACGGCGAACTCGATTTCGGGGACTTCGGCCGGTACCCGGCGTGGGTGCTGCCCAGCGCGTTCGCCTTCGACCACTACACGCACATCCGGGCCGACCTGTTCGCCCCGCGCGGGCCGCTGGCCGGCCCGGCGCCCCCGTCCGATGAGCTGCGGCTGGTGCCCGCGCTGGACTGGGTGGAGGCCGCACTGCCGCAGCAGAACAGCACGGTGTTGGCCCGCCTGGCCGGCTCGATCACCATCACCGTGCTGGGCCCTGGGGGCCGCACCATCCGCCTGGGCCAGGGCGGGCCGGCCGCCAAGATCAGCTCGGACGCGCCCGCCTTCATCCGCTGGGTCACACAGCGCGGCAGCTGGGGCGGCCTCGGGGTACGGGCGGCTGGCGATGAAGCACAGCTCAGTATCGCCCGCTCGCTGCACGTTTTCTGACCAGCTGCCTGCTGGCCAGCCGCCAGCCAGCCGGGCCGCGGGGGCGCGCTCATGACCGTGGCCGGCCCGGGCTCAGCCCGGTCACCGGCCACGGTCATGAGTACCCGGCTCACTCGAGCCCGGCGGCGACCTCCTCCAGCAGCCGCAGCGCGTCCTGCATGCCGTCCTCCATGCCCGAGTTGAGGTGCATGTCCCGGTGCAGCTGGCTGGTGTGCTGGACCAGCATCGTCACCAGGGTGCGCCCGTCCTGCTCGGTGAAGGTGACTGAGGTGACCGCGGGGGCGTCCGGCGCCCCCTCGAAGATCTCGGTGTGCACCAGCCGCTCATCCGGCACGATCTCGCGGTACTCGCCGTGGAACGCCACCTCGAAACCACCGTGCGCGGTCATCACGTACCGCCATGCGCCGCCGACCCGCAGGTCGACGTCGATACTGGTGACCTCGCCCCGGTCCGCGCTCCACCAGCGCCGGATCAGGCCGGGCTCGGTCCACGCCCGGTAGACCAGGTGCCGGGGTGCGTCGAACTCCCGGGTGATCTGGATCTGGGTGTCCGCCGGGAGCGTGACCACCGCCCGGCGGCTACTTGCCACTGACATCGTTGCCGTCCTCCTCTTCGCTCAGTTCCGCCAGCACGTCGTCCAGCCGGCCGAACCGCTCCGTCCACGCCTGCTCGTAGCCCTGCACCCAGTCGTGGATCTGCTTGAGCGGGTGGCCGTTGAGCCGGTACACCCGCTGCCGCCCTGCGCCCCGCACCTCGACCAGGCCCACCTCCCGGAGCACCCGAAGGTGCTTGGACACCTGGGGCTGTGCCAGGCCGAGCAGCACGACGAGATCGTTCACCGGCCGCTCCCCGCCGTGCAGGGCATCCAGGATCTGCCGCCGCCGGGGTTCGGCTACCGCGTTGAACGCATCCGCTGTCGTTGCTGCCCGCGCCATGAGGCCATCATATGCCCATACGGGAATATGTCAACGAGGTGTCACGCCGGTGCTCCCGCGCTCCGGCCATGATCGTGGTCAATTTGGGCTGCATCCGAACCTGGATTGACCACGATCATGGAAGCCGCGGGCGGACAGCAGATGGGAAGGGGCAGTGAGCCGGTCAGCCGCCGTCGGCAGCCAGCCGGTAACCGGCCCCGCGGACGGTCTGCAGCGCGTTGCGGCCGAACGGGACGTCGATCTTGCGCCGCAGGTAGCCCGCGTACACCTCGACCACGTTCAGGTCGAGTGAGTCATAGGCGTCCCAGACGTGCTCCAGCAGCTCGGTCTTGGCCACGACCTGGCCGGGCCGCCGCATCAGGTACTCCAGCACGGCGAACTCGCGGGCGGTCAGGTCGATGCCGGTCTCACCCCGGCGGACCTGGCGGCTGCCCGGGTCCAGGGTCAGGTCACCGGCCCGCAGCTGCGCCGGGCGGGGAGCGGCGCCGCGGCGCAGCAGCGCGCGCAGCCGGGCGGCCAGCACCACGTAGGAGAACGGCTTGGTCAGGTAGTCGTCCGCGCCCAGGTCGAGCCCGTCCGCCTGGTCATACTCGCCGTCCTTGGCCGACAGGATGAGGATCGGCACCCAGTTCTGCTCGGCCCGCAGTTGCTGGCACACCGCGTAGCCGGAGATCTTCGGCAGCATCAGGTCCAGCACCACCGCGTCGTAGCCGCCTTCGCGCGCGGCGTGCAGCCCGTCTTCCCCGTTGTGGGCCAGGTCGACGGCGAAACCCTCGGCGGACAGGCCACGCCGGACCGCGGCGGCCAGCCTCCGTTCGTCCTCCACGACGAGCACCCGCACGGCCCCGAGGCTACCTGCCCGGCCGGGCGGCCGGCCCCGCCAGCGCGTGACACCGGCGTGCTCACAGTCTGCGCACAGGCAGCGTGCTGCATGATGGGCACGCCGGGGCCATCATGGGGGCCTGGCCCCGGCGGGTGACCCAGGCAGTGGGTGGCTGACAGGGTGGCCGGGCGGCCACCAGGAGCACGACGCGACGATAGTGAGGTTCGCGATGAAGGCGCTTTCCCGGCGCGCGAGGTGGGCGGTACCACTGGGGGCCGTGGCCATCGCAGGCGCAGTGACCGCCGGGTCCATGATCAGTGTTGCCCAGGCATCCCCGGAACTGCCGCCGCGCACGCCCGCGCAGCTGCTGGCCGCGGTGGCCGGGCGGACCAGCCCGCCGTCGCCGTTCACCGGCACGGTGGTGGAGACCGCGTCGCTGGGCCTGCCCCAGCTGCCCGGGATCAGCGACCAGAATTCGGCCGTCTCGCTGCTGGCCGGGTCGCACACGGTCAAGATCTGGTACTCCGACCCGCGGCACGTGCGGCTCTCCGTCCCGGTGCAGCTGAGCGAGACCGACCTGATCCGCAACGGGCAGCAGGTGTGGCTGTGGCAGAGCAGCTCGAACAGCGTGACCAAGACGACGCTGCCGGCCAAGGCCAGCCACGCCATGCAGGCCGCGCCGACCGAGGTCCCGCTCACCCCGCAGCAGGCGGCCAGCCAGGCGCTCAAGGCAGTCGGGCCGAGTACCCGGGTAGGCGTGCAGCGCACGGTGACGGTGGCGGGCCAGCCCGCCTACCAGCTGGTGCTGGCGCCGAAGTCGGCCGGCTCGCTGATCGGCCGGGTGAACATCGCGATCGACGCGGCCAGGAACGTCCCGCTGCGGGTCCAGGTGTTCGCCCGCGGCGCGAAGACCCCGGCGTTCCAGGTCGGCTACACCTCGATCGCGTTCGTCAAGCCCGCGGCGGCGAACTTCAGTTTCACCCCGCCGAAGGGGGCCACGGTCAAGGTGGTCAGCCCGCCCGCCGAGCACGCGGGCCAGCACTCGGCCCCGCTCAGGCGGACCGCCCAGCAGTTCCAGGTGATCGGCAAGGACTGGACGTCAGTGGCCGTGCTCCCGGCGTCCGCGCTGGCCGGGATGGCCCAGCCGGGCAGCGGGGCCAGCATCGCCGGGCAGGCGGCCCAGTCGGCCAGCGGCTCAGCCAGCTCAGCCGGCCCGGGCGGCGGGGACGGCTCGGCGATCCTGGGCTACGTGCTGCACTCGGCCACCCCGGTGCACGGTGCCTGGGGCAGCGGCCGGCTGCTGCGCACCGGCCTGGTTTCCGTGCTGATCACCGACAGCGGGCACGTGCTGATCGGCGCGGTCACCCCGCAGGTGCTGTACAGCGCGGCGGCCCGGGTCAAGTGAGCACGGGCCGGGCGAGGTGAGCACTAGTGAGGTGAGCACGGGCCGGGTGAGCAGCAGCCAGCCGGGCGGCGGTCAGCTCCGCACTGACCCGCTGCCCGGCGGCCCCCCCGGGGCCGCCGGGCCGGGAGCCGGCCCGGCGGTCGCCACCACCGGGCTGACCAAGCGGTTCCGTGGCGGCCAGCTGGCCGTGGACGACCTGGCCATGGTGGTGCCGCGGGGCAGCGTCTACGGCTTCCTCGGCCCGAACGGGTCCGGCAAGACCACGACGATCAGGATGCTGCTCGGCCTGGTCTACCCGACCCGGGGCAGTCACACGCTGCTCGGCGTGCCCATGCCGGCCGGCGCGAACCGGGTGCTGCCCCGGGTGGGCTCGCTGGTCGAGGGGCCCGCGTTCTACCCGCAGCTGTCCGGCTGGGACAACCTGGCCCGGATCGACGCGGCCGACCGGACCGCCGCCCCGCGCAGCGCGAAGGCCCGGATCAGCGCCGCGCTGGACCGGGTCGGCCTGCTGGCCGCGCGGAAAAAGCACTACCGGGCCTACTCGCTGGGCATGAAGCAGCGGCTGGCCATCGCGGCCAGCCTGCTCCGGCCGCGTGAGCTGATCATCCTGGACGAGCCGACCAACGGGCTCGACCCGCAGGGCACCCGGGAAGTGCGCGGCCTGATCCGGGAGATCGCCACCGACGGGATCACCGTGCTGGTGTCCTCGCACCTGCTGGCCGAGGTCGAGCAGATCTGCACCCAGGTCGGCGTGATGCGCACCGGCCAGCTGGTGTTCCAGGGCCCGCTGGAGGACCTGCGCGCCCAGGGCGCGGCCCGGATCCGGGTCAGCACGGCGGACGCGCCGCGGGCGGCCGAAATTCTGGGCCAGCTCGGGCTGGCCGACGTCCGGACCGGGCCCGGGGAGGCCACTGCGGCTCTGGGCGACCAGCTTCCTGAACGAATCTGCCGTGAACTGGTGTACGCCGGCATCCCGGTCGCCGGGCTGGACACCCCACGGCCCAGCCTGGAGGAACTGTTCGTCCAGCTGACCGGGGAGGGCTTCGATGTCGACGGCTGAGCTGACTGCCAGCCCGGACGGCAGCGTCCTGGCGCGGGATCAGCGGGCACCCGGGAGCGTTAGGCAATGGTGCCGCCTGCTGGGCTCGGAGCTGCGCCTGATCTTCCGGCGCTGGCGCAACCTGGCCCTGCTCGGGGTGCTGGTGGTGCTGCCGGTGGTGCTCGGTATCGGGCTGCGGGTGGCCTTGCCGCACGGCGACGGCGGGGGCGGCGGGCCGAACGCGACATTCTTCGTGGAGCTGGCCGGGAACGGGGTGTTTCTCGCGTTCATCGCGCTGACCATCCTGCTCACCCTGGTGCTGCCGCTGGTGATCGCGGTGGTGGCGGGCGACTCGATCGCCGGCGAGGCCGGCCTGGGCACGCTGCGGTACCTGCTTACCGTGCCCGCCGGGCGGACCCGGCTGCTATCGGTCAAGTACGCCGCGGTGGTGATCTTCGGGCTGGCGTCCTGCCTGCTGGTCAGCGCGGTGTCCCTGGTCATGGGGGTGATCTTGTTCCCGGTCGGGCCGGTGACGCTGCTGTCCGGGACCACCGTGTCGCTGGCCGAGGGCCTGCTCCGGCTGCTGTACGTCACGCTGTACGTGGCGGCGGGCATGGCCGCGCTGGCCGCGATCGGGGTGGCGATCTCCACGCTGACCGAGCACCCGATCGGCGCGATCGCGGCCATCCTGGTGCTCGCGGTGGCCAGCGAGGTGGCGGACAACGTGGCGCAGTTCGCGGTGATCCACCCGTACCTGCCCACGCACTTCTGGCTGAGCTTCGACTCGCTGCTCCGGGTGCCCATCGACGGTGGCGACCTGCTGCACGGGCTGCTGTCCTTCGCCGTCTACATCGTGATCTTCTGCTCGCTCGCCTGGGCCCGGTTCACCAGCGCCGACGTCACCAGCTGAGTCACCGGGTCACCCCCCGAGCTGGCGAATCGAAAAGGATGTCCCGGATGTCCCGGACGACATGGTCCAACTCGTCGATGGCGTGCTGGATCTTGCCGGCCCCCTGATGCTCGCCGATCAGCAACAGCGCGCCCTGGAGATCCAGGCCCGCGGCGAAAATGCGGCGCACCACGATGTCGTTCATCAGCTGGGCCAGCTCGTCGTTATCTTCGCTGGGATCCCGGGTCACCGCGGCCGGGCCGGCCGCGTCGCGGCCTGATGACGCCTGGCTCCCGTTAGCCGGTGGGGCCCGGCGCGACAGCACCTGCGATCCGTCCGCGGTCCGAGCGGAGGTCAAGCTGGATGATCCGTGCATCGTCCGGGCTCCCTGGGTTTCATCACGGTCAGGACTGCCGTGTCACCAGGGTCTGGAGCGACTCGGTCGCCCCGCATCCGTATCTGGGCGGCTGCGGGCCGGTAATGGCTGCTCTCGATGAGGCTACGCCCCTCTCCCCGATTGGGACAGCCCGGCCGCCGGGCGGTCCGGCGGCCGCACCGTCAGGACGCGATGACGGCGGTCTTCAGCTGGGCGAAGCCGCGCAGCCCCTCGGCGCCTTTCTCCCGGCCGTACCCGGACCGCTTGAACCCGCCGAACGGCAGTTCCACCCCGCCGGACGCGCCGTAGGTGTTCACGAAGACCTGCCCGGACACCACGTCGCGGATCATCCGCTGCGCGGTGCTGATGTCCGACGTCCACACCCCGGCGACCAGTCCGTAGTCGGTGCCGTTGGCCAGCTCCACCGCCTCGTCCGCGGTGCGGAACGGGGTCACCGCGAGCACCGGGCCGAAGACCTCCTCGCGGAACATGGTGCTGCCGCTGGCCACGTCGTCGACCAGGGTCGGCTGGAAGAAGTAGCCGTTCCCGAACCGGCCGCCGGACAGCGGCTCGCCGCCGTAGCTGATCCGGCCGCTGCGCCGGTCCTGGCCCAGCGCGGTCAGGTAGGAGATGACCCGGTCCCGCTGCGGGCCGGAGATGAGCGGGCCCAGATCCGGGTCGTCCAGCGCCGGGCCGATCCGCACCCCGGCGAAGATCTTCGCGATCCGCGCGGTGACCGCCTCGTGCACGCTCTCCTCGACCAGCAGCCGGGACCCGGCCGAGCAGGTCTGCCCGGCGTTCTGCAGGATCGCGTTGACGATGACCGGCACCGCGCGGTCCAGGTCGGCGTCGGCGAACAGGATGTTGGGCGACTTGCCGCCGAGTTCCATAGTCACCGGGATCAGCCGTTCCGCGGCCGCGTGGCCGATGATCCGGCCGACCTCGACCGACCCGGTGAACGACAGGTGCCCGACCCCGGGGTGCGCGGTCAGCGCCGCGCCCGCGGTCTCGCCGTACCCGGTCACCACGTTCAGCGCGCCCGGCGGCAGGCCTGCCTCCAGCGCCAGTTCGCCGATCTTCAGCGCAGTGAGCGGCGCCTCCTCGGCCGGCTTGAGCACCGCGCAGTTGCCCATGGCCAGCGCCGGGGCGATGGACCGGCCGAGGATCTGCAGCGGGTAGTTCCACGGGATGATGTGCCCGGTGACCCCGTGCGGCTCCCAGCTCGTCTGCACGCTGGTGTGCTCGTCCAGGGCGAACGCCGAGCCGTAAAAGGTCTCCACCGCGCTGGCGTAGAAGTCGAAGTAGCGCACGGTGATCTCGGCGTCGCGCAGACCCTGGCGCAGCGGCTTGCCGGTCTGCTGGCTCTCCAGCCGGCCCAGGCTCTCCGCGTACCGTTCGATCAGCGCGGACAGGCGGCGCAGCACCCGGGCCCGCTCCGGCACGCTGGCCCGCCGCCAGGACCGGCTGGCCGCCTGGGCCGCCTGAACGGCGAGGCCGATCTCGGTGGGCCCGCAGTCGGCGGTGCTGGCCAGCACCTCGCCGGTGGATGGGTCCTCGACCGGTACCTCGGCCGCGGTGGTGACCGGCTTCCCGTCGATGAGGGCGGCCAGCTGAATCATCCGGTGTCAGCCTTTCAGGGTGGGGAAGTCCTCTTCCCAGAACTCCAGGGTGCCGCGTGGGCCGGCGGCCGTGCCGCCAGTGCCCGCGGCGGGGGAGCCGGGCGGGCCGAGCCGGTCGGTTTCCTGGCTGCGCAGTTCCACCCGGCGGATCTTGCCCGAGATGGTCTTGGGCAGCTCGCTGAACTCGATCCGGCGGACCCGCTTGTAGGGCGCCAGCCGCTGCCGGGCGTAGGCCAGGATGGCCAGGGCGGTCTCGGGCGACGGCTGCGCGCTGGCGGTCAGCGTCACGTACGCCTTGGGCACCGCGAACCGCATGGGGTCGGGGGAGGGCACCACGGCCGCCTCGGCCACCGCCTCGTGCTCGATCAGGACGCTCTCCAGCTCGAACGGGGAGATCCGGTAGTCGGACGCCTTGAACACGTCGTCGGTGCGGCCGACGTAGGTCAGGTAGCCGTCGCCGTCCCGGCTGGCCACATCCCCGGTGTGGTAGTAGCCGCCGCGCATCGCCTCGGCGGCCCGCTCCGGGTCGCCCCGGTAACCGGTCATCAGGCCCAGCGGGCGGTCGGTCAGGTCCAGGCAGATCTCGCCTTCCTGGGCGGGCTGCCCGGTCAGCGGGTCGACCAGGACCACCGGGTAGCCGGGCAGCGGCCGGCCCATCGACCCGGGCCGTACTTCCTGGCCCGGCGGGTTGCCCACCTGTGCGGTGGTCTCGGTCTGCCCGTACCCGTCCCGGACCGTGACCCCCCAGGCGTGGCGGACCTGCTCGATCACCTCGGGGTTGAGCGGCTCGCCCGCGGCCACGCACTCCCGCAGCGAGGTCACGTCGCCCGCGGCCAGGTCCGCCTGGATGAGCATCCGCCACACGGTGGGCGGCGCGCAGAACGTGCTCACCTGGCCGTCGCTGATTGCCTGCAGCAGGGCCTGTGCCGAGAACCGGTCGTAGCCGAGCACCAGCGCCGTCGCCCCGGCGTTCCACGGCGCGTACACGTTGCTCCAGGCGTGCTTGGCCCAGCCCGGCGAGGAGATGTTGAGGTGCACGTCGCCCGGCTGCAGGCCGATCCAGTACATCGTGGACAGGTGGCCGGCCGGGTAGGAGGCGTGGGTGTGCTCGACCAGCTTCGGCTGCGCCGTGGTGCCGGACGTGAAGTAGAGCAGCAGCGGGTCGCTGGCCATGGTGGGGCCGTCGGGCACGAACCGTGCGTCCTCGCCGGCCGCGTCCGCGAAGCCCTGCCAGCCGGGGGGCGGGCCGGCCACCACGCAGCTGTTCACCGCGACCCGGGTCCAGTCGCCCGGCACGCTGGCGAACCGGTCGGCCAGGTCGGCCTCGGCGACCACGTGCCGGACGTCGCCCCGGGCCACCCGGTCGGCCAGGTCATCCGGGCCGAGCAGGGTGCTGGCCGGGATGATCACCACGCCGAGTTTCATCGCGGCCAGAATGATCTCCCACAGCGGCGCGGTGTTGCCCAGCATGAGCAGCAGCCGGTCGCCCCGCCGGGCCCCCAGGCGGCGCAGCCAGTTGGCGACCTGGTTGGACCGGTCGGCCATTTCTCCGTAGGTGACGCGCGCGGCGTTGTCGGGGTCGGCGACGATGTGCAGTGCTTCGCGTTCCGGGTGCTCGGCCGCGATCACGTCGAACCAGTCCAGCGCCCAGTTGAACTCGGTCAGCTGGGGCCAGCGGAATCCGGCCATCGCGGCGGCGTAGTCCGCCCGGTGGCGCAGCAGCAGATCGCGGGCGGCGCGGAAGGCAAGCGTCGGTGATTGCGCATCGCTCATAGGCTCATCGTGGCAGTTCTGCCGGCTGCGCGGGAGACCCACGGGGCCGGTCCCGCGCCGCGCTCTGCACCCGCTCCGCCAGGCCGCCGCCGGCGCCGTGACGGCCTGCACTGCAGCCAGCCACGACGGCTAGGGCCAGCTAACGGCTGCCCGCGAGCAGCATGGTCAGGCGGTGCCACTGGCTGGCGGTAAGCCAGGTGGCAGGCGCCCGGGGGTCGCCGCCCACCTGGCTGAGCGCGAGACGCACCGTGGTCCGGCTGAGGAGTCGGCCGTCGCTGGCGGCTAGCCCGGGAAGGATCTGCTGGGCGGGCCGCTGCGGCGACCGGTAGGCGGCCCGCAGCATGCGGCGCAGCAGCCG
>Ga0207665_10000822_pt1 | contig 21032 bp, 16 predicted proteins | sample LARL112metaG_FD_184351 | JGI IMG/M metagenome (GOLD analysis project Ga0207665, IMG submission 184351) | Corn, switchgrass and miscanthus rhizosphere microbial communities from Kellogg Biological Station, Michigan, USA - LAR L11-2 metaG... | ecosystem: Host-associated > Plants > Roots >...
GCGCTGCAGGTGTAACCCCACATTGGCACCGTCGAACCGTCGGGCAGAGTTGCATTCGCAGGGCCCGCAGTCAGGGAGACCTGCTGAGCAAAGGAGACGCTGGCTCCGAGGAGGAGAACAGATATCGCCAGGACCGCTGTCTTCAAAGTTTTGAGATAGTTGGATCGCATTTTCACTCTTCTCCTCAGTTAGTTCGTCTCGTCAATTACGAATTCCCGGGAATCGACCAGCATCATCATCATCATTCCGCCCGGGAAAATATTGTTGGTAGTGATCTCGCGCTCATTGTGCGAGTGCCACATGAAAGCGAAGCCGGCTTCGCCACTGGGCGAGTTCGCGATGGTGCCTGAGGGAGGAGTCGAGCCGGAGTTGCCGCACGTTGCCGGGTTGGCTCGCGGGTCAGAACTGCAACCCGTCGCGCGCTGTGTAGCGTTCGGACCGAGATAGGGACTGCCGCCGTACCATGCGCCGTTGGTAAACAGATTCGCATCAGGCAATGTCACAGGACCGCCGGCTGCAACATCTCCGAATGGCGCAACTTGCATTGGCTTGTCGTGGTCTGCGCACCACTCGTAGTAGTTGATTGCGGTCGGCGCCCCGGTGTTGTAACCGTTGGCATCCGGGGTACAGGGCAGCTTCGCGCTAGGATCTTGGGAAGCGTTGTTGTGCCCGTACATGTCCCAGTTCAAGCCCCTGCCCGTGTAATAGAAGATCCCGTCCATGGCCAGGCCCGGAGTGGTCGTGGTGGTGAAAAGCGCCGGGCCAGCGAGACTGTTCGGATCGGTCTGGCTGACAATCAGGTTCCCGTCGCGGCCGAGAATACGCACGTGGTTACCGTGCTCGTGGAACGGATGCTGCCAGCGCCCCTGTCCGATGATGCGCAGAAGAACCTCTTCGCCCGGATGCATGTGCGGATCGCCGTTGTAGGGCTGATGGGGATACTGAACAGCGTAGTTTGGATCCATGTCATCCGGCATAGAGCGGCCGTTGATCATGAAGTACGCGGGATGGTAAGGCTCGGTCGGAACCGCGAGACGGCACGCCGGATCGGTAGCGACGCAACCAGTCTTTGCCTTGACCTGTGCTTCTGCCTGGAGGTGAACGTTCGGATCCATCTCGGAGAACTGGAACAGATATTCGCGGTCGTAGCAGCTTCTGGCGTGGTCGTAGGCCGCATGCGCGAGCCGGAAATCATTCTCACCCCAGAACCCTTGCGCAACGACATTGTTAGCTTGCGCGGCTGTGCAGCCAGCGAGCACTGTAGCGTTGCTCGGAAGTACGATGACTGCACCGTACATTCCCATTTCCACCTGCAGGTCGCTTTGCGTGCCGCTGTAGTAGGAGCGGGTGCCAGGCGAAGTCGGCGTGAAGGTATATGTGACCGTCCCGCCAGGAGCAGCTTCCTGAGTCAGCAGTCCGGCTACACCGCCGGTCGCCGTCACAGTGAAGCCAGGAAACAAAATCGACGTGTTACCGGCCGCGACAGGAAGACTATTCGTAAGCGTCACGGTAACGGGTTGTCCCTCTGTGACGATGAGCGTCGGACCGGGAATCTGCATCGTGTTGTTGCATGCGTTCGGCGCGCTGATATTGGTTGGGGCGGCAGTACCGCCGCTGCTGCAGGCGTAGCCCCACGAATAGACCATCTGTCCGTCGGGCTGTGAGATGTACGCCGGGCTCGCTGTGATGGCGAAGGTAGTTCCCTTCACGCCGGGAGCCGCAGCGAATGCCGCCGTCGCAGCAAGCAGGAGCGCCAGTACAACGATCGGCGCCAGAAGGTGTTGTGTCTTTGAGATCGCTTTTTTCATGTTCGTCGCCCTCATGGCTGCGCTCCTAATTGGTGACTCGGACTTCGGTCATAAGCCCACCGAAGTTCTCGGCATCGTTCGACAGGTGATCAAGATTGGGGGTATAGAGGAAATACGTGCCCGCTGGGACGCCGGTGCTGTCCAGAATCACATCGAGCGATTCTCCGCCTGCAAGCGTGATCGAGTTGGTCGTGTAATACAGGTTGTTCCCCGCCTGATCGCGCAGGAGTTTGGCGTTGTACCCGATAACCTTCATCGGAATTCCGAGGGAAGCCAGCGTCTGATATTCGGAAACATCTAGGTCGGAAATGCGCAGAAGCGCCTTCTGGCCAACTTTTAGGCTGATGATCGCGGGCAGAGGCTGCGAGAAGTGATAGGAACCGTCCGCCGACTGCGTCTGCAAGGGACCCGCGGTAACAGTGTCGGGATAGCTGCGCCCATTCAACAGGAAGTACTTATCCTTCATGTCCGTGAAGCCTTCCGGGTTGAAGGTCATGCCCACGAAGTGGAAGTTGGGATCGAAACCGTGAATCTGCAGTGGGTACTCGACGTCGTAGTAGGTCGAGCCGTCGCCATCGTTGTAGGCGTAGTTGCCGGCCGCAGCCCTGGGCGCCGAACCGGGCAATGCTCCAAGCGGCAGCGGATTTGTGCAAAGGATGTCCGCCGACGGTTTGCAGGCCGTACGCAAGTCGCCCTGCTGCGCCACAAGCGCGTCATACAAGCTGCCATTAGCCAGCACGCGATCCTGACGCGGGCGCACATAAAGTTGTCCCACCATGCCCATCTGCAAGTGTTCAGGAGGCGTGATGTGGCAATGCCAGAAGTACGTTCCGGCATCGGGAGCCAGGTAGTAGTACGTGAAGCTGGCGCCGATGTTGATTGCCACCGAAGCATCCGGCACACCGTCATAAAAAGCGGAGGCATTCGGATAGCCGTGGAAGTGAACCGTGTGCTGCTCGAACAGGTCGGGCCGCATGATCATGCCCACGTTGGTCAGGGTGAGGAAGAATTCGTCGTCCTCGTCAATCGCCATCAACGGCGCCGGGATGTTGCCGTTCATGACGCCGACGTCCATGATCTGCCGCGCATCCACGTGGCCATCGAGGCCACTGGCGGGCGTATTAGGACAATTGGCCGGCTCCGCCAGGCAATCCAGGTTGGGCGTGAGTCCCACCGCGCCGTTGAACGTAAAACTGGATAGGTCATTCACGGGACCGGCAGGGTTCGCACCTACGGTCGTGGCCGGATCACCCGGTTGCAGCGGGCCGCTCGGCAGGGAATTGAACACGTTCGGGAACTGAGTGCCGGGCTTGCCGTTGGCAATGTCTGCCAATCCGGACAGCGGGCCGAACGAGAACATGTAAGTCTGAGTGCCGTCGCCCATGGTGGAGTAGCCGTCACCACCCGAGATCTGCTGGCACTTGATGGCGCCGTTGACTCCACCCAGCGCGAAAGGCCGCTCTGCGTTGTTGTTCGCCGCAGTCGGATGCGTGATGGTCTTTGTCGGGCACTGCACTCGGAACGACTGAGCGCTGGCGGCGACTGTCGCAAAACAAACAAGAAGTATGGGCAACCAAACCTGGAGTTGCTTTCTCATGACCTTGCGGCCTCCTTCGGAACCTGCCGGCGCTCGCAGCGCCTTTGTTGCGATGGGGGAGAGCTGAAGTGAAGGAGCTGAGGGGTGGCTGCCTGCGGGCTGCCGACGTCCAGAAACACGAATTCCGCCGCACCTGCTTGCGCTCTTTCTGGAGCACATTGCACGAGCGAGGAAATCCTGTACGTCAGGCAAACTGGCGCAGTTCAAGGCCAAAGGGAATCCTCCACAGAACCCCACACCAAAAAAGTGGAAATGTGCTTCATGCACAAGGCGAGGGAGAAATAACGCCCGTGCGTGCCATCCAAGTTGGGGGAGAGGCTTACCGCCAGGAGGGAGTCTGGCGCTTTAAGAACTGGCCGAAGATTAGGCGACTCCTAAGGACCTGTCTACGTCCACATGGATGATACGAACTCAAAATTCGAACGAAACCGCAAACTTGGGCGGTGAAATGCCTGCGCTCGCAGTTTCCTCTGTGGGAAGTAGGTCGCCGAATTGCCGGCTTGACCTCGTTACTGCACTTCCCGCGCTGGACGCGGCAATTGACGGGAGCGACTTCCTCGATCTGCCGGCCTGAGCGACTCAGAAATTGAAAGTGCAGGGCCAAATCTTTCGCCGGAAGATATCAGTCCATTACCCTTCGGTAATGGACGCGAGGAGCGGGAGCGACCAGCAACCCGCTCTCTTCTTAGTGGTGTTCAGAATGGCGAGACGGGTTGGTCACGAGAGACTATTTCAAACGAGGTCCAAGGCCGATGCTCTTGAGCAGGAGCGAAACCAGTTCGCCCTGTCGCCGCACACCCGTTTTCGCAAAGATGTTCCGGAGGTGCATGCGGGCCGTGGTGCGGCGAATGCCCATCGCGCTGCAGCAGTCTTCCAGCGATAGCCCCTCCATTAAATGATTGGCGAGGCGCGCCTCGGTCGCGGTGAAGCCGTAGAGCTGCTTCAGTTCTGCTTCGGCAGTATCGACCGGCTGCGCGGAATCGAGAATCATCACCAGAACCGCGGCCTCATTCGGAGAAGGGGCATCGCTCTTCGTATTCACCGTGCGCACAAACAGGGTCAAGGGTCTTTTGCCGGCGGACCGCTGAACAGCAAATGCACTGTCGCGATGAACGACTTCCGGTGTCCGCGCCGTCTTGGCCACGGATCGAACAAGGTCTTTCAAGGACGCTCGCTCGTCGTGTGTGCTCGACAGAGTGCCGTCCGCATCAAGCTCAAGTCCATCCCGCGCTTGCAGTATTTGCTCTGCCGTCTGATTGGCAACGAGCAGTTCCGCGGACGCACTGCACACCAGCAGTCCGATGTTCAGCAGGTCGAGAGCTTCGAGTCCAGCCGAGAGGAGATCGCGCACCGTGTTGCCATCATCGAGGGAAGGCAACGGTAGCGTCTGCCCCACGCGAACATCGTCGGGGGACGTTGCAACGTCCGCATGAGGACTTCCTTTAGGAGCGGGCATGTGCTGTAGGCGCGACTTCGATCGGAGATGGATGGCCAAGCTTAGACCTCAGCACTTGCCGAGCGGCTGACGGCAAACGGGGAGGGAGCGCCAGCGTTCAGAATCCACGAACAAAAGGAGCATAGCATGAGGCAAACCTGCGGCATTGCAGAGATGGCTATTGTAGACGAGGCAATGGAGCCGGGAACGTTCCTTCGATAACGTCGCCAGCGTTACCTCCGAGGGAAACGCTTTCAGAAATGCGGCCCTGTCTGAGGAACCGACGGGATCAGCGGATTCACGGAGGCTCGGTCGCCTTTGTTATCATCGAGCCGCCTTATGCATTTCGACGAAGAAGACATTCCGCTGATTTCCGGAACGGGGGAGGCATTCATGGACGTGCCAGGCACTCCAGCCACAGGATCGCGACGCGACGAAGATATCGCGCTTGATCTCATGAAATTCATTGCGATGACGACCGGGTACGGCAGGACCACTTCCGGTGGAGGCGGAGTAGGGTTCGAGAAAGGCGCCGGCGGGGCCGCCAAGCCGGAAGACTATGCTGCTCATCTGCTCGAACTGTACGGTAAATGCCTTTCGCGAGTGAGCAAGAAATAGGCTATCCACGATGCAGTGCCCGGGGCGGGGATGAATCAAACTCCGGCGGCCCGGTTCCGGCACGTGGCGCGTGTCTCGTTTCGAGATTCCCGATCGCGCCTTGCCCTACTTTCGTAGCCTCCACCCTTGCACTTCCGGGGCTCGTCTGCCACAATGCGCGGCACAAAGTACAACTACTTCCAGCTGAAGGTAGATCAGCGAGCTGTGGAAAGGGCATCTATGGCAACGGCTGTTCCGAACACGCTGGCATTGGTGAAACAGGGTTCCAAGTGGGGCATCATGTGGGGCGCGTTGCTGGTCATTCTGGGGACGCTGGCGATTGCGGAACCCTTGCTGGCGGCCATCGCGCTGGCCACGTTTATTGCATGGCTGCTGATCTTCGTGGGAATCGTGCACATGGCGGTCGCCTTCCACGCGCACTTGGGAACCAGCATGGGATGGAAGTTCCTGGTCGGGTTGGCCTATCTCTTCATCGGCGGATATTTGCTGTTTCGCCCGGTGGTGGGAGTCGCGACGCTCACGTTAATGCTCGCGTTCCTGTTTCTGGTGGAGGGAGTGCTCGACTTCATGCTGTGGTGGAAATCGCGCTCGAGCCGGGGAGCAATTTGGATTCTGGTGGATTCGATCGTCACGCTTGTCTTGGGCGGAATGATTTACGTGCACTGGCCCTCGAGCTCAGTGTGGGCGATTGGAACACTGGTGGGGATCAGCATGATCATGAGCGGAGTGACGCGGCTGATGCTTTCGCTGGCAGTAAGGAAGTTTGCGACGCAGATGGCGTAAGAGCAATTCTTAGCTTTGGACAGATACGACGGTGTGTGCGGCTTGGCGCTCTTCCATTTCCTGTTTCCATTCGAGCCAAGACTGACGAGCTGCATCCCGCTGCAGTGTGTCGCGAAATCCTTCGATGAGCGTGAGCCCTTTAGACCATTCCGCGTACGCGGAGTCCAACTCGCCGCGAACAAAATGACGGGCCACACCTGCGCGGGCAAGCAATATTGGATTTAGGTTGCCGGGACGTCCTACTCGTGCAAACCAGGCATTTGCCTTTTCCGCATCTCGGCGAAACCACGCCTGAAACACTCCCGCTTCGTTAATGATCGTATCGCGGAATGGCAGTTGTGCGGGCGGGAGCAAGCTTAGGCATGCTTCCATGGAAGCCGCGGCGGCGGGCTCGTCCTTGCGATCACTGGCCGACGCATAGGCCAAATAGGCTCCCAACAGGGCGTCCCACGAATGATCGCCAGGGCGACTAGCCATCGTGACCCAACGGCGATTCCAGTCGCGGGCGCGGCGTCCCGCTTGCTGCTGCATGCCAATCCCCATGATGGCATACCAACGCAAGGTCTCTGGGCTCGCTCGCCGCAGCAGCAGCAACCGGGTTCCGTCCGTGTACAAACCTCCTCGGGACCGAATCGGTAGCAAACTAATTCCGCAACAAAACAGCGAAATCAGACCAAACGGCGCGAGTGTGGACCAGACCCTTACGCTGGGCAGGAACCTCGGTGTTCGAACGAGCGTCAGAGCCAGCACACCGCACACAAGATTGGCGCCGGGACCGGCGAAAACAAACTTGGCCAACTTTCGCCGGAGCCGAGCACACGTGCGGATGTGCATCGCAGCGTACCCACCCATCACAATGGCGGGCACAATGCGAACTCGCAGATTGCCGAATTCGAAGGAGAAACGAAACGGGCCCAATTGCAGGGTGTGAAGGCGAAGGCCCACGGCACGACCCACCACAAAATGTCCGAGTTCGTGAATCACGACCGACAGCATGAATGCTATCCACAGAGCTACCAGGCCTCCGAACAAGAACTGGCGATCCCAGAATCGCAACGCCCAGCCAGCTTCTCTGAAAAAGAAAATCACGGGACGAAGGAATTCCGGCCAGCGGATGTCATGCAATGCGATCAGCAAACCAGTGCCTAATAGGCCGATGAGAACTCCAAGCAGAATGTATCGGGTCTTAATCGTGCGCTTTGCAGGTAACGGCTCAATCAAGTCCAGAATGGGCGTAACGGATACGGAGGCCGAGGGTTGCATCGGGTAGGGTTGGTACAGCGCAGGCGGCATAATAGCGCAGTTCCAAAGCCTTATCGAGTGATTTAACAATTTGTCAAAATTGCAAAAGCCGCGAGCGATCGCGGCTTTTGCTTCCAATTATCAAGAACATATCGGCAGCCAATTGCCTTAGCGGCGCTTTTTCTTCTTAGCGCTCTTCTTCTTGGCAGCTTTTTGGGCGGGCTTCTTCTTGGCTGCTTTCTTCGCAGTCTTTTTCTTCGCCGGCTTTTTCGCGGCTTTTTTCTTGGCTGCTTTCTTTGGAGCCTTCTTCTTTGCGGCTTTCTTTTTGGCTGGGGGCTTCCGGGCGCCACCGCCACCCGCTGGCTTGGGAGGAACCGGGATGACTTCCTCCACTTCGACAATCGACTCGCCCACTACAGGCATGCCGGTTTCTTCTTCCTCTTCCTCTTCTTCTTCCTCCAGGATCTCTTCCGGAGATTCGCCGTAGGCGCCGGTGTCCCCGTACTCATCCATCTCGTCATCGAGTCCGTAGAGGGTTTCGTCGTGAAAGCTCATTGCTCCTCCTGGTGTTGCGGAATGGTTAGCGCGGGCACGAGGCCGAGTCCGGCACCGCGCACGGAAAAATGAAGACAACTGAAAAAACTGCTTCGCGGCTGAACGGGGCGCGATTATAGCAGAGAAAATGCGGTTGGGCGCTAGGGGTTCGAGCACAGCTCAATGTGATTTTTGTACTGCGCATTCGCGTGTACGAATTCACGGAAATTTCTTCTTACGGACGGATGACCAGAACCATTCCGGGCCGCAGGACGGCAACGTTCCGGTTATCCCGCTTGAGGGCATCGACCGTGGTTTTGTAGGTGGATGCGATCGAGAAGAGCGTTTCGCCTTGCTTGACTTTGTGGCGCACGACCGCGTCGCCGGTGCCTTTGGCTACCGTAACCGTCTTTTTATGCTTGGACTTAGAGCCGCCTGCGACGACCTCTCCCTGACCCGCGCCGGGGCTAACCGGAAGATGGACGTAGACGACGCTTCGGCCTCGCAGGCTATCGCCCTTCAGATGATTCCAGTGACGGACCATGGCAGGCGGCACGCCGAAGTTATCCGCGATTCGCTGTACCGTGTCTCCTTTTCGCACACGATAACGAGTCGCATGGCGCGCATAGGTTGCTTCTTCAGTGATCGCGCGCTTGCCCGGGGCAATCGGTATGGTCAGTTTGCTGTCGGGCGCAAGGACAACGTCATCCTCAAGATGGTTGGCTTCTGCGATCGCTTTGGGAGTGCTGCGATAGGTGCGCGCGATCGACGCCAGCGTGTCTCCTGGTTGCACCTTGTGATATCGCCACCAGACCCGCATGTCTTTCGGAATTGCAGCAATGGATGTCTGAAATTTGTCTTTGGTCCCAGTCGGCAGATGGAGATCGAATTCGTGATCCTTCGGGGTCGTCATCCGCAGCAGGCTCGGATTCAGATCCTCGAGATCCGTCAACGACGCATCCACGCATTCCGCGACCAGACGCAGGTCAACTGGGTAGTCAATCTTCACCACATCAAACGGAGTGGGTTGAGTTTTCTCCAGATGATCCAGGCCGTACTGGCCGGGGTTCTTGGCCATGATAGTGACGGCAACAATGATGGGGACGTAGTTGCGGGTCTCTTTCGGTAGAACATTGCGGCGGTACAATTCCCAAAAATCCGCGTAGCCGGTTCGCTTGACGGCGCTCTGTACCGTCCCCGGACCAGAGTTGTAGGCCGCCATGGCCAGGTACCAGTCGCCGAACTGCTGGTACAGATCCTTGAGGTGGCGTGCTGCTGCACGGGTAGCCTTCTCGGGATCCTGCCGGTCGTCGACCCACCAATCACGCTGCAGTCCGTAGCCCCTTGCTCGGCTTGCCATGAACTGCCAGATGCCGCGCGCGCCTACGCGCGATAGCGCGAGCGGGTGGAAGCCCGATTCCGCTTGCGCGAGATAAATCAGATCTTGCGGAACGCCCTCCTGTTTCAGGATTCGGCGAATCATGTCTTCATACCTGCCCGACCGAACCAGCGCGTTCTCCAGCGTGCCCCGCCCACGGCCGGAGAAGTACGTGATATATCCGGCGACCTGGTCGGTCATCATGAGCGGCAGATCAGAACGCGTGGACTTGATTTCCGCTTCGGCCTTCGCCTTGACGTTCGCGTCTACGGGGACGGCAGCTTCGTTCGCTTCGTCAATGGGTGCCGGTTCGGACTTCTGCTCCGTAAAGCCGTCGCCCTGCTGCAGAGCCTGCATGTCGAAGCTGTTGACGCCTTCGACGATGCGATCAAATTCGTTTTCCAGGCGCGGGTCGGAGTTGATTTCCAGATTGCTGCCGAGCAGCAGATCGAAGGCGTGGTCAAAGTTCTGACGCGCCGCATCGAGGTGACCAGCTTTGTAATTGTCCTGGCCGGCAGCGTATTCCTTCTCAACCGCCATAATCAGGTCTGCAACCGGATCTGCGGAGGGCGGTGTCGCAGATGTCTGCGTCGTGGGCTGAGGCGCTGACTTTGTCGCGGGGGCTCGCGTTTCGACCGATGGTGGCGGCGTGACCACAGCAATCGCTGGAGGAGCGGATTGCTTTGCCGAAAGCAGCGGCGCCTGTCGATGGGATTGGCACCCGCAACTTGCGAGCGCGGCCGCCAGGGGCGCAATCACGACATAGAGTTTCTGCAGTCTCATATTTCTCTATGAGTTACGCGCCAACGACCTCCCTCGCTCTTGGATGCCGGAAACCTGCGGAATGGTAACCTCGGATCTTTCGCGGGGTCAATTCACAAAAGGCCTATGCCTTCATTACTTTCGGCACGACACCGGGGGTGCTTCAGGATGAAGCGACGAGCGTCTCGCCCGTCGGGCGGGGACGCCCGCCGCTGCATGCAAAAGTGAGAAGGCTAACGTAGGGAAGGCAAGCCTATCTCGGAAGCACTTCCTTCAAAGCGCCCTCGATGCGGTCGAGTTCCTCGCGGATGACGCGAATCGACTGCTGGTTGCGCGACGTGTGCGGGTGCGGCGAGAGGGCCTCGAGCGCTGCTCGGATCTGGTGGTTGCGGTCCCAGATCAAGTGGAGTTTCGCGATGGTGCGGCGGCGGTGCTGGAACATGTTCCGCACGAACGACGTGGCAAGCCAGGCGAACACGAGGCCGAAGAAGGCCTCGATCGGGAGCCGATCTTTGGCACCATCATAGTCGGAGAACAGTAAACGGTAGACAGCTTCGCCCATTCCAAGCGAGGCGAAAACTACCGCCACGCCGACAAAGAAAACGGGGAGCAAATCGAAGGTCTCACTGATCGATGGATAATTCTTAAGCCGCGTCCTCACTAGCTCCAAAGCCATGCCACACCCGATGTGTTCGTATTGACGCTTCCGCCAAGAGGCCTCCGCGACGCCGACATGGTAAACCAGTCGCGGCTCATGCGAAAGGGCTGTCGCGCCGGAATCTTGCCCTGGTGTAGTCTTTTCTGTTGGGCTGGCTTCCTTGAATTGGCTAACGGTCGTTGAAGAATGATCAACCTTCTGACCATCATCGGCGTGGGTTTTGTGCTGGGCATCCGGCATGCGACGGATCCAGATCACGTCATCGCCGTTACGACCATTGTCAGCCGTCAGCAAAGCCTTCGGCATGCCGGGGTCATCGGCATCCTGTGGGGGCTGGGACACACGATCACCATCGTGCTGGTTGGAACGGGCATTATCGTGTTCAACCTCGCCATTCCCACCCGGGTTGGGCTGGCCATGGAACTCGCGGTGGGCATCATGCTGATCGTACTGGGAGTGTTCAACCTCACCGGGGTGACCCGCTGGATCACGGAGCGTTTTACACCCGAGCATGCCGCGGGCGTCGTGCACGCTCATGTACACCAGCATGGCGGCGAGTCGCACGTGCACACCCACACCCATGATGCAGATGCTCATCTCGGTCTGGACGAAACGCCGCAAGGCCCATGGCAACAATTCCTGCAGAAGGTAGGCTTATATCAGTTACTCAGGCCGCTGGCGGTGGGCATTGTGCACGGACTCGCGGGATCGGCAGCCGTGGCTCTGCTGGTGCTGACCACTATTCATGAGCCGAGATGGGCCGTGGCTTACCTGCTGGTATTCGGGCTGGGCACGATCGCGGGCATGATGGTGATCACTATGCTGATGGGCGTCCCATTCGCCTATACCGGCCATCGGTTCGCGAATTTCAACCGCGGATTGGGGATCGCCTCGGGCTTGATCAGCGTCGCCTTCGGACTGTTCATAACATTCCAGATTGGTTTTGTTGACGGCCTTTTCACCTCCCATCCTTCCTGGACGCCGCACTGAGCGAGAGCGTACCCCGACCAGCACTCTCGTGGGATGGAGTTTTGTGAGGGGCGCGGGGTAGGATTGAGAAAGCTCACGACATTCTGCTGGGACCGATTCTCAAGGAGCGCTCCTATGGGTGGTTGGCAGTCTTGGATGTTTGCATTCATGGTGGCTGGCAGTTGTGTCTATGCACAGGGCCAGGGGCCTGGCGTCGCACCGCCTCCGCCCCCGGGCGCGCCGCAGCGGCGAAGCATGGAAGCAGTCAGCGAATTGCGTATGTTGACGCAGAGTCTGAACCTGACGAATGATCAGCGCGAGAAGTTGCGGCCGACCATCGTTGATGAAGGCGAGCAATTGCACGTCGTGCGCATTGACGAGCGCATGACACCCGATCAGAAACGAGCCAAGGTCATCGAGATTCGCGAGGCGTTCGCGCCGAAAATCGCCGCGGAACTCACGCCCGAGCAGCAGGAAAAATGGAAGAAGCTGGAGGAAAGCCTCGTGGGCAAGAAGGCAGACACAGCCAAGGAGCCCGCGGCGCCCGCGACACCACCGAAATAGAAAAAACGCGACCTGCATGAATACTACGGCAGCTTTCGGGCTGCCGTTTTCTTTTCCGCGGGCGCGGCCCGGCGAAGATCGGCGTCGCCCCGAGCGTCCCCGGCGGACATCACGCTATGATGAAGTCAGGAATTTCCTATGAAAGCGATCCAGGTAAAGCGCACCGGCGGTCCGGAGGTTTTGGAGTTGGCGGAGCTCGCTGTTCCAGAAGCAAAAGGTAACGAAGCGGTCGTAAAGCTCACGGCTGCTGGCGTGAATTTCATCGACGTGTATTACCGGGAGGGCCGGTATAAAGCGGTACTTCCCTTTGTGCCCGGACAAGAAGGCGCCGGGCAGATCAGTTCCGTCGGGCCCGACGTCAAGCAGTTGAAAGTCGGAGATCGCGTGGCCTACACGGCGATCATGGGCAGCTACGCCGAGTATGCCGTGGTCCCCGAAGACCGACTGGTGAAGATCCCTCAGGGCGTGAGCTACCAGCAGGCGGCGGGCGCGATGTTGCAGGGTATGACGGCACATTACCTTTCGCACGATACGTATCCGTTGAAGAAGGGTGAGACTGCGCTGGTACATGCAGCGGCGGGAGGAGTCGGCCTGCTTCTGGTGCAGATGGCGAAAAACATCGGCGCTCGCGTGATCGGCACGGTTTCTACCGAGGAGAAAGCAAAGCTGGCACGGGACGCCGGGGCGGACGACATTATTCTCTACACGCAATCTGACTTTGAGATTGAAACGCGCAAGCTTACTGACGGGCACGGCGTGGATGTTGTTTACGATTCTGTGGGAAAAACGACGTTTGAGAAGGGACTCAACGTGCTCCGTCCGTGCGGATACATGGTGCTGTTCGGCGGTTCGAGCGGCGCCGTACCGCCGTTCGACTTGATTCAACTTTCGCAGAAGGGATCGTTGTACGTAACCAGGCCGACGCTCGCGCATTACATCGCCACGAGAGAAGACTTGGAACGGAGATCAGGCGATGTCTTTGGCATGATCGCCGCGGGCAAGCTCAAGTTACGGATCGATCACACTTATCCGCTCAAGGACGCCGCACAAGCACACCGCGACCTGGAGAGCCGGAAGACGACGGGGAAATTGTTGCTGTTGAATTGAGGGGGGACGCGATCTCGAATCTCAAAACAAAATTCGCCCGCCTCGTCGTCGTGGCTTTGTTCCTGGCATCGAGTGGGTTGCTGGCGCAGCAAACTCCGACAGTTTTGCGTCTGGATCCCGCCAAGACCAGTGCATCCATCACGCTGAGCGCCACATTTCACTCAGTTCATGGAAAGTTCCAGCTGCGCCGCGGAGAGTTGCGTTTCGACCCGGCCAGCGGAAAGGTCTCGGGCGAAGTAGTCCTCGACGCCACCAGCGGCACAACTGCCAACGACGGCCGCGATCACAAGATGCACAAGGATGTTCTCGAAAGCGCTAAATTTCCAGACATCAGCTTCCGTCCTGACCATGTCGAAGGCAAGGTGTCGGACTCGGGCACATCAACAGTGCAGGTACACGGGCAGTTTGGCATTCACGGCGCGGAGCACGAACTCACGGTTCCCGTCGAAGTGCGCTTCGAACACGATCATTGGAAAGCCTCGACACACTTCGAGGTTCCTTACGTGAAGTGGGGAATGAAGAATCCGAGCAACCTGGTCTTGCACGTGGGCGATTCGGTTGAAGTGGAATTCGAGGGTGAGGGTGCGTTGCAGGCTCCCTCATTTCCGCATGTCCCGGATCCGCAACCCAACGTGATCAACCAGTGATTCGTCGAGAACCTTCGGATACGTGTTCTGTAGTGTTCGGCGGGCGACCGGACTTTAGGCGACCTCTCCGCCGCACCAACTGCTGACAATGCAAGCGAGCACCTTGGTCGCAGCGACCACTTCTTCCACGTCGACGTGCTCGTTCACCGTGTGAGCATCGAAGATGCTGCCGGGCCCGTATAGGACGGCTGGTACGCTGCCGTGATTCGTAAACAAGCGCAGGTCGGACCCGTAGGTGACACCCTGCACGACCGGCGGCTTGCCGAAAATCTGCGCATGACCTTCCGCAAGGGCGTGCACGATTGGCGATTCCTGCGACGTCTCGCCAGATTCGAACTGACCTTCAAACCATTCGAGTATCGGCAGGTGTTCGGCCAGCCAAGAATCCCGTTGCGCGGCGGCAGTCAGCGCCCTCGCCAGCGCCTGACGCGCAGTGTCCGTCGATTCGCCCGGCAGGACGCCGAACCTGCCTTCGACCACCAGTTCGTCGGGCACGGTGGACGGCCACTCCCCCGAATGGAGCGTGCCGAAATTTACCGGCGCGATGTTGTTCGGATCTTCGTAAAGCGGATTCTTATATTCCACATGCCGGCGCTGCTCGAGTCGTTGCACGGCCTGCAAGAGTACGTAGAACTTCTCGATCGCGCTCACGCCATACGGCTTCATGCACGCGTGGATGGCGCGTCCCGCAACTTTTATCCGAAACGTCAGCGCTCCCGATTGCACCGGGCAGAGGTGAAGGCGTGTGGGCTCGGTAATGATGGCGGCATCGGCCTTAAAACCTTTCACGATGGTGGTAAGCGTGCCAACTCCGCCGCTCTCTTCTCCGATCACGCTCTCGACCAGAACGTCGCCGGCGGGATGGCACCCCATCGACTGCAGCGCCTGGATCGCGAAGATGTTTGCCGCGACACCGGCTTTCATATCGCAAGAACCGCGGCCGTAGAGTTGGCCATCGCGAATTGCACCGCTCCAGGGCGAGTCGGACCAGAGACTTTCATTGCCCGTTGGAACCACGTCCATGTGGCCGTTCAGAATCAGCGACCGCCGATCGCCTGAGGCTGAAGTCTTTCCTGAACCTTTCCACCGGCCGATAACGTTCAACCGGTTGCGGAAAGGCACGCCGTCATCGCAGAAGGCCGGATGATGCTTGAGGTCGTCGAGCTTGGATGAGACGACGTCAACGCTTAGGCCGAGAGCCCGCAGTTTCTCGGCCACAAGTTGCTGCGCTCGCTGTTCCTGTCCGGGCAGGCTGGGTGTCTGCACCAGCTTTTGCAGGAAGGCGATTAGTTCACTGCGCAGCGCTTCCACCGCAGAAGCGATTCTTGGGACAAGGTCGTTCATGGATTTTCCAGGCGAACTAGCTATGCCTTTTTCCTGGAATACGCGCTCGCATACCCGGGCACTGGAACGTCCGGCCCGCAGCGCTCGTCGGGAATCGGGGCTTCGGCCGCCGTGTGCAACGGAATCACCCCAGCCCAGGTACGGAAACTGTAGTCCTCTTCGTCGTCGATCGGAGGACCTTGCCGGACCTTCGCGGAAAATTCGTTAATCGGCAGGCGGAGAGCGGACGTGGCTTTGAGTTCCCTTTCGTTCGGCTGCCGAGACTCGGCCCAGCGGCCGGGCAGGATATGTTCTGATAGCCGGTGCAGGGCTTCGAGCTTCTCCGTGGAATCATCCACCAGCGTTGCTATGCCGAGCACAACCACCGATCGGTAATTCATCGAGTGATTGAAAATCGAACGCGCCAGCACCAAGCCATCGATCAGCGTCACGGTGACGCAGACGGGAATTCCCTTGTCGAGATTGCGCAGCATGCGGCTGGCGGCCGAGCCGTGAACGTAGAGATTGTCACCAAAACGGCCGTACGAGGTGGGAATTACGAACGGCTGTCCGTCAACCACGAACCCGACGTGGCAGATGAAACCTTCATCAAGAATCCGGTAAATGGTTTCGCGATCATACACACCCCGGTCCGGCTCGCGGACCACACGGGTGCGTTGGGTAGGAGCAGGCGTTTCAGGCATGCAAGGAGTGGCTCCAGGGGTTCGTCAAGATTCCGTGTTGCATGGTAGCAAAAAGGAAACGAATTGGAGGCAGGGAATCGCCGCGGCGAAGCCAGCGACCAGCGACTGACGACTAGCGACTATCCCAGCCACTCCGGATTCTGTACCGTGCTATCGAAGTCGTGCGATGTCTTGTACCGTTCGAACTCGCCTTTCGCAGCGGCGGTCGCGGTCTTCGCCAGCAGGGACGAAACTTCCGCCGCGCTCATCGGCTGAAAACTGCGGGCGGCTTCGAGCGCCTGCTGCAGGATTTCCATCGAGTCGCAGCCCGTGATTACCACGCTAGTCGGCAAGTTCATCGCGTAATGCAGACACTCCACTGGTGTCACTGTCTTGCTGTTCAGAATCAACTTGTCACCCATCGACTTCATGCCGAGTACGCCGATCTGGTGTTTCACCAGCACCGGCAACACTTTTTTCTCGAAGCTATCGAAGTGGGCGTCCATCACGTTCAACGGCATCTGCACGGTGTCGAACGTGAAGCCGTGAGCGAAGGCGGTCTCCAGCATCTTCAGATGGATGTCGGGGCTCTTGTGGCCGGTGAATCCAATGTAGCGCAGCTTGCCTTGTTTCTTCGCTTCGACAACGGCTTCCATACCACCGCCTTCCGCGAAAACGCGGGCCGGATCGGTATCGCGGATGACCTCGTGAAATTGCAGAAGGTCCACGTGATCGGTTTGCAGCCGGCGAAGCGACTCTTCGATCTGATCAGCGGCAGCCTTCTTGGTGCGGCCGTCAATCTTCGTCATGAGAAAGGCTTTTTGCCGGTAACCATCGCGCACGGCCTTGCCCATGCGGATTTCGCTCTGCCCGTCGTTGTAGTCCCAGGAGTTGTCGAGGAAATTAATTCCGCTGTCGAGCGCAGCGCGAATGATGCGGATGCTCTCTTGCTCGTCCTTCTGCATGCCGAGGTGGTAGCCGCCAAGACCGACCATCGACACCTTCTCGCCAGTGCGTCCAAGCGTGCGCCTCGGGATGCTTGTCGTTTGAGCCTGGGCGTGATGGTTGCGAAGCGAAGTCACGAGAGCGGTTACGACGGCGGTGTGCAAGAAGCGACGGCGATTCATGAGAAAACCCCTACGAGCATTCAAAGCGCTCGGGATTCCCTCAATCTACCCTGTGAAGCGTCGAACTGTTAGTACGGTAAGAACCCTACATCCAAGGAAAACAAAGTCCGGCTTTCAGGTCATGAAAGCCGGACCGGTTCCGAACAAAAGCTACCAGTTGATCTTCATTGCAAACTGAAACTGACGGGGGTCATAAGCCGAGGTCGGAGTTCCCGCATTCGTGAATAAGGGGCTCACAGCCGCAACGTTGTAGCGATTCGCGATGTTGAACATATCGGCGATCAGGTCCATGTTGATGCGCTCGCCGAAATGAATGCGCTTGGACACGCGCAGATCGTTGAAGACTGTCCAGGGAGAAACGCCTGCGTTGCGCCCCAGGTTGCCGTCGAGCTGCAAAAGGGTCGGCGGCGTCTGGGTGGCAACAAAGCCATTGATGCATGGCTCCTGGAACACTCCAGTCGGAGAAACCTTCGACGTAACCGCCGGACCGCAGGCCGGGTTGACGAAGGTGTTCGGCCGGCTGGTAAGAGACGACAGCTGGAAATTGTCGCCAGTGCCGGTAATGATATTGAAAGGGCGTCCCGACGCGAACTCGACCAAAGGAGCGAAGGTCCAATCGCTCAGGAACTTGGTTGCAAATCCGCCTGCTCCCACGCGCCCCGTTTGATAAACGCCACTGAAAACGAAGCGGTGGCGTTGATCGAACAGCGAGGTCGAGCGATCGTAGCCCGGGAAGTAGCTGTCCTGTGGCGTCAACGTAGATTGCAGATCGGTAGAGTCGTCGATCGCGTGTGAGTAGGTGTAGGAACCCAGGAACTCATAGTGATGTCCGAAACGCTTCCGAAGGTTTGCGCTGAAGCCGTGATAGACGGAACTCCCATTGGAGTAGTTCGCATCCATGTCGCCAAACGGAACGCAGCCCGTGTAGTCGATTCCGGTCGGGCCCGGAATGGGGTTGCATTTGGCGTTGAACCCGGGAAGACTACCGGCCAGTGCGGCAGCCTGCGCTACGCAGCCGCCTTGTCCCGTCAAGTAAAAGCCAGCCGCCACCGAAGGGTTAAGTCCGCCTGGACGGAAAAAATTCATGACCGCTGGGTCGACATAGGGGAACGGGTCGGTAGGTCCGTTGCAACCACTCACCGTGAACGGACTCGCGGGCGTGGGCAGGCCAGCGAGTTTTGCATCGTAATACGCCGACATGAAATTCGCGGTCAGTAAGTCACCGCGAATCGTGTTGGCGTTGATGGGCCGGTTGAGGTGGCGACCTCCGTTGAAGTTGTAGGCCAGGCTCAGCGCGAAACCACCTCCTAAATCCCGCTCGATGGTCACGTTGGCCTGCTGCGCGTAGGCATATACGAAGTTCTTTGCCTGCGGGTATCCGAAGGGTTGGAAGCCAAGCGGAAGGAACGTAGATTGCGCCGGGTCCGCACTCAGGTTCAGATAGTTCTGGCTCAAGAATACGGACTGCGGGAAGTTCAGCGACGTGAACTGCTGCTGGTCTGGCAGGTAGCCCAGGTTGGCATTAGCCAGTGGGAACAGCGATGGCGCGCATCCGGGAGAATTGAGAGTCCCCTGGAAAATGGGAATGCCGTTAAGGTTGACCGGATTTCCATCACCCTTGCAGAGTGACGTCCCGCCGAACGCCAACTGGCCACTGGAAGATCCGTCGGAGGCATCGCCGAGGAAATATAGGCCAAGCAGCGGGTGGTCATAAAACAGGCCATACGAAGCACGGATGACGGTCTTACCGTCCCCTTTCGGGTCGTAGGCCAAGCCCACGCGAGGCTGGAAGTTGTTCTTATCCGTCTGAATGCCCTTTTGCAAACCAAGCAGGTTGTAAGCCGGCAGAGCCAAACCTTGAGGCGGCGTGAATTTGGGCGGGAATTCCAGGTCATAACGAACGCCAAAATTCAGCGTCAAGTTCGGACGCACGCGCCACGAATCCTGCCAAAACAAACCGAGGGCGATATTTCGGAAAGAATCTTTTGGGCTGCCCAATCCCTGGATAAAGTCCCCCGGCAGTCCTGCGCCGTAGGCCTGCACGGGTGAGAGGCTCGGAAAACTGATTGTGTTCTTACCGGTGGGATCAGTTGGATCGGGCAGCGGCGTGAAGCCCAAGCTTGCCGCGCTGAAAGATCCGAAATCGTAAACACCGCCATAATTCACAGTAAAGATCGCGTCGATGGGCAGGTAGTTGAAGTCAACACCGAACTTGGTATCGTGCGGGCCAATGGCCCATGCGAAAGTATCCGTGGCCTGAAAGCGCTGCTCGGTGCGCTGGATGTAGGAATACGGCTCGCGACCGAAGTACGCGATGCCGGGAATGTTTACGGCGGGATCGGCTCCGCCGGGAATTTCTGTGTTGTAGAAGTACGACAACCCACGGCGCGCGTACTGGAAGCGGAATTCGTTGACCTTGTTGTTGCCAACTGTCCACGTGTCCTGGACCGTGCCGGCTACGTCACGATACGTCTGTTGCGAGGTGCGGGAGTACGCATTCTGTCCGAAGGGTTGGGACTGACCACCAACTTCGATTCCCGTCACTGTGCTAGGGCTCACGTTGGCTCGAAACATCAGGCGATTGTTGTTGCTCAGGTTGTGGTCCAACCGAAATGAGTAGAGGCTCGTGCCTTCAAAGACAGGGAAATTGCCTTTTTGCGAATTGAGCGTCTGAAAGGATTTGGGAGTGGCAACGCATGGTCCGGGCGGCGCACAACTCGTCGGGAAGCCAGCCCAACCAGAGAGGGCGCCTCCGGTTATGGCCTGCACTAATTGCGTTGGCCACTGGCCCTGAATTCCTTGGCCGGCTGAAGCACCCGCCAGCGTTACGTATTTCAAGACACCTGCCTGCACCGCCGGACTGGCCGTCTCCAGCGCGATGACCCTCGGATCGGTGAGAAACGCAATTTGCTCCGACGACAAATCCAGAGGTCCAAACGGCAGCCCTATCTGCGCAGTATCGAAATTCACCAGATCGAAATTGTTCTGCCCGATGCTCGAGAACCCTGTCTCGTGCCGGCGCGTGATTTCGTAAGAGAAGTAGTAGTACGTCTTGTCTTTCTTGATCGGACCGCCAAACGCAACGCCTGCCTGCACGCGCGTGTAGGCGGGATTCTTTTCCGTGCTGAACGGGTTTACGGCCTGGAAGTTGCGATTGCGCAGGTAGCCGAACACATCGCCGTGAAAATCGTTCGATCCGGACCGCGTGATGATGTTGACCACACCACCCGACGCCCGGCCATACTCCGCGGCGTATCCGTTGGTGATGATCTGAAATTCCTGAACCGCTTCCTGTGACACCGTGGAGCGGACGCCGTTGATGGAATTGTCGGTGGCATCGGCGCCGTCGACGTTCACGAGATTCGACCGGGCTCTCTGCCCACCGAAGTTGAGGCCAGAGGTCGGGGCTGCGCCGGTGTTGGGCGCGTTGTCGCGAACGACTTGCGAGTCGGTCTGCGCGAAGTTGATGTAGTTGCGTCCGTTGATCGGAAGGTTGTCGATGCGCCGCTGGTCGATCGTGTTGGTCGTGGAGCTGCGCGAGGTTTCCACCAGTTCGGCTTCGGAGCTGACGTTCACCACGGTCTCCACGCCGCTGACACTCAAGGTGATCGGCAGTTCCTTGCTCTGGCCGACCGTCAGCGACTGATCCTTGGCCTCGGCCTTGGCGAATCCCGGGGCTTCGACTGTGATCGTGTACACGCCAGGCGGCAGCGAGACCAGCCGATATTCGCCGTCGGTGTTGGCGGTGGTAGCGCGAACTGTCGCCTTTGCCTGCTCACGAGCAGTCACCGTGGCGC
>Ga0207665_10000823_pt1 | contig 21005 bp, 14 predicted proteins | sample LARL112metaG_FD_184351 | JGI IMG/M metagenome (GOLD analysis project Ga0207665, IMG submission 184351) | Corn, switchgrass and miscanthus rhizosphere microbial communities from Kellogg Biological Station, Michigan, USA - LAR L11-2 metaG... | ecosystem: Host-associated > Plants > Roots >...
GGCCTCTGACCTGCACTTACTTGGTAGCGGGGGCGGGATTTGAACCCGCGACCTCTGGGTTATGAGCCCAGCGAGCTACCGAACTGCTCCACCCCGCGTCGGTGTGGTTTAACTTTATGGCCAACCGGACCCGCAGGCAAATCAGCCGCACCGCCCACGGTAACCGCAGGTCAAGAACCCACCAGCCCCCGCCAGCGACCCCGCGGCCTGCTCACCGCGGCCGCGACCGGAGCGCCTGGGCGCGCAGCACCAGCACTACCGCCACCACGACCAGCGCGCCGCCGAGCAGCATCGGGCCGGTCACCGTCTCCCCCAGCAGCGCGGTGCCCAGGATGACCGCGATGATCGGGTTGACGTATGCGTAGGTGGCCACGCTGGCCGTGGGCAGCCGCCGCACCGCCACTACGTAGGCGCTGAACGCGATGATCGAGCCGGGCCCGATCAGCCACAACAGCCCCAGCAGCGAGCCCGCCGAGACCCGGCCCAGATCCAGCCCGCTGAACTCACCCGCGACAGCCGCGGCCCCGAACAGCACGACGCCCCCGGCCAGCATCTGCATGGAGGTGGCCAGCAGCGGCCGGGCGGGCAGCGGCAGCCGCCGGGAGGCGATGGTACCGGAGGCCCAGCTGACGCTGGCCGCGAGGATAATCACCACGCCGGCCACCGACACGGCTCCGCGGCCGCCATGGCTGGACCCGCCGAACAGCCCGGACAGGAAACCCACCCCGACCGCCCCGGCTGCCAGCCCGGCCGTTGCGACCAGGCCGATCCTGGTCCCGGTCACCACCCGGTCGATGAGGATGAGCCACAACGGGACGGTGGCCAGCAGCAGGGCCGCCAGCCCGGACGGCACGGTCCGCTCGGCCACCGACACGCCGCCGTTCCCGCCCGCCAGCAGCAGCATGCCCACCACCGCCGCCGACCACCAGAACCTCGCGCGCGGCCGGTCCGCCCCACGCGACCGGTCCGCCCCACGCGGCCGGTCCGCCCCGGGCCCGCGCCGCCATCCCCCTCGCCCGGCAGGCGATCCCGCTGTCTCGCCTGGCACCCGGGACCGCACTGCGAACGGGAACATCAGCAGGCCGGCGATCACGTACCGGGTGCCCGCCATCAGCAGCGGCGGGATCGTCTCGACCCCGACCCGGATGGCGAAATACGTGCTCCCCCACAGCACCCATACGACTAGCAGCGCGGCCCAGCCGACCCGCCGGTCCCGCCCAGCCTGCTCCCCCGCACCGCCAGACGCCATGCTGCCCGGCGCCGCACTCCCAGGCGCCGCGCGGCCAGTCTCCACACCGCCGCCGCGGGCCCGATCACCTGCCCCGGGTACCCTGTCCATCACGCCGGCCACCTTGCCCCAGCCCGCGCGGCTAAACCAGTGGCAGAAACGCCAACTACCAACGGATTCCTGCCACCTATCCGCCGAAACGCCCGCCGCCCACCGGGCTCGAGAGCCGCCGGCTCACACCCCCGGCGCGGGTGCCGCCGACAGCCACAGCACATAGGTGATCTGCCACGGCGCCCCAGGCGGCTCGGTCAGCTCGTGCGGCTCCTGGGTCGTGCTCAGGCTGACCACCTTCCGCGGCGGCTGGCCGTACGGAGTCAGCTCCGTGGCGCGGGTGGCCAGCAGCACCGGCTCGCGGCCGTGTGCCTCGATAGACCGGACCACCGCCTGCACCTGCCCCGTGGTCGCGCCCGCCATCACCCCGGCCGGAACCCCGCACATGCCTCTGATCACCTGGGCGTACTCCCCCGCCGCGATCCGGTCCAGGAGCAGCACGGACATCCGCGAGCTCATCGCGCCGCACAGCCCGTTGACCGCGGCAGTCTGGCCGGCGCCGGTCTTCTTCGCCCCCAGCCCGGTGGCCGCGGGCAGCACGGAGTGCCGCGGCGCCGATCCGGAATAGGTCAGCCCGAACGCGGTCACCGCGGTCGGCACGGCCAGCGCCACCACAAAGCAGGCCGCTGACAAAGACACCGCGGTCAGCCCGGCGCCGCGTTCCCGGGCCCGCTGGTCCAGCCACGCCGCGACCCAGATCGCGGACAATACGAACCCGGGCAGCGCCAGCGGCACCAGCACCCGGCTGGCCCACGGCTGATCGGGCACGGTACCCGGGTACCAGAGCACGCTGACCGTGCCCCAGCCGATGATGGCCAGCGGCAGCGCCCAGGCCCGGGCCACCCCGTCGCCGTCCGACCAGCGCAGCGCTGCGCGCACCACCCGCCGGGCCAGCAGCGCGGCGCCCACTCCGGCCAGCAGCAGCGCAGGCACCCCGAGGTACCAGATGACCCAGTACAGGCTGTCCTCAGCGTAGGACCGGGTCGGCTGCACCGGCAGGCCGAGCAGCCGCTGCAGCGCGGCCACGTAGCCGACCGTGGCCGCGCCAGGGCGCCAGTGCACGGTCTGCACCGAGGGCCGGATCAGGAACGCGATCAGCCCGGCCACTACCAGGCCCGCCGCCGCCTCCGGCAGCCACCACCGGGCTGCCGCGCGGGCCGCCCGCCCGCCCGCGCTGCGCACCCGCGGCGACAGCGCGGCCAGCACGGCCAGCAGCGTCACCCCGGCCACCACGATCGTGATCACGCCGGCCGGCCGGACGGAAAAACCGGGGGCAGCCAAGTAGGCAGGCGCGGCCAGGCGCCCCGCGGCAACGCCGGCGCCCACACCGGCAAGGATCCCGATGCTGAACGGAACCACCTGTGGCCGGTGCCCCACAACCGCGGCGCCGATGAACGGGATGATCGGGATCAGGTCGGGCAGCGTGCCAAGTGACGCCAGCGAGACCAGGCCGATGGCCAGCCCGCCGAACGCGGCGGCGGCCGTGGCCGGGGACAGCCAGCCAGGCCAGCGCAGCGGCCCGGGGTAACTGCCCCGCCAGCCCGCCTCGCGGTACATGGTGAGCGAATCCATCGTCAGGCACAGACCGCCGAACAGCAGCAACTGGACCAGCGGCTCGGTGAACGCGGCCCGGCTGGTGTACTGCTCGGGCAGGGTGAGCGCGAGGACCAGCGCGGCGGGCGGCGCCCACTGCGGGCCGGCCAGCCGGCCGACCAGCCCGCCGAAGGTGAAGACGGCCAGTGCGCCGAGCACCGGGCTCACCACGGCGGCGGCCGACATCCCGCTGGCCCACCAGCCGCCCGCCAGGAGGATTGGCACCCCCGGCATGAACTGCGGCAGCAGCCCGCTGCCGTGCGCGGCAAAACCGGTACTGGCGAACGTCAGCCCGGGATGTGCCCCGCCGAACGCGGCCAATGCCTGCGGGATGGGCAGCGCGCCGTGATCGGCAATCCAGTACCCCAGCTGGAAAACCGCTCCCGGGCTGCGCAGCACGATGATCTGCGGCGAATTCACCACAATCTGCCAGGCGCCAAACCCGGTGGCCACCACGGCCGTCCCCGCGAGCCCCCACCAGCCCGCCCAGGCCCGGACCGGCCCAGTGCGGCCGGTGGCCAGCGCGGGCACCAGACGCTGGCCCGGCACCCGGCGCAGCACGGCGGCCAGCATGATCACGGCCAGCGGCGCGGCGATCAGGATGAGCGGCGCGGGCCGCAGCCGGCCAGCCAGCAGCAAGCCCAGGCCAGGCAGCAGCCAGGCCATCACGAGCAGCACCGGCACCGCGGTGAGCTGGGCAAAGGTAGGCCCGGCGACGGACACCCGGCGCCGCGGCCGGGCCACCGGGCCAGGCTGCTGACCGCTGCTCTCGGCTACTTCGCCAGCCGGACGGCCTCCCGGGCGCACACCGTCCACTGTAAGCGGAGGCGGCCCGCGGCGGCGGGAAGGAAACAGGCCTATCCCATGGCAGAACCCTTACGTGACCGATTCATCCTATTGGCACCACATGCCGTAGCCTCTCGGGGAACAATAGGCGACGCACCCCCGCCCAATTGATGATCAACGCAGCGAGGAGCACTGTGACCCGCTACGAGGGTTTGGATGCCTCAGGGGGAGGACTAGCACGGTCCGGGCCAGGATGGCCTGGGTGGTCACCGGCCGGCCCGGACGGGCTGGACAGCGAGGACTGGCGCGCGTACCGCACGAACCGCGGGTCAGGGCGGCCGGAGCGCCGTGGCGGGGGTGGCGCAGCAGCGGCCGGCGGGTACCGGCGCGGCGGGCCGCAGTCCCGGTCCCGCTTCCTGCACCCGAGCCGGCACGCGCTGCTGGGTGGCGCCGCCATCGTCGCGATGTTCGCGGTCGTCGCCACCTCGCTGGTGGCCTACGCCCAGTACCGCAGCGTGCTGGGCAGCATCCACCGGGAGAACGTCAGCGCGGCCATGCTCGGGCACCGGCCGCCGTTCACCGCCGGGCTCAACATCCTGATCATCGGCTCGGACTCCCGGGCCGGCCTCAAGGGGTACGGGCAGGACGTGCTCGGCTCCCGCTCGGACACGTCGATGCTGCTGCACATCGCGCCCGGGCACACCCGCGCCGACATCATCAGCTTCCCGCGCGACTCGATGGTGCCCGTCCTGGCCTGCGCGGACGACGGGATGGGGCATCAGGGCCAGCCGGCGCAGCCTGGTGTGTTCGAGCGGCTCAACAGCACGTTCTCCGCAGGCGGCGCGCCGTGCCTGTGGAAGACCCTGGAGCAGGAGACCGGCATCCGGATCCAGCACTTCGTCGAAGTGAATTTCGCCGGCTTCCAGTCCATCGTCAACGACGTGGGCGGCGTCCCGGTGTGCCTGCCGTTCGCGATCAACAACGCGCAGTCCCGGCTGCGCCTGTCGGCCGGCAAGCACGTGGTCACCGGGGCCCAGGCGCTGGCCTTCGTCCGGCTCAGGGAGAACATCGGCGAGGGCTCGGACACTCAGCGGATCCAGCGCCAGCAGTACTTCCTGGCCGCGGTCATGCAGAAACTCAAGGCCACCAACCTGCTCTCCCAGCCCAGCCGGATCTACAACGTGGTGCGGGACGCGGCCAAATCGCTGACCACGGACAGCGGCCTGGACCTGACCACGATGCTGCGTATCGCGAACAGCATGAAGAGCCTGAACTCCAACGCCGTGCAGTTCATCACGGTCCCGGTGGTGCCCTACCCCCCTGACCCACTCGCCGAGCTGGCCTGGGAGCAGCCCCAGGCGCACCAGCTGTTCCAGGCCATCGAGGCCGACCGCGACCTGCCCAAGGCGGCCAGGGGCAAGAAGCCCGCGGCCACGGTGCCCACGGTCAGCCCGGCCAGGGTGCACGTCCAGGTGCTCAACGGGGCAGGTACCCAGGGCCTGGCCAGTACCGCCGCCACCGCGCTCACCGGCAAGGGCTTCCAGGTGACCGGGCAGGGCGACGCGGCCAACTTCAGTTATACGAGCAACGTGATCGAGTACTCCTCAGCGGCGCAGATGCCCCAGGTGAACGCGCTCAAGTCGGCGCTCGGCCCGGTCGCAGTGCAGCAGAACGCGGCGCTCGGCACCGGGTCGATCACCCTCATTCTCGGGTCCAGCTACAACGGGCTCCAGGGCGCCAGCGGATCAGCCACCAAGAAGCAGTCGGCCAAGACGCTGAAGAACCTGGCCAAGAACTACGACGGCATCACGGCCAGCACCAACATCTGCGCGGACTCCTCGGCGTTCTCCGGCCCGGACACCCCGCTCCCCGGCGGCTGACCAGGCGCGGAGTCCCGGGTCACGCCGTGCTGGGCTGCCGCCTGTCCCCCGGGGGCCCCGGCCCGTCGCCGCCCGGGCTGGCCCGCTCATCGGCCAGCTGGCTGCGCCGCGCGGTCAGCTGGGACACGGCCAGCCACGCCCACAGGCCCAGCGGGTACATGAAGTAGCCGAACCGGGTGGCCGGGGCCAGGGTGAACATCAGCGCCAGGCCGATGATGAGCCGCCAGGTGGCGGACGGCACGTTCCGCGGCGGGCGGACGACCAGGGACACCAGTACGCCCAGCCCAGCCAGGGCGAGCAGGGACACTGCGATCAGGTGCCCGAGGTGCCCGGTATCGGCGAGCACGTGGCCCGGCAGCGGGCTGACCGCCTGCGACTTGACGCTGGCCAGGCCGAGCGGGAACAGGATGGTGTTCTCGACCAGCGTGTGTTCCCACAGCACGGCCACCGGCCCGATGATGGCGCAGGCGGTGACCACGGCAGCGACCAGGAACCGGCCTGCGGTGCGCCAGCCGTCCCGCACGGTGAGCATGGTCGCTGCCACGATCAGCGCGGGCCAGGCGGTGGCCTTGGTGGCGGCGGCCACGCCCAGCACCAGGCCGGCCACGACCGGCCGCGGGTGCCGCCACAGCAGCGCCAGGCCCAGGCACAGCAGGGCCAGCACCGGCACGTCAGTGCCTCCCACGGCCAGCGAGAAGGCGATCACCGGGGTGGCCGTCACCAGCGCCGTCCAGCGCAGCACATCCCGCGCGCCCGCCACGGCCAGCGCGGCCGCGAACAGCACCACGAAGCCCACGCCGAACCAGATCCGCGGGTCGGTGAGCAGGCCAGGCCCGAACAGCGCCCGCGGGATGCCGAACAGCGCCATCGCGGGCAGGTACGGGTTGTAGATGTTGGGGTTGTGCGAAGCGGCGACCACCGCCTGGCTTTCATACGGCGACCCGTGCTGGACCAGCAGCCGGGCACCGCGCGCGATTACCCCCACCTCGGGCTGCCAGTGGCCCTGCTCGGCCAGCACGCACAGCGGTGCGATCAGCGCGCCGCCCAGCGCGACGACCAGGGCCAGGTCCACCGCCCGGGACGACTTCCAGGCCAGCACGGCTACCGCGGCCAGCACGTAGGCCCCGGCCGCGAACACCCCCCACATCCGGTGCAGGTGATCCGTGCTGAACACGCCGAGCCCGGCCGCGAACAGCGCGCAGCCAGCGAACACGGCCGCCAGCCAGACACGCGGGACAGTAACCAGTGACTGCCATCCCCGGCCCGGCTCGAAGCGGCGCAGCGGCGCTTGTCTGAGCTGGAGCATAGAGATACACCCTCCACTGGGGGCGATCCTAGCCTTTCACCCCGACAGGACCGTGCGGGCACCCCGCAGGTCACGTGCCCAGATCTGGCTGGCCGACACCTCGCCTGGTCAGGTGGCCGATGGATGGCCCGCGCTGGCCGGGGCCGCGGGCCTGCTGCGCAGGGCAAACCAGCCGGACAGCGCGCCGGTGCCGAGCTGCCAGCCCAGGTAGGCAGCCAGCGCCAGGTAGCTGAAGGTGGCGATGCCGAACATGGCGCCAGTCCCGGCGGCCAGCATCCGGCCTTCCCACCCCAGGCCGCCCTGCGGGCCGGGCCCGGGTCGTGGGTGCCAGGCCTGGTACGCCACGTCCAGCTGGCGGAGGGCGACCAGGCCGATCAGGGCGAAGGTGACGGGGCCGGGCACGCCCCGGGCGAAACCGAGCGCGGCCAGGTAGATGTACTGCCCGGCCTGGATGACGGCCGGGGTCAGCCAGTCCAGCGGCCCGGTGTGCGGGTGCGCGGAGCCGGGCGCGGCCAGCAGCATGGCGGCGACCGGGGTTAGCAGCACCGGGCCGGCCAGATCGCCCAGGCCCAGCATGGCCAGCAGGACCGTGGCGACGAGCCCGGCCACGGCCGGTGGCAGCGGTACCAGCTGGCCGTGCACCAGGCGGCCCGCGAACCGGGCGATCGGGCCGTCGTCCCGGCTGGCCGCGTACCCGGCCGGGCCGGTGGCCGGCGCTGCGGCCCGGTCCGGCCGGCGGTGGCCGGGCGCGCCTACGATGACCGACCAGGCCAGCGCGACGGCTCCCCAGCAGGTAAGCACGAGCAGGGTGAACCGGGGGCCAGCGAACACGGCCGTGCCGGTGATGACCAGGGCCCGCTCCCCTGCCGGGAACGCGGGCACCTGGCTGGCCAGCGCGAAGAACCCGGCGAACCCGGACTGGCCCGGGTCAGTGCGGGACGGCGCGGCCGGGCCGGGCCGGGCCAGCTGGACCACCTTGCGCAGGGCAAGCAGCACGGCCGCGCCGGTGGCCAGCTTCCACGGGCTGCCCAGGGTGCTGGACTGGCTCGTGTCCAGCGGCCAGAAGCCTCCCTGGACCGCGAACGCCCCCACGGCCAGCGCAGCGTAAACAGCCAGCTCAGCGGCTAGCGCGCAGGCGCCGGCCAGCCAGCCGTCGAAGGCCCCCACGGCGAGCTGCCTGCCGACCCGCTGGCACAGGTAACCGCCGGCCAGTGCGGCCCCGCCGGCCAGCGCGGCCAGCGAGGTGCCGGCGCTGAACCACACCGCGGCGCACAGGCCGCAGCCCAGCTCGATCCCGGTGAGCGAGGTACGGGCCAGGGCACGGCGGGTCGCCCAGCTGGCCACCCGGCGCGGCAGCACGGCCACGGCCGTGGTTACCGTCATGTCCCGTCTCCCCACGCTCCGCGGGCCGCTGCCCGGCAGCAGTCCCGTGCCTGTCGTACCCGCCTGAGCCTGGCCATATCATCCGCTCTCCGGGGCGGCGGCTATGCCAGGCCGCGCCGGCGGGTACAGTCCGCTCATGCGGACGGTGGCTGTCGTGCTCGCGGCCGGCTCGGGACTGCGGTTCGGCGCCGCGGTCCCGAAGCAGTTGCTCCCGCTCGCCGGGCGCGCCCTGCTCGAGCATTCGGTGTCCGCCTTCGAGCAGGCGCCCGGGGTGGACGCCATCCTGGTCGTGATCGCGCCGGGGCATGCCGGGCCGGTCCGGGAGCTGCTCACCAAGCGGGGGTACGGCAAGGTGACCGGCGTCATCGAGGGCGGGGTGACCCGGCCCGAGTCTACCCGGCGGGCTATCGCCGAACTGGGTCCAGCCGAGTGCAACGTGCTGTTCCACGACGCCGCGCGGCCGCTGCTCGACCAGCAGACGATCGCCCGGTGCGTCGCTGCGCTGCACGGCCATCAGGCGGTCGGCGTCGCGGTGCCCGCGTCAGACACGATCGTGGTCGTCGAGGACGGCGTGATGACCAGCATGCCGCGCCGGGACACGCTTCGCCGCTGCCAGACCCCGCAAGGTTTCCGGCTGTCGGTGATCCGCCGGGCACACCAGCTCGCAGTGGCCGACCCGGGCTACGCCGACCTGGCCGCCACCGATGACTGCGGCGTGGTGCTCCGCTACCTGCCTGAGGTGGCGGTGGCGGTGGTGTCCGGCAGCGAGCGCAACATCAAGGTCACCCACCCCGATGACCTGAGCGTGGCCGAGGTCCTGCTGGCGGCCGCCCAGGTCAACGGCGACGGACGCTGACCGCCTGCTTGACCAGCGTCTGCCCGAAATCCCAGATCAGGCCGCTGCCCCGGCTGGCGTCGTCCATCACGTCCACGAACGCGTCGCGGAACAGATCCACTTCGGCGTCCCCGATGGTCAGCGGCGGGATGAGCTTGATGACCTCCATGAAGTCCCCGGACACCTGGGTCAGGATCCGGTGCCGCTGGAACAGTGCCACGACCACGGTCTGCGCGAACAGCCCCCGCCGCGCCGCCTGCAGCATGTTCCACGCGGCCCGCGGCCGCATGGACCGGGGCCGGCCGAACTCCAGGCCGATCATCAGCCCACGCCCGCGCACCTCGGCCAGCAGCTCGTACTTGTCCACCAGCAGCTGCAGTGCCTCACGCAGCGCGGCGCCGGTCCGCTCCGCGTTCTCCACCAGGTGCTCGTCCTCGATCACCGCCAGCGAGGCCAGGCCGGCCGTCATCGCCGCCGCGTTCGAGCCGAACGTGGAATCGTGCACCAGCACCCGGTCGATCGAGGAGTACACCTTGTCGAAGATCCACGCCTTGGCCAGGGTGGCGCCCACCGGCACGAACCCGCCGGACAGCGCCTTGGCCACGGTCACGATGTCCGGTTCCACGTCGTCGTGCTGGTAAGCGAAGAACCGGCCAGTGCGGCCGATGCCGCTCTGCACCTCGTCGCAGATCAGCAGCGCGCCGTGCTCGTGCAGCAGGGCATGGGCCGCGGGCAGGAACCCGGGCGGGGACACCGCCACGCCCTTGCCCTGGACCGGCTCGATAAGGAACCCGGCCACGTCACCCTTGCGCAGCTCGGCTTCGAGCGCGTCCAGGTCGCCGAACGGGATGACGCTGTCCGGCAGCAGCGGGTCGAACCCGCGGCGGAACTCGGCCGAGCCGTTGACCGACAGAGAGCCGGTGGTCAGCCCGTGGAAGGCGTGATCGCAGTAGACGATCCGCTGCCGCCCGGTGGCGTACCGGGCGAACTTCAGCGCTGCTTCCACCGCTTCGGTGCCGCTGTTGCAGAAATACACCCGGTCCAGCCCGGGCGCCTTGGCCAGCAACTTCTCCGCGAGCAGCCCGGGCAGCAGCGGGGTGTCGAACTGGACCAGGTCGGCCGGCTCGGCGTCGAGCAGGTCGCGCAGGGCCTGGCGGACCACCGGGTGGTTACGGCCCACGCTGAACACGCCGAACCCGGCCAGGAAGTCGGCATAGCGGTGGCCGTCCGTGTCGTACAGGTAGGCGCCTTCGGCGCGCTCGTACACCCGGTCGAAACCGATGGCGTGCAGCATCCTGGGCAGCTGAGGGTTCAGGTACTGGCTGGTGAGGGCGTACCCTTCGCCGCGGCGGGCAGCGAGAAGCCCGGCCAAATCGAAGACCATGGTGAGTAGTCTGCCGACTCGGCCGGGCCCGCCGCCACTCAGGGCACTACAAACCTGAGTCCTCCAGCATCTCGGTGACCAGCGCCGCGATCGGCGACCGCTCCGACCGGACCAGCGTCACGTGAGCGAACAGCGGATGTCCCTTCAGCTTCTCGATGACCGCCACCACCCCGTCGTGCCGGCCCACCCGCAGGTTGTCCCGCTGGGCGATGTCGTGGGTCAGCACCACCCGGGACCCCGAGCCGATCCGGGACAGCACGGTCAGCAGCACGCTCTGCTCCAGCGACTGCGCCTCGTCCACGATCACGAACGAGTCGTGCAGCGAGCGGCCCCGGATATGGGTCAGCGGCAGCACCTCGAACATGTCCCGGGCCAGCACCTCATCGATCACGTCCGGCGAGGTGACCGCGGACAGCGTGTCGTACACGGCCTGCGCCCACGGGTTCATCTTGTCCGCCTCGGAACCGGGCAGGTAGCCGAGCTCCTGCCCGCCCACCGCATACAGCGGGCGGAAGACCACGACCTTGCGGTGCTGCCGCCGCTCCATGGCCGCTTCCAGCCCGGCGCACAGCGCGAGCGCGGACTTGCCCGTGCCGGCCCGGCCGCCGAGTGACACGATTCCCACATCGGAATCGAGCAGCAGGTCGAGCGCGACCCGCTGCTCGGCGCTCCGGCCGTGCAGGCCGAAGGCCTCCCGGTCGCCACGGACCAGCCGGACCGATTTGTCCGGCAGCACCCGGCCGAGGGCGCTGCCGGACCCGCCGTGCCCGCCGGCCACCAGCACCAGCCCGGTGTGGCAGGGCAGCTCACGCGCTTGTGCGCAGTCCAGCTTGCCGGTGTCGTACAGCTCCTGGATGTCGTCGGTGGTCACCTCGAGCTCGGTCATGCCGGTCCACCCGGAGTCGGCGGGCAGCTCGGCCCGGTACTCCTGGGCGGTCAGCCCGATCGAGGCCGCCTTCACCCGCAGTGGCAGGTCCTTGCTGACCAGGACCACGTCTTCGCCTTCCGCAGCCAGGCTGCGCGCAACTGACAGGATCCGCGTGTCGTTGTCGCCGAGCCGGAACCCGGGCGGGAGCACCGCGGGATCGCTGTGGTTCAGCTCGACGCGGACGGTGCCGCCCTGGTCGCCGATCGGCAGGTCGGCGTCCAGCCGGCCGTACTCGATCCGGAGGTCATCCAGGTGCCGGAGCGCCTGGCGGGCGAAAAATCCCAGCTCGGGGTGATGCCGCTTGGCCTCCAGCTCGGTGATGACGACGATGGGCAGGATCACGCGGTGCTCGGCGAACCGGCCGATCGCGGCCGGGTCGGCGAGCAGAACGCTGGTGTCCAGCACATAGCTGAACCGCCGGGCACCGGAACCAGCCGGGGCCAGGCCGTCACTGTCGGCGTGCGCATTGCTGGGCCGCGGATCGCGGCGGGCAGAAGAACTGGCCACTCGTTCTCCCCTGGGCGCCTGAGGCGGCGCCGAACTCGGACACAGAAGTGTCTCCAGGACCGGGACTGGCCTTCGAAAGGCCGGGTCCCGGCCCTTCGCTCGTCTCGCCTGCGTGCCAGGACACGAAGCTCGAGGATGTCGAGGGCCTTCCCGGGGGGACGGCTAGGCACCGTCCACCTAGCTAGAAGGTACCCGGGCCAGGCCGGTCCCTGGAAGACCCAGCCGGAGTGTCGAGAGCCACGCGGCCGGCAGGTTTAGCCGGGAAAGCCCCGCCCTACGCGCCGAACCGCCGCTGGCGGGCCGAGTAGGACCGCAGCGCGCGCAGGAAGTCGACGCGGCGGAAGTCCGGCCAGTAGGCGTCGCAGAAATAGAACTCGGAGTGCGCGCTCTGCCAGAGCAGGAAGCCACTCAGCCGCTGCTCCCCTGACGTCCGGATGACCAGGTCGGGGTCGGGCTGGCCAGCGGTGTAGAGATGGTCCGCGATGTGCTCGACGTCGAGGACCTCGGCCAGTTCCTCGATCGAGGTGCCCTTGGTGGCGTGGTCTTGCAGCAGGGAACGGACCGCGTCGGCGATCTCGCGGCGGCCACCGTAGCCGATCGCCACGTTGACCAGCAGGCCCGGATGTCCGGCGGTGGTCTCACCCGCGTCCTTGAGTACCTGAGCCGTCTCGGCGGGCAGCAGGTCCAGCGCACCCATCGGTTTCACGTGCCAGCCGGCCTCGGCCAGCGCGCGGACCGTGCTTTCGATGATCTTCAGCAGCGGTTCCAGCTCGGCGGCCGGGCGGACCAGGTTGTCAGTGGCCAGCAACCACAGTGTGACGACCTCGACCCGGGCCTGGCTGCACCAGCCGAGCAGCTCGAAGATGTGGTCGGCCCCCTTCTGGTGACCGTTGCTGACATCGGTAAAGCCGGCCAGCCGGGCCCAGCGGCGGTTGCCGTCGAGGATCACGCCCACGTGGCGCGGGATCGGCTGCCCGGCCAGCGAGGCTTCCAGCCTGCGCTCGTACACCCGGTAGACGAGATCGCGCAATCCCATCCGTACCCACTTCCGCCGCTAGTGACTGGCCTGGAGCGTGGCCTGCCGTATCAAGGATGTCACCACTGGACCCGGGCTCAGGCCGCGACCGTCCGGGATCCCCTGCTGGCACGCACAAACGAGAAGTAACAATTTAGCTGCGAAATGTCAGGAGCCTTCTGGGCCAGTCCGCGCGGGCCTGGCTTGGCGCACTGAGCGGCATCCCCGGACCACGGCCGGCCCGGGGATGCCACTGGCCTCAGCCGATCGACTTGACGATGGCCTCATCCAATCCAGCAAACGAAGCAAGGTACTCGCGGCGTTCCCGCTTCATCCGGCTGACCATCGCGTCATAGGCGCCGACCCGGCCCAGCCGCTGGTAGAGCCTGCGCGGCTGCAGGACTTCCATGTCGTCAACGCCGGGCACGGCACTGGCGATCTCGTAGCCGAAGTCCGGGTCCACGGTCCAGGTGATCGTCTCTTCCACGATCGCCTGCACGATGGCGGACGAGATCGGGATCGTCACCTTCTTCGAGTCCGGGTCGTCGTCGCCGCCGCCGACCCGGCCGGTGTTCAGCACGAAGACCTTCAGCGGGCGGCTGTCCAGCAGTTCCAGCATCCGGTTGCCCATGTCCGCCATGTCCCGCGGGAAGAACGGGTTGGTGCCGGGGACCCGGAGGAACTTGCCTTCCTCGTCCTTACCGCCCGCCGAGGTGCCGGTGGTCTCGCCGAGCATGAAGTAGGCGGCCGCCTGGGCCCGGTCCAGCCGGGCCACCCCGGGCACGATGTTCTCGTTCCGGTTCAGGATCAGCAGGAACTCCGCGGGCGGGACCTGATCGGCCGGCCAGGGGTCCACATAGGAGAACGGCCAGGTGGTGCGGCCGTTCTTGGTGTAGGAGGTGTCGAAGAAGTCGACCTTGCCGTCCGCCGCCACCGAGACGTTCTCCAGATAGGCGTCCGGCTTGGTGGTCGCGTTGTAGATGGCAGGCTCGAGCTTGGGGTCCAGCCCGAACGTCTTGGCGAAGCAGCCGTTCTCGGTCGTGTACACCTGTCCACCGGGCATCAGCCCGACGAAGTCGTCCTGGGCCGGCTTGCTGCCCAGCTGGGTGGTGAACGTAGTGGTGGTCTTGCCAGTGCCGGACAGCCCGACGATGAGCAGCGTGCGCGGGGTACCGTCCACCGGGATCACCTTGCAGCCGGCGTGCAGGGCCAGGCCACCGCGGTTGTAGACGATGTTGTTCCACATCCGCAGCCCGCCCTTCTTGGACTCACCGAAGTAGTCCGAGTTGAGCACGCGGGTGATGTTGGCGGTCAGATCGACGGCGATGACCCGGTCATTCGGGTAGCCAGGCGCAGGCAGGTTAGGGGTGTAGATGACGGTGGTGTCGGGCTCCCACGTCTGCGGGTCGTAGTGCGCGCCGGCCGGATAGTAGAGCTGCTGCTGCATGCCCGCTACGTTGGCGTTGGCCGCTTCCATGACCAGCCGGGCCCGGGTCCGGAACGCCGGGTCCGAGCCGATGTACCCGTCCACCACGACCATGTGCGAGCCGGCTATGTAGGCATCCTGCTCGGCCGCGATGCGCTCGAATTCAGCGCGGGTGATGGTTTGCTTGGTGGCATTGGTTGAGTCGTCCACGAGGTACGTCGACCGGGTGCTTCTGGAGTCCACACGGGCCTTCACCGCGACATTGCCGAACTCGGTGACCTGGCTGTTAGGCATTTTCTCCGTAAGCTCGCGGAGACGCTCCGCCGTTGGATTCCACTCCACCGATGCCGCTTTTACCTGATGCGCCACGTGTTCCTCCTCCTGTGCGCGCCGCCGCACGTCCGCCCAGCCGGACCCGCCAGAGCACGGCAATGCCGAACTCTGGCGTCCTTGCGGGATTCGGGGAGTCTACCCCGACATGACCGGAATAATTCTGCGCCGTCACCGGCACCTGGCAGGGTAGCGTGAGTACTCAGTGTGAAGTGGCACACATAACGACCACGCAGATGCCCGGGAAAGCCAGCCAGGCTGGCAGAGAAGACATGGAATTCACGGCCCGGCCGGCTCAGCAAAACCCCGCCCGCGCTACCACGGCGGGCCGGCGGGGCATTCGCTAATGGTTTAGACCTTTGGTGTAAACCCTTTTACAGCGGGGAGGTCACGCGCTGGTCACGCCGCGGGTCCTTCGGAGCGGACCTCCTCGACGTGGCGCAGCGCTTCGCGCAACTGGCCCAGCCAGGACTCTTCGTGCTCGCCGACCAGCCGCACACACCAGGCGAGCGCATCGCTCCGGCTGCGCGCCACCCCCGCGTCCACCAGGGTGTCCAGCACCCGGCGCTCGGACTGCCGCAGCCGGGTCATCACCGGCACGGACAATGTGGTGAACATCACTTTCCGTTCGCCACAGATCACGCCCCAGGAGACCTTGCGGCCGAACTTGACCTCGGCTTCATGGGCGATCTCGATCCGGTGATCCCGGGTGTCCTCCCGGAACCGGCGGGCCCGGCCGTCCACCGCGGCGGCGCGCGCGGCCGGCGACGCGTCCGGGGCCACGTCCAGGTCGCCTAGCGGGCCGACCACCGTGATCTCTTCCCGGTCCACGACCACGTCGGGAGTGCCAGTGAACCATCCGTCCGGCAGCCGCCCGAGGAACCATCCACGCAGTTCGTCGGCGCCCGCGGCGGCACTGCCGCGCTCCTGGGTAGTCATGTAATTATGTAATCATGTTGGCGCGGGCAAGGCAAGCACTCGCGTAGGAAAAGGGACCGGGACCGGTACGCAGCGGAGCCCGCCAAGGGGCGCCTGGGATCCGGCCGGCCCGGCGATCTGGACAGGCCCGCCGACGGGCAGGCGCGGCGCGGTGGCGGGGGGCGGTCAGCCAGCCCGGGAGACAGCGGCCGGGGCGGTCAGCCGGCCGGGAAACAGCCGCCGGAGCGGCCAGCCAGCCCGGGAAACAGCCGGCCCGGGAAACAGTCGGCCCGGAAAGCAGCTTGCCTGGGCAGATCAGCCGACCGGAGAGGCGGCGACCTGGGCGGCGATGGCCGGCGAGACGCGGACCGCACCAGCGAACTCGCTGCCCAGGTCGACCGGGACGATCTGCACGTTCGCGCCGGTGTGCGGGGCCTGGATCATCAGCCCCTTGCCCAGGTAGATCGTGACGTGCGAGATGTAGTCCGGCGCGGTCGGGTCAGTGTGGTAGAAGAGCAGGTCCCCCGGCTCGGCCTGGCTCAGCGGGATGGCCGGCCCGGTCCGGGCCTGATCCGCGGCGACCCGCGGCATGACCACCCCGGCCTGGGCGAAGGACCATTGCACCAGACCGGAGCAGTCGAATGAACGCGGCCCCGCCGCGCCCCACACGTAGGGCAGGCCCATCCGGCTGACCGCGGCCCTTAGCATGGCGATCAGTTCGGCCCGGGTCAGCGCGGCCTGGCCGTTGGCGGTGGCACTGGGTGCCAGGCCGGCCGTGGTCACCGACGCCCCAGCCGCGCCGGCCGCGGCGGGGCGGCCGGTGGGGGCGGCCGCGACCAGCGGCTCGACCATCGCGCTGGCGGGCATCCGGTGCCTGATCTGGCGGACCAGGCTGGTGATCCGGGCCCGTGGGGCACTGACCACGATCGCGTTTCCCGCCGGGAAGCCGAGCGAGCGGGCAACCGAGTCGGACACCACCGCGTCCACGCCACCAATGCCGACCGTGCCGAACCCGCCGACGCGCAGGGTGCGTACCGTCCGCCCGCTGACCCGGACGGTGCCGCCGAGCGGCAGCTTGTCCTGCTTGCCCATGGTGTAGGAGACGGCGATGCCGCCCGCGGCCACGCTCTGCCACAGGCGGCTGGCCCGGGCGGTCGGCCCGGCGGCGAACGCCCGGAACGTCGACGGGTCCACCCCGAGCATGGCCGCGTACTTGCCGTTCACCTGGATGCGCGCGGCATCCACCGCCCGAGCGGCCTGCACGCCGGGCAGCCGGTCTACCCGCGCGGCCGCCTGGGCCGGCAGCGGTTTGTGCGACACGATCAGCACGTCGGCCCGCAGCAGCTTGCCCAGGCTGGCCACGGTGGTGACCGGGCCGCTGGCCGCTGGTGAGCCCCCGGAGTGGGCGCCGGGCGGCGGCACCTGGGTGGTGGGCACCCGCACGGCCGAGGTACCCGCCGGAGCCTGCCTGGCCCCGCCCAGCTGGGCGGCCCGCGCCGGGGTGCCGGGCGCCTGGGCCGCCGCGGTGCCGAGCAGGGCCACCGCAGCCAGCGCGACCGGCCCGCCGCGCCGCATGCAGGCGCGCAGCAGCCCGGGCCGAAGAGTCACGACAACGCTTATACCCATGCCTCGCCAGGCATACCAGGATGCTGCGAACAGCCCGCCGGCTGGCTCAGCTACCGCGCGGGAGCCCTGGTCAGCGCGCAGGCGCCGGCCGAGTTCAGGGAAAATTCTGGGCCCGTTCAGCTGGCCTCCAGCGCGGCGCGCAGCCCGGCCGGCTCGGTGACCGGGGCCAGGCAGGCGAAGTTGCGGCATACGTAGGCAGCGGGCGCCCCGCCGACCAGCCCCCGCCCATCCAGCAGCGGTACCACCTCCAGGGCCGGGGCATCCGCCGGCCCCGTCCGCCCAGCGCCATCCCCGCCGCCGCCTGGGCGGTCCGCCCGGCCAGCGCCATCCGCGCCGCTGTTCGGGCTACCGTCTCGGCCAGCCCCATCCCCGCCCCCAGCCCGGCCAGCGCTATCACCACCACCCGCGCCGCGGCCGCCCACCGCGTCGCTGGCCCCGAGCGGCTGACGGCCATCGCCCAGCGCGATGACCGCGCCCGGCGGGGCCGCATGCAGCGCGGTGACGTGCAGCTCCGCGGTCCGCGGGTCGCCCGGCGAGCCGACCACGGCGATCTCGGCGGGCCCGGAAATCACCGCCTCGGCCACGGCCAGCCCCCAGCCCGCGGCCCGCGGGAACCGCCCGGCGATGGTGGGCAGTACGCCCAGCGCGGCCAGCGCGGCCTCACGGTGCCGGGCCGACCCGGTCAGTGCCGAGTAGCTGAGCAGTGCCCCGGCCGCGGCGGACGCCCCGGCCGGGGTCGGGCCGTCGGCCGGGTCGGCGGGCCGGTAGACCAGCGCCTCACTGTCGTCGGCCGTGTCGTAGAAGCTGCCCGACCCATCGGGGAACCGGCGCAGCACAGTGTCCAGTAGCTGGCCGGCCAGGGTCAGCCAGCGGGCCTCACCGGTCACCCCGGACAGGGCCAGCAGCCCCTCGGCCAGGCACGCATAGTCCTCCAGCACCCCGGCGCTGCCCGACGCCACCCCGTCCCGGGAGGTCCGGGTCAGCCGCGCCTCGCCCATCCCGTCCCGGCTCAGGTGCAGGCGGGCGAGCAGGCTGGCCGCGTCGCGGGCGGCGGTCACGAAGTCCGGCTCGCCGAGCAGCAGCCCGGTTTCGGCCAGGGCCGCGATGGCCAGGCCGTTCCACGCCGCGACCACCTTGCCGTCCCGGGAGGGATGCACCCGGCGGTTGCGTATAGCAAAAAGGGCGCCGCGGACCTGGGCGAATCGCTCGACCTCGGCCGGCTCCGCGCGCCGCTGCAGCACCGAGCGGCCATGCTCGAAAGTTCCGGAAGCCGTCACCCCGAATGTGGCCGCCGCCCACTCGCCGTCGCCCGGCCCGAGCGCCTCGGTCAGCTCGGCCGGGGTCCACGTGTAGAACAGGCCTTCCGCCCCGTCGCTGTCCGCGTCGAGTGCGGCGGCGAACCCGCCCTCCGCGGTGCCCAGCTCGGTGATCATCCACCGGCAGGTCTCGGCGGCCACCCGGCGGGCCAGCGCCGACCCGGTGCGCCGCCACAGGTGTGCGTACACCCGGGCCAGCAGCGCATTGTCGTAGAGCATCTTCTCGAAGTGCGGCACCACCCATCCGGCGTCCACCGAGTACCGGGCGAATCCCCCGCCGAGCTGGTCATACATCCCGCCGCGAGCCATCGCCTCGGCCGTGCCGGTGGTCATGGCCAGCGCCTGCGCACCGCCGGGGCCGCCCCGCTCGGCGTGCCGGAGCAGGAACTCCAGCACCATCGACGGCGGGAATTTGGGGGCGGCGCCGAACCCGCCCTCGACCGCGTCATAGTCGGTCGCCAGCGAGCGCACCGCCTGGTCGCACGCTTCGGCCAGGGCGCCCGCCTCGGCGCTGCCCGGCCCGCGCAGCGGCACCGCCCGCTCGGCCAGGGCCGCGGCGACCTGGCTGGCCCGGCTGGTGACGTCGGACCGGTCCTCGCTCCATGCCTTGGCCACCCCGAGCACTAGCCGCTGGAAGTAGTCGCGGGGGAAATAGGTGCCGGTGAAGAACGGCTCCCGGTCCGGGGTCATGAACACGGTCATCGGCCAGCCGCCCTGCCCGGTCATCGCCTGGGTCGCGGTCATGTAGACCGCGTCCACGTCCGGCCGCTCCTCGCGGTCCACCTTGATCGACACGAGGTTGTCGTTCATCAGCGCGGCGGTCTGCGGGTCCTCGAAGGACTCGTGCGCCATCACGTGACACCAGTGGCACGCCGAGTACCCCACCGACAGCAGGACCGGCACATCACGCGCCCGGGCCTCGGCGAAGGCCGCGTCCGACCACGGCCACCAGTCCACCGGGTTGTCCGCGTGCTGGAGCAGGTACGGGCTGGTCGCGTTCTTCAGTCGCTCGGCCATACCTCCATCTTCATCCCCCGGCGCACGGGCCCGCTCCCCGGAGGGCCGATCGCGTTGCAAGCCGAACTCATAACGGTTATCGTTTTCAACTACGTGCTCACGACCGGCCTTCGGGCGCCGCTGCCAACCCTGGAGACAGCACCCAGCCATGTCCATTCGCCTGCCATCCGCTGCCGCGGCCATCCTTGCCCTGGCCGCGCTGGCCACCGGATGCTCAGCCACCGGCGCCAGCACCGGGGCCAGCTCGGGCGGCAAAATCGTCGCGGTCGGCGCGGAGAACCAGTACGCCAGCGTGATCAGCTCGGTCGGCGGTAAGTACGTGCAGGTCAGCGCCATCGAAAGCAATCCCAATACCGACCCGCACACGTTCGAGGCCAGCGCCAGCGTGGCCCAGACGGTCAGCCAGGCCAAGCTCATCGTGCAGAACGGCCTCGGCTACGACAGCTACATGGACAAGATCGAGTCCGCGGCGCCCAGTGCCGGGCGCAAGGTGATCGTGGCGGCGCAGCTGCTCGGGCTGCCGGACAGTACACCCAACCCGCATCTGTGGTACCGGCCGTCCACGATGCCCGCGGTGGCCAGGGCGGTCGCCGCTGGCCTGGCCGCGATCCAGCCCGCGCATGCCGCGTACTTCCGGGCCAATGCGGCCGCCTTCGACCGATCGCTGCGGCCCTGGTACCAGGCGCTGGCCAAGTTCAAAGCCGCATACCCGAACACGCCGGTGGCCACTACCGAGCCGGTCGGCGACTACATGCTGCAGGCGGCTGGCACCCGCAACCTGACGCCGTTCGCCTTCCAGGCCGACATCATGAACGGCGTGGACCCCGCGCCACAGTACGTGTCGCTGCAGACCAGCCTGTTCAACCAGCGCAAGGTGAAAGTGTTCCTGTACAACCAGCAGGTGACCAGCTCCCTGACCGCAACGTTCCTGTCCGCCGCGCACCGCAACGGCATCCCGGTCGTCGGGGTGTACGAGACCATGCCGACCGGCTACACGTACCAGTCGTGGATGCTGGCCGAGGTTCAGGCCCTGCAGAAGGCCGTGGCCAGCAAGGTCTCCACGCCTAGGCTGACAGGATGACGGACCGGGAGGCCAGCGGCGGCTCAGCCGAACTGCTCCGGGCCGAGGGGATCAGCGTCTGGCTGTCCGGGCGCGAGGTACTGCACGACGTCGGGTTCAGCCTGGGCCGCGGCGAGTTCGCCGCGCTGATCGGGTCCAACGGTGCGGGCAAGACCACCCTGCTCAAGGTCATCCTCGGCCTGCAGCCGGTCTCGGCGGGCACGATCCAGCTGGCCGGCCAGCTCCGTGGCCGCCGGCACCCGGTGATCGGGTACGTGCCGCAGAAGATCCAGCTCGACCCCGACATGCCGGTGCGGGCCCGCGATCTGGTCGGGCTCGGGCTGGACGGGCAGCGG
>Ga0207665_10000824_pt1 | contig 20998 bp, 18 predicted proteins | sample LARL112metaG_FD_184351 | JGI IMG/M metagenome (GOLD analysis project Ga0207665, IMG submission 184351) | Corn, switchgrass and miscanthus rhizosphere microbial communities from Kellogg Biological Station, Michigan, USA - LAR L11-2 metaG... | ecosystem: Host-associated > Plants > Roots >...
TGCTGACAATCGCGGCGTGATGACCTTGAATATCCCTGGCGGCGTAAAATTCGCCTTCGCCATGACGGCCAACGGTAACGCCGAGTTCATTGAGTTCGACGCTTCTGGCGGAGCGGGAAGGATTGGATCGGGAAGAATCGAAAAGTCGGACACTTCCGCGTATAGCGCCGCTGCCATTTCTGGTGACTATGCGTTTGGTGCGGATGGGTTCGACGACTCGAGTAATCGCGCGGCCATGGCCGGGCGGTTTACTTCGAACGGTGCGGGCGCTTTGAGCAATGAAGCCGGCGACGTCAACGCCTACGGCACCACTTCTTCCATGACATTTTCGTCGGCAAATTACACCGTGTCCGACACCGCCTCGGGGCGCGGCACAATGAACTTTGCTTTCTCGATCGGGGGATCGCCATTCAATTTGGATTTCGTATTTTACGTCGTGAACGCGGGAAAGTTGTTTGCGATGGTGAGCGACGCGGTTTCCACTTCCACTCCGCTGCTGAACGGCGTCGTGCTTCAGCAGCAGAGTCCCGCGGGAGGTTTCTCCAACGCCTCGCTGAATGGCGGCATGGTGATTTACATGACGGGATTCACTTTTTGCGGCAATGGATCCCGTGCTTCTGATGCCCTCGCAGGTTTGCTCACCTTCGACGGTCGCAGCGCCCTCAACGCCACCTTCGATGAAAACTGCGGCGGAGTTCCCAATTCGATCAGCGGCTTGTCCGGGACGTACAGCATAACAAGCAATGGCCGCGCATCCATCGCGGTCGCGAATGGCGCCGTCGCGTATTTGGTGAGTTCGAATCAAGCATTCCTCTTCGCTACCGACAATTCTATTGTGTCAGGCTTCGGCGAACCCCAAGCCGCTGTATCGTTCACGAACAGCGCGCTGAACGGAAATTATGCGGGCGTGGCAACTACGCCGGTGTCATTTGCCGTCCAAGTTTTCTCCGGTGAGTTCACTGCGGACGGCGCCAGCCCAACTGGCAACTTGACCGGCACGGAGGACATCGGCGCTTCCAGCGGTCCAGTCTCGGGCGCAGCGTTCCAGGCCGCGTACTCCGTAGCCACCTCGCCGACAAATGGACGAGGAACCATGACGGTTTCTTCCGGAACAGGAGGGAACGCCGTCATTTATATGATCTCCGCCGCGTCGTTCGTGGCCGTTTCATTGAACGATCCGAATCCCGCAGTCTTATTCTTCGAGCAGTCTCCAAGTTCAACTCCACCTCCACCTGTCTCTCTGTCCTCGCTAACGCTGAACCCCACGACTGTCACTGGCGGAGGCTCCTCTACAGGAACGGTAACGCTGAGTGGGCCGGCTCCATCTGGCGGCACACAAGTGGCGCTTTCTAGTAGCGACACTTCCGTGGCCACAGTGCCGTCAAGTGTAACGGTCGCGCCCGGAGCCACCAGCGCGACATTTACCGTCGCCACGAGCGCCGTCTCTGCGTCGACCACAGTCACCATCTCAGCGTCCTACGCTGGTGTGACCAAGACGGCTTCGCTCACCGTGAATCCCGTTCCTCCGCCTCCACCGACTCTGTCTTCGCTGACGCTGAATCCCAGTACTGTTATAGGGGGAGTGCAATCTTCCACGGGCAAAGTGACATTAACTGCGCCAGCTCCTGCAGGTGGCGCGACGATCATCCTTTTCAGCAACAGCGGCGCGGCCAGCGTGCCTTCCAGCGTGTTCATTCCGCCGGGCGCCACCAGCGCAACCTTTACCGTGAACACGTCTATCGTTCTTATTTCGACTTCCGCTACGATTTCGGCTTCGTACAACGGTACGACGAAGACGGCAACGCTTACGTTGCTGCTGTAACGGACGGTAGCATTGGCTCGTGAGCCGCGCCTTGCCTGGTTCCAGCGGCGCGGCTCCATTGGCCTTGAAAAAGCTACCGCGGATTAGAGGAAGCAAAGACATCCTGTTACTTCTCGGCGCTTCCCAGCGGCTTCAGCCGTTCTTTGTTGATCTTCAGGACCATTCCGGCATTGCGGTCGGCCACTTCGCTTACTTTGTATTCCGCCGACGTGCCGAGCACCTGCGCGACTTCGGAAGGCGTCAATTTATATTCCTCGGTCAGCCATTGCGCCATGTTCGCCGTCGCACCGCGGAACGCATCATCCAGAGACCCAGCGAGTCCCATTGCTATGAGGTGCGTTGCGGACTCCACGCGCGGCCCCGGGACCCGTTTCCCCGGAATCACGTCCACGGTGAACTCCACGTCCATCGAAGTTTCGAGAGCGTTGCCGTTGAGCTCTCCGTCGCCCTGCAGCGCGTGCCCGTCGCCCACGTAGAGCAGCGCGCCCGGCACGCTCACCGGCAAATACACGGTGGCACCTTCCACGATCTCGTTGAAGTCCATGTTCCCGCCGAAGCGCCCGGAATCGCCCGACCCGGGAGGCGCTTGCGCCACGTTTGGCGCTACCGCGACGCATCCCAGCATCGGGCGGAGCGGCACCGCATATTTAGTCAAATGCTCGGCCGGTTTTTCCGGCGTCGCTACGCCGCGTTGCGCGTCCAGATGCCAGCGCACGGATTTACCGGCGTCCTTCATCTTCACGGCCAGGTCGCTGTCCACCGCGCGTCCCACAAGAAAGTCATCGCTCTCCGCCCAATCGCGATTCAGCCGCACGCGTGTAAAGTGCACGGACAGTGTGTCGCCGGGCGCTGCCGTCTCCACGAAAAATGGCCCCGTCTCCGGATTTCCTCCCAGCACACGGGTGACACCCTTTTCATCCTTCCCGCCGGCATCGACGGTCGTGGTATGCACGCTGTCGCCGGGAGCGATCGTCAGCACCGGTTTGTTCAAGGCAGAGAATTGCCGGGAGAAAGTTGTAGGCACAAATTCATGGCGCTGCGACGTTCCAGCGCGCCGCGCCGGAACGAGTTCCGCGGTGAACTTGTGCGCGGCATGCTCCGGGTCGTCGGGATGGGTGAACACCACCGTCCCGGTGATGGTCCCCCCTTGCAGTGTGGCTTTGCCTTCGTCCGTCCCGCCCTGCTCGTCCTTCGCCAGGAAATAAATCGTGTTGCCCTTGAGCGTTCCCTCGAGCTTGTCGCCATCAAAATTGCCGGTCAGCTTTTCTCCTTCCTGCTTCAGCTCCATGCGGAAGTAAATCGTCGAGCCGTAAAAATCCGTGTTCACCACCCATCGCCCCGAAACGCCACCTGCAGGCCGCCCCGGTTCTTGGGCTTCGCGCGCCGCCGAAATTCCTGGAACAAGCATCAGCAAAAACAAAGCTTTGCGCATAGTGGTCTCTCCTCGCCGCGACATTCTAGACGACGCCACATGCTCACGGTTAGTCCGTTTCCCAGGCTTTTTGCGGAAGCTAGTGCGTGGCGGTTCCGATGGGGAAGCTCTCCCTGTTCTCGTTTTCGATCTGAGACCTTCTTCCAGCATCACCCAGGATGTTTTTTTGGCGAAAGAGTTCCGAATCGCCTGAAAAGAAAGGAGTTGGGTTTTTGATGAGTGCAATAAAGAGCAAAAGAGTGCGCAAGGACATGAGATGAAAGGGGATAACGTGGCGAATGCTGTCCGAGGCTCGGCGGGAGGGGGGACCCCCATTACATGCATGAATATCAAAACAAAGGGGTTGAGGAATTTGCAACTCGTAAGTGATTGAAAAGAAAGAGATGGCGTGCGCCTGGACGGAGTGGACGAAGTGCTGCCGCCGAATTCAAGGGAGGAATACTGAGGAAGAGGCGAAGACCGGAGCAGGTGAGCGGCAAACACGCTGAAATATATCATGGAACTACTACAAGTGTTAAATTATTATTTGAGTATCATTCGAATGGAACGGGAAAGTGTTGAAAAGGTTTGGGTTGCGGTTGATGAGCGGAGTTCAGGCAAAAAGGGATCCGAGGCGTAAAAGCAAGAATCTTGAAAAAGCAGGACCAGAGAAGGAGCTGACGAGAAAAACAAATTCAGCCACGCCTCTGTGAACTGAGGGCACCCTCGAGGCCGACCCAACAAAGGACAAGAGGGGCGACGTAAAGTCGCCGCTACAAAGGCCGGGACACGGCGAGGCTGCTACAATCGGCGTGTGCCGGCTGGGGCCCAACCCGAGATTCATGAACTACTGGCGCTGGATACGGACGCTGGGACGCGGCTGGACCGGTTTGTGGCCGCGCATCGGCCGGAGCTCTCGCGCTCGCGCGTGCAAGAACTGATCGACGACGGACACGTCCTGGTCAATGGCAAGGCGGCGAAAGCTTCACAGAAACTGCATGGCGGAGAACTGATTGCCGTACGCGCGCATCCGCGGCCGGCGCCGCGCGCCGAAGCGGAAGCGATTCCGCTGGATGTGCTGTACGAAGACGACGATGTTATCGCCATCAACAAGAGCGCCGGAATGACCGTTCACGCCGGCGCGGGAAATGTTTCGGGGACGCTGGTCAACGCGCTGCTGGGGCGCGGGCAGGCGCTTTCCAAGGGCGGCGATCCGCTGCGGCCGGGAATCGTGCATCGGCTGGACAAGGAAACGTCCGGCGTGATCCTGGTGGCGAAGAACGACGCGGCGCACGCGAAGCTCGGCGAGGCCTTTCGCCAGCGCGCCATCCAAAAAACATATCTGGCGCTGGTGCAGGGCGTTCTCACAGAGAAAAACGGCCGCATCGAATTAGCCATCGGACGCGACCCGATTCATCGGACGCGCATGGCCACGCAGCGCAAATCCTGGCACGGCGCGGGGATCGCGAATCCGCGCGAGGCGCGCACGGATTGGAAAGCGCTCGCCAAAATCGACAGCACGACACTGGTGGAAGTCCAACTCCATACCGGGCGAACGCATCAGATTCGAGTACACTTCGCGGCGCTGAAACATCCGGTGGTGGGCGATACGCTGTACGGCGCGGCGCGGGAGTTGCGGACAGGCAAGCTCGATTTGCCTCCGCTGGGGCGAAATTTCCTGCACGCGGCGAAACTGGGGTTTGCGCAGCCGCGGACCGGCGCGTGGATCGAAGTCCGCGCGACCTTGCCGGCGGAACTGCGCGAATTTTTGAGAAAACTTTGCGATGCCGCGGGAGAATCGCAGAGCCGAATTGACGCTGCGCTGGCGGGATACCTATAATCGATGAACATGCGACGGATCATTACCTCCACCCTTTTGGCGCTGGCGCTGCTGCTCCTTCCACTGACCGACCGCGCGCAGCAGTCTTCGCCTGACAAGCCCCAAGCATCCTCACCGGATGCCAAACCCCAGGCGGCGCCCACACAGCCCGCTGCGCCGAAGCAAGAACCTGCGCAGCAGAGCGATCAAACAATCAAGACGGTCGTCAACCTCGTTGACGTGCTTTTCACCGTGCTAAATCGCCGAAACAAACTTGTTCCGGAACTTGAAAAGAGCGACTTCAAGATTTGGGACGACAAGTATCCCCAGGAAATCCGTTACTTCAGCAAGCAGTCCGATCTGCCGCTCCGCATTGGCATGTTGCTGGACACTTCCAACAGCATCCGCGACCGTATCAAGTTCGAGCAAGATGCTTCGATCAATTTTCTGTTCAGCGTGCTGCGCCACAACAAGGACGAAGCGTTTGTGATGACTTTCGACGACGAGCCGCAAATCGTCCAGCCCTTCACCGGGGACGCGGGAGCGCTGCGCGACCAGATCACCAAGACGCGCGCGGGCGGCGGCACGGCGATTTACGACGCGATTTATGAAGCATGCGTGAAGGAACTGAGCCATCCGCCACGCCCGCCGGGCGACCAACCGGACGTGGTGCGCCGCGTGATGATTCTGATCAGCGACGGCGAGGACAATTTATCGACGCACACGCGCGCGGACGCCATCGAAATGGCGCAGCGCACGAGCGTCGTGATTTACACCATCAGCACCAGCACGCAGTGGGTCTCGCTCTCGCAGACCGATCCGAGCAAGCTGGCAGACCGCAAGTATCACCTGACGGACGGCGACAAGATTTTGCAGGAACTGGCCGAGGAGACCGGCGGGCGCGCGTTTTTTCCGTATCACGTTGACGATTTGGACCAGTCGTTCCAGGACATCGGCGACGAGCTGCGCAACCAGTATTCCATCGCGTATCTTCCGACGAACTACGTTCTCGATGGCCGCTACCACAAAATCCGCATCGAAGTGCCCGACCATAAGGGCTACCAGGTGCGCGCGCGGCGCGGCTATTTCGCGCGCGCCAACAGCATGCCAGCTTCTGCAAATCCTCCCGGCGCGAACCAGTAATTTTTTCTGTTTTTTTTTGCGCGACCCGATCGAAATCAGCTTAAGTATTTCAACGGGGAATATTGCGCAGGAGGACAGCGTCGGAATCGGCGTGGCCCCGTCCAACGGCGAGCCGCGCTCCGTCCTTCGAATATCCGTATCCGCCAATTTTTTCCGAGGTGAAATGCGTGAGCTGACGGCGCGCTGAGCCATCGAGTGGTTGCACCCACAGATTGTCGACGCCTTTTTCCCGTACGTCATAGAGGATGGCCTTACCGGAAGGCATGAACGCCAGGCTGGGGAGCCCGCGGGGATCGAATTCGAGCGACGATTTTTTCCCATCCTCGACAGAATAAGTAACGAGGACAGTAGTGTGATCCGATTCGCTCGCTTCGAATGTGGCGACGGTTTTGCCGTCTGGAGAAAGGTCATAGGGTTCGGAGGAGGACTTGATCATTGTTTCGGGCGTGCCACCGTCGATGGGAATGCGCTTGAGGAAGTGGTTTTCAGCGGCGTCGATGAAGTACAGCCATTTGCCGTCACGCGAACAGACCGGCACACGATCGTTGATGCCAAAAGTAAGGCGCAAAAGGTTCGCGCCATTGGAATCGACACGCCAAAGATTGGTTTCGGCGCCGCCCGACCGGCCGATGTATCGAAAGACAACGTAGCGCCCCTGCTCGCACGAGGCGACCTGGTCCACAGCATATTTCGGATCGGAGAAAATGACGCGGTCTCCGCCAGAGGGATTGACCAGGCGGATGTCGGAACCCTGGATGAGGAGGACTTGAGCGTCGGGGGTCAAGTCCCAACTTCGAATGGGCAGAGTGGAAGGTAATTTAAGAGGGTTGAAGTTCTCGAGTGATCCCGCCGGTGCAATCTCCACCTGGTATTTTGCCTGGCTCTGATTGGCAGCGATGGATTGGCCATCCGCGGAGAGGCTGGGATGAAAGTAGTCGTTGGTATCGGTAGTCAGGAGGTGGAAGGCGCCGTCAGGGAAGGAAACGATGCCAATTTGCCTGCGCCTATATCCAGTTTCCGCGGTGGCGGCGGAGACGACTAGGCCGGACATGTCCGGCAGCCAAACGGGCTCGTTATAGAGGCGATCCTTGGAGATGGCAGTTTGCTTGGTGTCGCCAGTGGCAACGTCCACAGCGAGGAACCCGCCGATATCCCGAGGCGTGGGCTGGACGACTGGAATCAAGATGGTTTTGCCATCGGGAGACCACGCGAGCGTCAGGTTATCGACATGAAGCTCCTTATGATGGAAAAGATCGCGTTCGAAAGTGCCGTCGCGGTGAGCGATCTTGAGGTCCGCCACCTTGGAATCGCCATGCTGGTGCAAGTAGGCAAAGCGCTGGCCATCCGGTGAAAACGAGATCGGACTGTCGACATCTTTTATGAGCAGGCGCGGAGTTCCGCCCAGCATGGGGGCGTCAAAGAGAGAAGCGATAGCTTGCTCGGAGTCGTCACGGCGGACGCAATAAATGTAATTGCCGTCGGGAGAAAACGTAAGTCCTGCGTACCGCGTTGCGAGCGGCGCGACGACCTGCGTGTTGCTTCCCGTGGGAATGTGCCGCAGCCAGAGGGATTGCAGGCCATTCTCATCGAGGACATGAAGCAGGTATTTTCCATCTGGGGAAATTCTGGAGAGGAAGACGTGACCGTTGTTGGTGAGATTTTCAACCGACATTTGTTCGACAGGCAAGACTTTCTTGCGTGGCAAGAGGGAGTAGATGCCGAACGCGGCAGCGACGAGCAGCAGGACAACGCTTCCCAGCAAGAGGCCCGTGCCGAATTTGTTCTTGCCGGCTGCGGCGACGAGGATGGAACTGCTTGAGGGCACGCGTGGGGACTCGGCGCGAGTGACGGCAGGTGCGGACTGGGCGGGGAGGCGGGTTGAAGAAGAAGTGACCGGAGCGGCTTTGCCGGAGTCCAATTCGCGCTGGAGGCGTTTGAGATCGGCACGCATTTCTGCGGCGACTTGGTAGCGGACGTCGCGGTCTTTTTCGAGAGCCTTGTTGAGGATGCGCTCGAGCTCGGCGGGCGTGCCGGGATTCAAGGTGATGGGAGCTACAGGTGCGCTGTGTAAGATATTGTCAAAGACGACGGCGCTGGTGCTGCCGGGGAATGGGAGCTTGCCCGTGGTCAACTGGTAGAGAACGCCGCCGAGGGAGAAGAGATCACTTCGCGCATCGAGTTCCTCGCCGCGCGCCTGCTCAGGCGACATATAAAAGATGGTGCCGACGGCGGTGCCGGGACTGGTGAGGGAGAGAGTCTCTGGATCGCCGAGAGTAGAGCCGTGGAGATCAGTGTGGTGCTCGGGGAGAAGCTTGGCTAGACCAAAATCGAGAATTTTAACGGTGCCGCGCTCGGAGACGAAAATGTTAGCGGGCTTCATGTCGCGGTGGATGATGCCCTTCTTGTGTGCGGCGTCGAGAGCGTCGGCGAGCTGGATGCCGATCTCAATCGCGCGCGGAAAGGGAAGCGTGCCGGCGGCGATGAGTTTGTCGAGGGTTTGGCCTTCGAGCAGCTCCATGGCGATGAAGGTGCGACCATCGTTCTCTTCGATGGCGTGAATGGTGCAAATGCCGGGATGATTGAGCGCGGAAGCCGCGCGAGCTTCGCGTAGGAAACGCTCGAGGGCTTGTTCGTCGCGATGCGTGGCTTCCGGGAGAAATTTCAAGGCGACGCGACGGCCGAGCTTGGTATCTTCAGCTTCGTAAACGACGCCCATGCCGCCTTTGCCGAGCTGGCGGAGGATACGGTAATGGGCGATGGTTTGGTTGAGCATCGGCAAGGAACGAAGAAAAGATGGTAGACGGTCGGAGCATTGGGGTCAATTCGTCCCGTGTTATACAATCCCCTGGCATTTTCCCCTCGACAATCCTGAGAGGAGATTCTGGCACATGAACTTTAATAACAAAGAGCGAACCATGCGAAGCAAACGTCGATCCAGCCGAACCGCATACGGGGCGATTGTGCTCACTGCGACTCTCTTGCTGATGACGTGCGGGCCAGGCGCTCGAGCGCAAGCCACGGACGTCACCAGCAAGCTGAGCGGTTTCGACGCGTACATGGAGCAGGTTCTGAAAGACTGGAATACGCCCGGGATTGGCGTGGGGATCGTGGTCAACGACAAACTGGTTTTTGCCAAAGGCTACGGCTATCGCGACTACGAGAAAAAGCTGCCGTTTACACCGACAACGCTGTGCCAAATCGCGTCAAACTCAAAACTGTTCACCGCCGTTTCCGCAGGCATGCTGGTCGAAGAAGGGAAGCTGACGTGGGACAAGCCCGTGCGAGAGTCCGTGCCGACGATTCAGTTCTACAACGACCAGCTCAACAACAACGTTACCCTGCGCGACATGCTCTCGCACCGCACGGGGGTGACGCGGCACGATTCGATCTGGTTCAGGTCACCTTTCACGAGGAAGGAGCTGTTCGAAAAGCTGAAGTACCTCGAGCCACAGGAGCCCATGCGGGAGACGTTCCTCTACAACAACCTGATGTACGCCGCCGCGGGCCAAATCATCGAGCTGAAATCCGGGAAAACCTGGGAGGAGTTCGTGCGCGCGAAGATCTTCACGCCGCTCGGCATGACCACGACCGGCTTTACGATCGCTGAAATGACGCAGCATCCCGACCACGGCATTCCGTACAAAGAGAAGCGCGACTCGTTTGAGCTATACAAGATTCCTTTCTACGAAGACACCGAGGGCATTGCTCCAGCGGGCGCCATCATTTCCAATATCGACGATCTGTCTCACTGGCTGATCGCGCTGATGAATGAAGGAAAATACAACGGCAAGCAAGTCTTGCCTGCGAACGTGCTGAAAGCTACGTTGCAACCGGCCATTGGTCTGCCAAACACTCTGGGAGAGGCCCTCGGGTTTTGGGAGCTGCTTAATCCGGCTTACGGCATGGGGCGCCAGACCGCGGCGTATCGCGGGCATCTGATGACCTATCATGGCGGCGACCTTCCAGGGTTCCACTCGCAGGTGTCCTTCATGCCCAACGACAAGATTGGCGTGATCGTTCTGGTGATCAGCGATCATAGCGCCCCGCTATACAACATTGTCAGTTACAACGTGTACGAGCGGCTTCTCGGCATGGACCAGACACCCTGGACCCAGCGCCGGCTACAGCAGCGACTGGCAGGGAAAAAAGCGGGCACGGAAGCGCGCGCAAAAGCCGGCGGCGACCGCGTTCCGAACACCAAGCCATCTCACGCTTTGGCCGACTACGCGGCAGAGTATGAAAACCCGGCATATGGAATTCTGAAAGTCGGGCTCAAGAGTGACGCGCTGCAGTTTGGTTTTCACGCGTTCGATTTTCCTCTTAGCCATTTTCATTACGACCGGTTCGACACGCCGGATGACGAACAGTACGGCAAGTTTTCCGTCAACTTTCGAACGAATCCGCAAGGCGATATCCATGAGGCCGTGATGTCACTAGACGAAGCCGAGGTCATCTTCACGCGCAAGCCGCCCACGCTGGACGCGAAGCTTCTGGAGAAGCTCGCGGGAGTGTATGTAACTCCGACCAAGGTCAAATTTGAAGTGCAATATCAGCCCGGGAACGGCCTCTCGCTTGTATTTCCAGGCGCACCTCCGCAGAAGCTCATCCTCATCAAGGGACTCCAGTTCCGGACGCCCCAGTTTGCCGACAGCATCTATGAGTTCGTATTGGAGAACGGGCAAGTGAAGGCTTTGAAGGAGAGGGATCCGTCCGGCGAATTCATTTACCCGCGGCAATAAGGCCCGAGGGGGCAAAGCCTAGCTTCGGCATTGCCGAAAAGCACCCAAGCTCAGGGGTGCTTCGCCCCAACCGTTCAACGCTTAGTAATCGCTTCATCCCACATATGGTGGGATAGCTTCCACTCTCCATCCGTCTGCTTCCGGAGAACATTCAAGAAGATGCCTTTATGGGACGCGCTTGTTGTCTTACCGTTCTGCGCTGTCGTCCAGGCTACTTCGTCCGTCCCCCATACGTATGCGATTTGACTATCGCCACCGATGCTTTGGGGCGTCACAACGAGCTTTGTGATCTGGGTGGATGGAGCATTGGGTGGGAACCAGTATTCATTCAAGCCCTTTTGACCGATTCGTGGGATGTCCCCATGCGGCGGAAGCAACACACAGTCATCGGTGAAAAGAGCGCGGACGCTAGCAGCATCTCCCCTGAGCCAAGCTTCCTCGAACATCCTATGGACGCGCTTTATCTTTGCAATGTCATCGTCGGACAGGCCGTTCCCGCCAGCCATAATCATCGGACAAATAAAGAAAACCGAGACAAGCAGAAAGAGTTTGCGAATCTTCACGGGTCCTCCTGGAGATGGCTGCCCATTTGGACGCCCTGCCTCTAGTTTCGTCATCTCTTTTATGCGGTTCTTCCCGTGCGCCAGGAACAATCCAGCTAGGGGCGCTCGTAGATCGAAAATAATCCTTGACATATTCCTATATGGGAATGTATTGTTGGGCATGGCTCGAGCGGCGACAACTTCAGATGCGTTCAATGCGGTGGCGGAGCCTCGGCGGCGGGCCATTCTGAACTACCTGGCGATGCAGGAGCGGCCCGTTGGTGAGATTGTGGATTTGCTGGGGCTGGAGCAGCCTTCGGTATCCAAGCACTTGCGGGTGTTGCTGGAAGTGGGCCTCGTCAACGTGCGCCGCGACGGCCGCCGCATGCTCTATCGAACCAACGCCGAAGCAATTCGGCCACTTCACGAGTGGACGGAAACGTTCGAGCGCTACTGGCGTCATCAATTAGGTCGCATCAAGGAGCGCGCCGAGGGGAAAAGCGATCCGTCAAAGGACTCGGGACCGGGCTTCATTTCAAGGAGGAAAAATGATCTCAACAGCAACAAGAATTGAGGATTTGACGCTTGGCATAACGGAGGAAATCCACGTGCGCGCATCGCTGGACGACACATTCGCGGCGCTGCTCGAGCAGTTGGGGCCGCACAACGGAGGTCCTCAGAGTGGACCGATGCCGATGAAGCTCGAGGCCTGGCCGGGCGGCAGGTGGTACCGCGACCTGGGAGACAATAACGGACACTTCTGGGGAGTGGTGCAGGCCATCAAGCGGCCCACTCTACTGGAAATCACCGGGCCTTTGTTCATGTCCTATCCAGTTGTTTCCAACGTGCAGTACCGCTTGAGCGAGAAAGATGGCGGAACGCTGATCAGCTTTCATCACACGGCTCTTGGCCTGATTCTGGATGACCACCGCAAGGGAGTTACGGGTGGCTGGAAGCACATCAATGAAGGTGTCAGAAAACGGGCGGAGGCAGTTCGTTCGCGGTGAGGGCCCTCGTCGCGAGAGGAGAGATTTTATGTGTCCGGCGTGTATGGCGAGTGCGGCTCTGGTGCTCGCTAGCCTGATGTCAACGGGTGGGTTAACCGCACTTGTGCTGAAGGTCAGAGCGAACAAGGCACAAAAGATTCAGTCCAACACACAAATCCAAAAGGAGGAAACATGGGCCAAGTAACGAATGATCAGGTGAATCTGATGTTGCGTTTGTACGAGGACCGGCGCGAGCCGAAGTTGCGAGAAGCGCGCGACTGGTTCTCGGCAAACTTCCACGTAAAAACCGCGGACGACTTGACGCGCGTATGTCCTCCCGGCAGCAAGGAAAACACCTACATGCGCATGGTGCTTGGCTACTGGGAGATGGTGGCTAGCATCGTGAACCGCGGACTCATCGACGAAGAGTTCTTCTTCGAAAGCAACGGGGAACAGTGGGCAGTGTTTGAACAGGTAAAACCGGTGCTGGGCGCGTGGCGCGCCATGTTCAGCAGCCCGAACTTTTTAGCCAACCTCGAGCAACACGCTACGCGGCTGGAGGCTTGGCGCGAGAAGCGCAGCCCAGGCTCCAACGAAGCCATTCGCAAAGTGCTCGCGCAGATGCAACAGGCAACACAAACCCAGAAGGCGCAAGCCGCAGCCAGTTAGAATCGCGAGCCGCGTCCTTATTTGCTAAAAGGCCAGCGCATGCGGGGCTCGTTTGGCAACGTACCGCGAGCTTCCGCATCCGCATGGCCCAAAATTCCTTCCGAAATTGTGGGAATCAGCTGTCTATCAGTGAGAGCAGAAGCAGGAGAGGAGAATCACATGGCAACGAGAGCGGTGGGAGATCCAAAAGTCGTGGCGCCGGCGGAATGGCTGGCGGCGCGCAAGGAGTTGCTGAAGAAAGAGAAAGAATTCTCGCGGCTTCGCGACCAGTTGAGCAAGGAGCGCCGCGAACTGCCTTGGGAAAAAGTAGAGAAACAATATGTCTTCGACAGTCCGAAAGGCAAAGAGACGCTGGCGGATCTTTTCGGCGGCAGAAGCCAGCTGATTGTGTACCACTTCATGCTCGGTCCCGGATGGGCGGAAGGCTGCCCGAGCTGCTCGCTCATTTCAGACCACATTGACGGCAGCGTTGTGCACCTTGCGGCACGTGACGTTAGGCTGGCAGTGGTTTCGCGGGCGCCGCTGGCGGAGATCGAGGCGTTCAAGCAGCGGATGGGCTGGCGGTTCCATTGGGTGTCGTCGCACGGCAGCGATTTCAACTTTGACTACCAAGTGTCGATGAAAAAGGAAGAGCTAGGGAAAGGCGAAGTCTACTATAACTACGGAATGCAGGAATTCCCCAGCGAGGAACGCCCAGGCACGAGTGTGTTCTACAAGGATGCGGCCGGCAATATCTTCCACACCTATTCGAGCTACGCTCGCGGACTCGACATCCTCATCGGGGCGTACAATTGGCTGGACATCACGCCAAAGGGCCGCGACGAAGAAGGACTAAAACACACGATGGCCTGGGTTCGGCACCACGACAAATACGACGAAGGGTATAAGGTTGACGCAGAGGCCGATTACGTGCAGCCCGCTAAAGCCTCAGAGGCCACAGGCAGTTGTTGTGAGCATCACTGATCGCGAGACTTTCACGCGAGCACCAGTCGGGCGGCGACACTGGCCCGTACTTCTTAAGCAGGAGTCCGCATTCAGGGTTGCCGCTTAGACTTTGGAAAGCTCATTCTTTCGGTGCGTAGTAGCCCCTGCGGGCGAGTACCTTCAATTCCTTGTCGGCCGTTTCCACTTTGATCTTGCGGAACTTTCCGTCGTGTGCTGCGTTCGTCGGGTAGTAGCCGAGCGTGTATTGGTCACGCAACTCCTCGGCGATCTGGTCGAACGCTTCTTGTATGTGTTTCATTGATCCCACGTCAATAACGCGGCCGCCGGTTTCCTCGGCCATTTTCTTGGCGACGTCGGGCCGCGTGCCGTAACCGGGATCGTGGACCAGCAGGATGTGAATCACCGCGTCCGTACGCTCCGCAACCTCGATAGCTTCTTTCATCTCTACTTTGCTTCCTTGATCTTCAGCGTCGGTGATAATCACCAGCGCCTTGCGCCCCGCTTCTGTCGCCAGCTTTTCGGTGCACGCCACCCAAACGGCGTCGTAGAAAGCCGTTCCGCGCAAGCCGCGGGTGCGGGATTCGGGCGGTAACGGTCCGGCGTTGACCATGCTTACATTCGGTGCGTTGATGCGCGCGCTGCGGATGGCCCGGTCAAGCTGCGCTCGGTCATCGGTAAAATCGGAAAGCAGGTCCACGTCGGTCCCGAACGAAATCACCATCGCTTCGTCGCCCTTGCGGAGGACCTGGTTCAGAAAACCAGTAGCCGCCTCTTGCTCGGCGGGCAGACGATTCTCCTCGCTAAGGCTGGTGTCGATAAGCAGCCCGAGGGTAATGGGCAGAGCTCTCTCGTTCGAGAAGAAGGCGACCTTCTGCTCCTGGTCGTTTTCGAAGACATGAAAGTCCTCCTTCTTCAGGCTGGGCATGATGTGTTTCTTCTTGTCCCGGACGGTGGCAAAAATGTTCACGAGGCTGACTTGGCTCCTGATCACCGGCGGCGCTTGCGCGGCAGGCTCCTGCGATGTAGCCGGAATCGATAAATTCATCGCAACCGCGGCCGTCACACAGTGCATCAAAACCCTATGCATCGATTGCATGTATACTTTCCTCAGCGAGAGATGCCCGGCTGTAAAAATGCCGCGGGGTTACTTCCGCCCTGTAGGATGCCGCGAAGCGGTGCGATGGATGCGTGACCGAAATCGCTGGCGCGGATAATCTCAACATGAAGTTTGGCTTGGGGACTATGAAAAGTCTACGAAAAACGTTGTGGATGGCTGGGGCGCTGGTCCTGTCCGGTGCCTTTGTCTATCTTGGCGCGCAAACCACAGGGCAAGGTGGTCCAGCCAAGCAGGAACAGGGCGCTCCTGCGCCTGCCCAACAAGGCGGTCCGGCCACCATTCGCATACCCGTTAACCAGGTCATCGTCCCAGTTACCGTTAAAGACGGGTCCGGCCGGCTCGTTCCCGACCTTCGGCGGGACGAATTTCGCGTCTTCGAGGATAACGTCGAGCAAAGAATCGCTTTCTTCATTGCTGAGCCGATTGCCATTTCCATGGTCGTGCTGATTGATAACGACCTGAATTCCAAAGACGCCAAGCAAGTAGAGGAGAGTCTTCGCGCGATTGTTGCTGGCCTGAGCCTCAACGATGAAGCCTGGGTATGCCGCTTCGACCAGCGCTTTCACCCGGGCAAAGGTTTTCTCAGCGACCAGGACAAGCTTCTCACGGAGTTGAAGCGAACGCGCTTGGACGGCGACCCCCCCGCGGGACCTTCGAGCGCGGCCATCGCCAATAGCCCTTCGATTAACGGCCATTCCGCTATGGGTGATGCGCCGAATATCGCCGGGGGCCTGACAAATCTCAAGGGCCAGCCGACCAAGGCGTTGGACGATGCGGTCTACGCCGCGGCCCAATTGCTTAAGGACCGTGATCCGGAGCGCCAGCGGCGGAAGATTATCTTTCTGATTTCCGATGGCCTCAACGGACCCAAGTTCAATGTGAATAGCTACGACACGGTGCTGAAGGAACTGCTTCGCTACAACATTACCGTTTACGGAGTGGGCGTGGGCAGCGCCTTTTTCGAGCGAAGATTCGAACGCCTTTCCAAATACGCGCACGATACGGGCGGCGATGTCTACTATGGAATGAAGAGCCGGGCGATGGAGGAGCTGTACGCTCGGGTCACGGAAGAAGCTCGCAACCAGTACACGCTGGCGTACGCGCCCAGTGGAACGGACCGCGGCGTGGAATACCATTCCATCGAGGTCCGAGTGAGGCGCGAAGGGTTGACCATCCTGACCCGCGAGGGCTATTACGCCGGGGCTACGCTAAGATAGTCCTCTTTTTCTTCTGCAAATTGTCTTGACTCTTGCGCGGACCGCTCGTATATGAGGTCGGAGGCCAGTGGCTGGCGGTGACGCTGGCTGTCTGCCCAGACTGAGGAGGAATTTCGCATGAAGAAGAAGGCGAAGAAGGACGAGAAAAAAGTCCCCAAGAAAAAGAAATAAGTGATCTCCAACAAGATTTTGCAGCTTGGGCGCCCTGACTCAGGTTGGGGCGCCCTCTTCTTTTGCCTCAGTAACGGAAGAACAGCTCAAGGGCTTAGCGCTTCTTCATGCGCCGGACAAATCGGCCTGTAGGCGCAATTGCGGCAGATGAAGCCCCGTTTCGTGGGGAATTCTCCCGCGCGAATGTCCGCAGCGACCTCTTGGACAACGTTCTGCGCTTCGTCCAATTGCTTGGCGTCCCGCGTGGTTTCCTGCCGCTGATTGTTCTGCAAATAATGAAACACCAGCCGCACCGGGTTCAGCTCAAGAATTTCTTTCGCCGCCAGCGCATACAAGCTCAACTGCAGATCTTTCTTCGCGTCCACATCCTTTTTCGGACGTCCCGTCTTGTAATCCACGATTTCGACGTCCTGTTTGTTGCCTAAGGCATTGATCTGGTCGATGCGTCCCTTGATAATGACATCGTTGTCCAGGGGCAATTCGAATCCTTTTTCTTGCGCCAGCGCTTCAGGGAGCTCCTCCATCATGCCGGCATGGAACGCTCGTAACTGCTCGATCCCGTCCTTCTTGTATTCCTCTTCCTGGTATGCGTCTTCGAATCCCTTTGAATTCCATTCCATCTCAAAAATTCTTTGCACTTCTTCGAACGGCAGCTTCACGCCTTTGCGGAGTTGTTCCACAAAACGCTTGATGGTCGTGTGCATCACGGCGCCAAAACTCATCGCCGCCTTTGGCCCTTCCCGCAGCGACCACAAATACCCGAACAGGTACCGTTGCGGGCAGGTCCGGTAACCGCTCAAGGCGGACGGGCTGAGCGTCAAGGGCTCCGGTGACGGCGGGTGAAACTCCTCCGCCCAATCCACGATCCGCGAAAAAATCTTTGCTGGTCCTTCGGCGGCGGGAAAAAGCTCCGAATGCTCCCAAAGGCTTTCCTGTACCCTGTCCTCTCTTTCCTCGGGAGGCAGCTTCGGCATGATTTGGCGTACGTCCTGCCTTTTCACCACCGGGTCCATCACAATGTCTTCGATGAATACCGGCACTTTTCCTTTTTTCTCAGTCACCGTAGTGATGGTCAGCCGATCTTCCGCGCGCGTCAGCGCCACGTAAAACAGCCGCCGCTCTTCCTGGATATGAAACTGTTCCGCAGGGGCGCCCTCTTTCATGAGCTCAACCGGAAATTCGAAGACGCGTGGTCGCTCGGTTGCCGGAAAGGCGCGGTTGTTCACGCGCAATAGAAAAACCTGCGGAAACTCCAGGCCTTTCGCTCCATGGACGGTCATCAGCTGCACCGCGTCCGGCGGCGCGTCGTCTTCCAGGCTCACCACTCCGCCCGCCTGAGCGTAGTAATCCAGATACTCGATGAACTCCGCCAGACCGCGCGTTTCGCTTTTCGGTTCCCACTCCTTCATGAATTCCGCCAGCCGTTTAACGTATTTTCGGTCGTGCAGCTTGGCGCGTTGCGCTATTTCTAGCCACTCCGTCAAGCTGCCCAGAATCTCCCGTGCCGTGCAGCGCCTCAGCGTTTTTCTCTGCGAAGAAACAAATTCCACCAGATGCCCCAGTGCGGCATGCGAGCGGTCGAACGCTAGCTGTCCCTGGGGCAGCTGCAGAAGATCGTAGATCGCCTTTTTCTCTTTCCGCGCGCGTTCTGCAAGGCGCACCAAATCCGCCGCTTCCAGATGCCAGGCTGGCGCTGCCAGCACGCGTGCGCAGGCAATATCGTCGTAGGGCGCAGCGATCAGCCGCAGGTACGCGAGCACGTCCCGCACCAGCGGATGCTCCAGAATGGAGAGTCTCGTGATTACAAACGGAATCTTCTGCCGCGACAGCTTTTCCACCAGATGATCCCGGTGCGCATGCTGGCGGTACAACACGGCAAAATCCTTCCAGCGCCGCCCCGCTCCATGAATGCGATCGAGTTCGCTCGCCACCCATCGCGCCTCGTCTTCGGGAGTCGACACCTCCACGATGCGGATTTTTTCACCGGGAGGTTTGTTTGGAGAGAGGATTTTTTTTGGAAAGTCGGCGCTCACGGCGTTTTGGCCGATCACTTGCATCGCCACGCGCAGGATGTTCGGCGTCGAGCGATAGTTCTCCGTCAGCGCGACGCGGAACCGTGTAGAGTCCTGGCCTTCGTTCCATCCCGCAAATCGCTCCAGGAATAATTTGAAACTCCCGAACGAGGCTCCGCGGAACCGGTAAATTGCCTGATCGTTGTCGCCGACCGCGACAATATTCTTCGCCGGTCCGGTGAGAAGCTCCAGAAGGCGGAGTTGAGCGATATTGGTATCTTGAAATTCATCCACCAGGATGTACTGGTATTTTTTTTGCAGATCCTCTCGTAGTCGAGCGTCGCGCTCCAATAGGGCAATCGCTCCGGTGATCAGCGAGCCAAAGGAAACGCGGTTCTTTTCGCGAAGCAGTTCTTCGCTGGCCCGGTAGGCGCGCGCAAGCTCCTGTTGCAACGCAACAGATTCCAGTCGTTCCGCGAGGGTGTCGTCGTCCAGCGCTTCCCGCTCGGCCTCAAGGCGCGCCGCCAGCCCGTCGGCATACCGCTGATAGTCTTCGCCGGATACCAGTTCGTCCTGGCAGCGCGAAAAAAACTCCACGAAATCGTTCAGGAATTGACCGGGGTCTGCCAATCTCCGGTATTTGTCCAGACGCAGCCGCCGCAAGTTGCGCCGCAGCAGGATCCAGTGGTCGAACTCGTCCAGCATCACCCGTTGTGGGTCGGCATCTGCCAGCAGTGTTTCGCAGAACGAGTGAAACGTTGCCAGCATGACGGTTTTGCCGCGCTCGCCAGCGGCTTTCACCACGCGGGCTTTCATTTCGCCAGCCGCTTTCTTGGTGAATGTCAGCCCAAGAATGTTCTCGCCAGAGAGGCTTTCATCCGATTGCAAGAGGTGCCGGATGCGTTCAGTAATGACGCGCGTTTTTCCCGTTCCCGCCCCGGCAATCACCAGAAGCGGACCTTCGCCGTGTGCGATCGCTCGCCTTTGCGCGTCGTTGAGCTTAAGCCCGCTCTCTTCGAGCGGCGCCATTTCGAACAGCGTGGCCATGATTCATGAAGCGTATCGGATTGCGAGGCGAAGGGGAAGCGAAGAGTGGAGGCTCAACGGATCGGAGGACTTCTCTACATGCTAGCGTTGCGACTTTTCCCCCGCGGCAACTTGCCTGTTGAACTCACCCGACTTCTTCTTTGGGATGGTGAGTGACTGCCATTTATCGCCGGCGAAGTGCCGCGCCAGATAGACAATTTGTCCCACATGATAGGAATAATGAGCGATTTGGCGGTTGATCGCTTGCGTTACGGAATGCGGTTCGGTGCGAATGGCGATTGTTCGCGTTAGGTCCGCATCGTTTAGCGGTTCCAGCGCCCCGAAGAGGAGGTCCCACCCGCGCTCCCACATTGCCACTAATTCCGCGCGCGTCGCCGGCGGCTCTTCAAATTCGGTGTCGCGGTTGCGATCGGGCTTTTCGCCGTCGCTGGTCAGAAAATCCGTCCAACGGGATCGCATGTTGCCCGCCATATGTTTCACGATGATGGCGATGGAATTGGATTCTGCATCCAGGTCAGTGAAGAGCGACGCGTCCGGACATTGCGCCATCGCCCGCTCGCCCAGCTTCTTGTAGTATCGAAACAGGTCGAGGGAGTCTTTCAGGTAGGACGTCGTGAACTGGTGTGCCATAGCGTCATTTTCCACCGCGGCACGAGCTTGTCAACCCCCGTCTTCCTTCCAGCGCGTTCCTCACTTTCATTTTGTTCATCGCAGGTAACCAATTGCCTCCTTCCTGCAACGAAGGAGAGCAGAAGTTTGCGCGCAGAAGGTCCGCTCGCGGGTGGCCGAAAGAAGTGCTTGACAATTCGCTTTTTGTTCGCCTAATATCGCTGCGCTGAAATCTCGAATTTCACAACGGAGGTTCGTATGACCATTGGACAATCCATGCTGAGCGAATTCGACGAAGAGATGAAAAACACGCGCAAAGTCCTGGAACGCTGTCCCGATGAAAAGTGGAACTGGAAGCCTCACGAAAAATCCGGCACGCTTGGCTGGCTCGCCTGCCACGTCGGCACTGTTCCTGAGTGGATCACCATGACCATCAACACGGAAGAGCTCGACTATGCTCCCGTGAACGGCCCCTCCTACCAACCGCCAAAGATTGAGAATCGTGCGCAGCTCCTCGCGGCTTTTGACAAGGGCAGCGCTGAAGCTCGTGCCGCTCTCGCCAAAGTCAGCGACGCCGACATGGCGAAAGGGTGGAAGCTGCTGGCCGGCGGCCAGGAGATCTTCACCATGCCGCGTGTCGCGTGCATTCGCGGTATGTGCCTCAACCATCTCATCCATCATCGCGCGCAGCTCACCGTTTACTTCCGGCTAATCGGCGTTCCTGTGCCGGGCCTTTATGGTCCGAGCGC
>Ga0207665_10000825_pt1 | contig 20977 bp, 19 predicted proteins | sample LARL112metaG_FD_184351 | JGI IMG/M metagenome (GOLD analysis project Ga0207665, IMG submission 184351) | Corn, switchgrass and miscanthus rhizosphere microbial communities from Kellogg Biological Station, Michigan, USA - LAR L11-2 metaG... | ecosystem: Host-associated > Plants > Roots >...
GCCAAGGCGGATTTGCTCACCGAAGTGGTCGGCGAATTCCCGGAGCTGCAAGGCGTGATGGGGAAATATTACGCGCTGGCGCAGGGTGAGGACGCAAGCGTCGCGGTCGCCTGCGAGGAGCACTACAAGCCGCTCGGCCCGAACGATCGCGTCCCAACCGATCCGGTCTCGATTGCAGTCGCGCTTGCTGACAAGATCGATACCCTCGTCGGTTTTTGGGCCATCGATGAAAAGCCAACGGGAAGCAAAGACCCTTACGCCCTCCGAAGGGCAGCGCTGGGGACAATTAGAATCATCTTAGATAATCGGCTGCTCTTGAGTTTGATTCCTGTATTTTGGCACCATTTCGAACGGTTCAACTTATCCATCGATGCGACGGCGGCCGCTTTTGAACTGCTCGCTTTCATCAATGATCGTTTGAAGGTGCAGTTGCGAGAGCAGGGCGCTCGATACGATCTTGTAGACGCAGTCATCAACGTTGGGCAAATCGTCTATCATGGCCCAACGGACCAGTTGGATTCAGAAACCGCGGACCCAGAGTTGTTTCGCACTTACTCTAATGACGTGCTCCTCCTCATCGTACGGCGGGTCGAAGCATTGGGACAATTCCTCGATACCGAGGATGGCAGGAATCTCCTCGCCGGCTACAAGCGTGCGGCCAATATCATCCGCATCGAGGAGAAGCGCGACACGCGCGAATATGTCGGGCGGCCGGATTCCTCTCTTTACCGCCAGAGCGAGGAGCGAGCCCTGGCGAGCGCGTTCGAGGCCGCCCAGGCAGAAGCCTCCGCCGCGGTCGCCCGGGAGGACTACGAGGCCGCCATGCGCGCTATGGCGAAGCTTCGCCCGCACGTCGATAGATTCTTCGATAAAGTCACGGTCAATGTCGAGGACAAGCAACTCCGGGAGAACCGGCTCAAGCTGCTCAACGAGATCCGCGAGGCGACCCGCACGGTGGCCGATTTCTCGCGCATCGAGGGTTGAGGAGGCCCGCCGCCACTTACGCCGATGATGACACCGAGTAGAATGAGCTTCGCACGTGGAACCCGCCGCTGACCTCGTCATTAACAACGACTGCCACCTCAGGAGATCCCAATGACCTTTACCTTTGCCCATATCACGCCGGTGGTTGCCCTCATTGCTGGCGTGCTGATCCTGCTCGTGCCGCGGCTGTTGAATTACGTGGTGGCAATCTACTTGATCATCGTCGGCATCGTCGGGCTCAATAGTATCCATCACTTCATTCGCTGATAGCGCGGCCGCCGCGCCATGCGCCCTTGCGCCGGCGCCCGTGGCGGTGACCATCAACGGCTGGCGCATTCAGTCATGGTTCCATGGTGAGATCGACGTCGCGTCGTACTCGAGTGAAGAGAAAGTCCGGGCGCCCGGCATCCGGCCGCGACCGCACGGCGCGCAGCGGGGCGCCCACGTCCAAGACGTCGGCACGGGAACGCAAATGGGTCTACCGCTTCGGCAACGGCAAAGCAGAGGGCCGTGCCGATATGCGCAACCTCCTCGGCGGCAAAGGCGCCGGCCTTGCCGAGATGGCAAGTCTCGGCTTGCCCGTTCCGCCGGGCTTCACCATCACCACCGAGGTCTGCACCTACTATTACGAGAACGGCAAGACCTACCCCAAGGACCTGCGTCAACAAGTGGAGGCGGCGCTCGCCGATGTGGGCCGCATCACCGGCAAGACCTTTGGCGACAGCGCCAATCCTCTGTTGGTCTCGGTGCGCTCCGGTGCCCGCGCGTCGATGCCGGGCATGATGGATACGGTGCTCAATCTCGGCCTCAACGACGCGACCGTCGAGGCGCTGGCGAAGAAGTCCGGCGACCAGCGCTTCGCCTATGATTCGTACCGCCGCTTCATCACCATGTATTCCGATGTTGTGCTCGGATTCGGCCATCATCACTTCGAGGAAATCCTCGACGAGTACAAGGACAAGCTCGGCTATACGCTCGACACCGATCTGTCCGCCGACGACTGGGTCGAGCTTGTCGGCCGCTATCAGCAGCGACTCCAAGAAGAGCACGGCGAGCCGTTCCCGCAGGAGCCGGAACAGCAGTTGTGGGGCGCTGTCGGCGCCGTATTCGGCTCCTGGATGAATCAGCGCGCCATCACCTATCGGCGTCTGCACCGCATCCCGGAGAGTTGGGGCACCGCGGTCAACGTCCAAGCGATGGTATTCGGCAATATGGGCGAGACCTCGGCCACCGGGGTGGCGTTCACGCGCAATCCCTCGACCGGCGACGAGCGGCTCTACGGCGAGTTCCTGATCAATGCCCAGGGCGAGGACGTGGTTGCCGGCATCCGCACCCCGCAGGAGATCACGGAAGCGGCGCGGGCGGAGGCGCGCTCGGACAAGCCGTCGATGGAACGCGCGATGCCCCAAGCGTTCAAGGAGCTCGGGCGCATCTACGGCGTACTCGAGCGCCATTACCGCGACATGCAGGATCTCGAATTCACCGTCGAGCAGGGCAAGCTGTGGATGCTGCAGACGCGCGCCGGCAAGCGCACGGCCAAGGCGGCGCTGAAAATCGCGGTGGATCTGGCGAACGAGGGATTGATTTCACGCAAAGAGGCGATTTCGCGCATCGAGCCAGCGGCGCTCGACCAGCTGCTGCATCCCACCATCGATCCCAAGGCCGAGCGCAAGGTCATCGCCACCGGGCTTCCCGCCTCGCCCGGCGCCGCATCCGGCGAGATCGTGTTCTCGTCCGACGAGGCTGAGGCACTCAAAGCCAAGGACAAGCGCGTCATCCTCGTGCGAGTCGAGACTTCGCCGGAAGATATCCACGGCATGCACGCGGCCGAGGGCATTCTCACCACGCGCGGCGGAATGACGTCGCACGCCGCCGTGGTGGCGCGCGGCATGGGCAAGCCCTGCGTTTCCGGCGCCGGCGTGCTGCGTGTCGATTACGCGGCCGGCAGCATGAGCATTGCCGGACAGACCTTCAAAGCGGGTGACGTCATCACCATCGACGGCTCGACCGGAGAGGTGCTCGCCGGCCTCGTGCCGATGACCGAGCCGGAGCTCTCCGGCGAGTTCGCGACCCTCATGGGCTGGGCCGACGCGGTGCGTAAGCTCGGCGTGCGCGCCAATGCGGACACGCCGAACGATGCTCGGGTCGCGTTGCGGTTCGGCGCCGAGGGCATCGGGCTGTGCCGCACCGAGCATATGTTCTTCGACGAGGCTCGCATCCGCGCCATGCGCGAGATGATCCTGGCCGACGATGAAAAGACCCGCCGCTCGGCGCTCGCCAAGCTGTTGCCGATGCAGCGCAAGGATTTCGTCGAGCTGTTCGAGATCATGCGCGGGCTGCCGGTGACAATCAGGCTGCTCGATCCGCCGCTGCACGAGTTCTTGCCGCACAGCGAGCAAGAGATCGCCGAGGTCGCCGCCGCCATGGGAACAGACGCCAGGAAACTCGCTGACCGCGCCCGTGAGCTGCACGAGTTCAACCCGATGCTCGGGTTCCGCGGCTGCCGGCTGGCGCTGGTCTACCCCGAGATCGCCGAGATGCAGGCGCGCGCTATCTTCGAGGCCGCAGACGAGGCCGCCAAGCGCACCGGCAAACCGGTCGTGCCAGAGGTGATGGTTCCGCTGATCGCCACCAAGGCCGAGTTGGACCTCGTGAAGGCGCGCATTGACGCCATAGCTGAAGCGGTCGCGAGCGAGCGGGGGACAAAGGTCGATTATCAGGTCGGCACTATGATCGAGCTGCCGCGAGCCTCGCTGCGGGCCGGCGAGATCGCTCAGAGCGCGGAATTTTTTTCCTTCGGCACGAACGACCTAACCCAGACCACCTACGGCATCAGCCGCGACGATGCCGCGAGCTTCCTCGGCACTTACGTGGCGCGCGGCGTCCTTCCCAGCGACCCCTTCGTCTCCATCGATCGCGAAGGCGTGGGTGAATTGATGCGGATCGGGGTGGAGCGCGGTCGCAAGATGCGCCCCAAGCTCAAGATGGGCATTTGCGGCGAGCATGGGGGAGACCCTGCTTCGGTGGCGTTCTGTCACGAGATCGGCCTCGATTACGTCTCGTGCTCGCCGTTCCGCGTGCCCATCGCTCGTCTCGCAGCAGCGCAGGCCGCGCTCGGCAAGTCCGCGGCGGGCGAAGCGTGAGGACGAGAGCGACGCAGCAGGCAGCGCATGTCTGAGAGCACCAGTGGGGCGGACGCCTCTGCGCCGGCCGTTTCCCAGGAGCGGCTGCAAAAGGCAGAGGCCTATGTCGAGGCCGAGGAGGGGGTGGTCAATCGCTTGTTCGGCTGGGCCGGCAGGCTGGTCACCTCAATCGCGGTCACGATGTCGCTGTTTCACCTCTACGCCGCCATCGCCGGCGCATGGCCGTTCACCGATTTCCCCATCATCACCACCCAGCCCCTGCGCTACGCCCACGTCGCCTTCGTGCTGATGCTGAGCTTCCTTTTGTTTCCGCTCTCGGAGCGGTTCCGCAATCGCATCCGCTGGTGGGACATCGCGGCCGGCATCATCGCCGCCGCGATTCTCGTTTATGCCATCGAGGGCGGCGAGGAATTCACCGACCGCGCGACCATGCCGACGCACCTCGACGTCGTGCTCGGAGTGGTCTTCATCGTGTTGCTGCTCGAGGCGACGCGGCGAACGACCGGCTGGATCGTCCCGTTCGTCGCGCTGGTGTTCATCGCCTATGCCATGGCCGGTCCCTATCTGCCGCCGCCGTGGACGCACCGCGGCTACGACGTTTCCCAACTGGTTGGCCACTTGTTCATTACGCTCGAAGGCATCTTCGGCATTCCCGTCGACGTTTCCTCGTCGTTGATCATCCTGTTCACCATCTATGGCGCATTCCTGCAGCATTCGGGCGCCGGCAAGTTTTTCATCGACTTTTCGATGGCGCTCATGGGGCACAAACCCAACAGCGCCGGCCGCACGGTGGTGCTGTCCTCCTTTTTGCTTGGGGGACCGTCCGGCTCGGGTGTCGCCACCACGGTGACGATCGGCGCGGTTGCCTATCCGCTTATGCAGCGGGCCGGCTTCGAGAAGAACGCGGCCGGTGGACTGCTCGCGGCGGGCGGCCTTGGCGCCATCATCTCGCCGCCCGTTCTCGGCGCCGCCGCCTTTCTCATCGCCGAGTTCCTGAAGATCAGCTACCTCGACGTCATCTGGATGGCCGTCATCCCGACCTGCCTTTATTACCTGTCGCTGTTGTTCATGGTTGAGCTCGACGCCAAGCGCTTCAGCGCGCAAGTCGTGGATTTCCGCCAAGAACTGACGCTCGCGGAGATGACGCGGCGCTATGGCTTTCACTTCGTGTCGCTCGTTTCGATCGTCATCTTCATGTTGTGGGGTTATTCCCCGACGCTCGCGGTGTTCTGGTCGACGGTGCTGACCTATGGCCTGAGCTTCCTCACGCGCGAGACGGCGATCACGCCGAGGAAGCTGGTGCGCGCGCTCTCCGACGGATCAACCAGCGTGCTGACCGCGGCAACGACGTGCGCGACCGCCGGCATCATCGTCGGCGTCGTCACGTTGACCGGCCTGGGACTGAGATTCTCCTCGATCGTGATCGATTATGCCGGCGGAAGCCTGCTGCTGACCGCGATCTACACCGCGCTGATCGTCTGGATCGTCGGTTTGGCCGTGCCGGTCACCGCCTCCTACATTATCTGCGCGGTCATCGCCGCGCCCGCCATGATCAAGCTCGGCGTCCCCGACTACGCCGCCCACATGTTCATCTTCTACTACTCGGTGCTGTCGGAGGTGTCGCCGCCGACGGCGCTGTCGCCCTTCGCAGCGGCCGCGATCACCGGCGGCGATCCCTACAAGACCACGCTGCAGGCCTGGAAGTATACGCTGCCCGCCTTCCTCGTCCCATTCGTCTTCGTGCTCGATCCGCAGGGCATCGGCTTGTTGCTAAAGGTCCCCAAGGACGGATCTTGGATCGACATTGTCCTGATCACCGCTAAGGCGGCGCTCGGGCTGGCGGCGTTGGCCGCGGCGGCGCAAGGCTGGGCCCTGCGTAAGGCCACTTTGACCGACCGCTTGCTGTTGGCGCTGGCGGGGCTTTTTCTGGTATTTCCGAGCCTGCTCGAGGCTTTGATCGAGGCCGCTATCGGCCGCGATATCAGCTACACCGCGACATTTGGCTTGGCGATTGCCGCCGCAGTCCTGCTAAGACAGCGCATGAGCATGGCGCGCGTACAAGCGAGCCCCCCGCACTAGGAGGTACCACCATCATGAAACGCAAAGAATTTGTGATCTGCGCGCTCGCCATGGGTGCCGCGGCGGTTGCCGGGGCGGCTTGGGGGCAAGGAGCCGATCAAGGGCTCAATATTGCCATCGCGACCGGGGGCACGGGCGGGGTCTATTATCCCCTCGGCGGCGGCATGGCGAACGTGCTCTCCAAATACGTGCCCGGCGTGCAGGCAACCGCCCGCGTGACCGGCGGCTCGGTCGACAATCTCAAACTGATCGGCTCGCAACAGAGCGAGGTCGCGCTGGTGATGGTCGACGCCGCGCTCGATGCGCTCAAAGGCGAAGACAAGTTCAAGGGCGCTCCCGTCGAGGTGCGCACGCTGATGGTGCTCTACCCCAACCGTATGCACGTCGTGAGCATGGAGGGCACCGGCGTCGAGAAAATGGCCGACCTCAAGGGCAAGCGCGTCTCCACCGGCTCCCCGGGCAGCGCCACCGAAGTGATGGCCTTCCGTCTCATCGACGCCGCCGGTCTCGACAAGGACAAGGACATGAGGCGCGAGCGGCTCGGCGTGGCCGAATCGGTCAACGCGCTCAAGGATCGCAAGATCGATGCTTTCTTCTGGGTCGGCGGGCTGCCGACCGCCGCGGTGACCGACCTTGGCGCTACGCCGAACGTCAAGATCAAGCTGATCGACCACGCCGATATGGTCGGCAAGATGAATGCCAAGTACAACAACCTCTACACCACGGGCGTGATCCCGGCGAAGATGTATCCGGGCCAGGACAAGGACAATTCCATCGCCGTGGTCCAGAACATTCTGGTCGCCAACGCCAAGATGCCCGACAAGGTCGCCTATGACATCGTCAAAACCTTCATCGAGAAGCGCGATGAGCTCGCGGCCGTGCACGCGGAGGCAAAGAACATCGCCCTCGAGAACCAATCGATCAAGAACTCACCGATCCCGTGGCATCCGGGCGCGCTGAAATATCTCGCCGAGCAGGGCGTGAAGATGTGATGCCTGATGCGGCGAGCGGTAGCGGTATCTCCGCTCGGCCGGATCACGGGAGAAGCTCTTTCTCGCGTGCGCTCCATGAGCCGCTCGCCGGCGGCCTGGCAAATCGTGCCGCCAAGGCGGCCCCACGGTGCATCGCCTGCGGCAACATTGTGGCGGTCCGCTGCCGATTAACGCGATTGCAAGCTTGCGCCGGCCATAAAAAATCTGACGCATTTGCGCCATCACGTCGCCTTGTGCCGGCGGGAAGATGGGTTGCGTTTTGCAGGGGCGGGGGCAAGCCTGGATGGTTGCATCGCGCAACAGGCCGAAGGGTAGTCTGGAAGCCCCCTTCGGCCTCGGCATCCTAATAATGCTGCTGCTGACGGGCGAGGTCGGCCGCCAGGACCTCGCTGCCGCGATCGCGCGCGAGCCTATCGTCGATCGTGCGCAGAAGGCGGCCTTTGCCTCGCCGTTCGGCACCGTCCATGAGGCGAAGTTCAACGCGCCGCAGCCGCTGGCCGCGGCGTCCATCCCGCTGCCGTTGGACTACCAGCTGATCGGGTTCGATCCGAACAGTGCGGGGGGCGCAGGCTCGATCCGCGAGCGATTTCCCGGCGAAGAGACGTTCTTCACCAGCCCCTATGCCGGTCCGATGGTCGATCGCAGCCGCAAGGGCGATTACGGCGTCGCTCGAGATCGTCTGATGGCGCTCAAGGGTGATCGGCTCAAGCCGGGGCGGCCCGCGGACGTTGCAGATGATACGCCGGCCGGCGTCGCAAATGCTGCAAGGAACGCTGAGCGGCAGGCGACCTTGGCGGAGTCCACGGTACACACCGGCCGATATTCGCTCGCGAGTGCCGCGGATGCCGACGCGGCCATGCCGAAAGGCTCGGCGGCAAAGTCCGGCTATCCCATGCTCGCCCCGCCGCAGCGCGACGCGCGAGCCGACACGAACGCCGAGAGCGGGCCGTCGCGCGAGGCGCCCCCTCAGTCGGTCAGCGGGCTCGCCTTTGCCGCGGCCGACGCAGTTTCATCAGTGGGCGCGGAGAAGCTCTATTTCAACATGGACCCGATGGGGAAAAAGCTCGGCGCGATCGAGCCCTGGGCGCCGGGCGAGGAACCGCGACTCGAGGATACGGACGTCGCCGCGAGTAACAGCGCCAACGTCAAGCTCGCGGCAGTGCCGCCCGTTCCTTTCCCCGCCGGCGAGCCCGGAAGCATCTTCGACGCGCCGGTCGAGCGGGCGGATCTGCCGCCGCTGCCGTCCGATCCGGGCGTGGTGATAAAGAATGGCACGGGCGGCGGGCAGACGGTGGCGGCTAAAGGCGAGGTGACCGGCGAACACCAGCGGCCCATGACCCCCGCCGAGCTGCTCGGCCTCGACGAGACAACTCGCTCCAAGTCGGAGAAATGCCTGGCCGAGGCGATCTACTTCGAGTCGCGCGGCGAAGCGGTGCGCGGCCAGATGGCCGTGGCCCAGGTGATCCTCAACCGCGTGTTCTCCGGCAAATACCCCAACACCGTCTGCGGGGTCGTCTACCAGAACGCGCATCGTCGTCTACATTGTCAGTTCACCTTCGCCTGCGACGGCATTCCCGACATCGTGCGCGAACCCGACATGTGGGAGCGTGCTCAGACGATCGCCGCGGAAATGCTCGACGGCAAGCTGTGGCTGCCCGAGGTCGGCAAGGCCACGCATTACCACGCCTCTTGGGTGCGCCCCGGCTGGGTGCGCGAGATGACCAAGATGCACCGGCTCGGTGTGCACACCTTCTACCGGCCGCGCGCCTGGGGCGACGGCGTCGAGGCGCCGGAATGGGGAAACGCGGCCTCGACCATCGAGGCGACGCGGCGGCTCGTCGACGCGGCGAAGAAGCTTTGATACGCAAACGCGTGGTGATGACGGCCGTCCTCACATCTCGATGTCCAGCGCGACGTCGAGATGCGGGGCCGAATGGGTGATCCAACCCGAGGAGGCGTAGTCGACCCCGGTCTTGGCGATCTCGGCGATGGTCTCGAGGGTGATGCCGCCGGAAGCTTCGAGCGGAAACTTGCCGCCGACCATCTGCACCGCCTTGCGCATGGTCGCCGCATCCATGTTGTCGAGCAGCACCGCGTCGGCCAAGCCGACGTCCAACACCTCGCGCAGCTGATCGAGCGTATCGACTTCGATTTCAATCTTGACGAGATGGCCGGCGGCAGCCTTCGCGCGCTCGAGCACGGCGCGGATGCCGCCGGCAACCGCGATGTGGTTGTCTTTGATCAACATCGCGTCGTCGAGACCGAAGCGGTGATTGAAACCGCCGCCACAACGCACGGCGTATTTTTCCAGGGCGCGCAGCCCTGGCGTCGTCTTGCGCGTGCAGCAGATGCGCGTGCGCGAGCCGGTGACGCGGCGGACGAACTCATGCGTTGCCGTGGCGACTCCGGAAAGGTGGCCGAGCAAATTGAGCGCCGTGCGTTCGGCGGAAAGCACGGCGCGGGCGGGGCCGCTCACCACCATCACTTCGGTCTTGCCGCTGACGGTTGAGCCGTCGCGCATATTGGCTGCAATCTCCATCTCGGGCGCGAGCTTGACGAAAGCCGCGGCGACGAGCGGCAGGCCCGCGAGTACGCCCGCCTCGCGCGCCACGACGGCGGCGCGCGCCCGTGCATCCTCGGGAATGGTCGCGACCGCAGTCACGTCGCCGGCGCGGCCGAGATCCTCGGCGAGCGCGCGCGTGACCGCGGCATCGATCTCGAGCGGCGACAGGAAGGCATCGGGGCAGAGGAGCGAGCGCGTCATGTCGTGTGTCGTGGGTGCAGGCGATCATCGCGGCACGCTCCGCGGCATGCAAGCTTCGCAATGGGATTATTCTCGATTTGAGATGGGATCATTCTCGATTCGAGCAAATCACGCATAATACTGCCGTTTGCCGTCCGCCAGCCCTAGCGGGATTAACTGCCATGCGCGGGCCGAAGAAGTTTTTCGTAACTTTTCGTTTGGGGATGACGGCGCAAGGCCGTACAAGCAGCCGCCGGGGTCCCGGTCAAGAAAGTCGCGCCCGACCGCGATCCGAAGTGCCTCGACCTGCAAGGCATTCGGATCCCGCGGAGCGGCTGTCGCGTCTTTCTTGGTGTGACGATTGTTCTCGCATTCGCGATACGGGTTGCCGATCATGGCTGTTTCATTTCCTTCCGTCACGAAAGCCTCGACGATGGGGTGGCGCACGCCGGTGGTGATCGTGCTGTGCGGTTGCCTTGTCTCCATGATCAGTTTCGGGCCGCGGGCCACGCTGGGGTTCTTTCTCACCCCGATGTCGCAAGCCAACGGCTGGAACCGCGACGTATTCGGACTGGCGCTGGCGATCCAGAACATCCTCTGGGGCATGGGCCAGCCGTTTGCCGGCGCCATCGCCGATCGCTTCGGCACGATGCGGGTGCTGTGCGCCGGCGGCGCGTTCTACGCCGTTGGTCTGATCCTGATGGCGTATTCGACATCTCCAGCGATGCTCAACCTCGCGGCCGGTGTCTTCATCGGTTTCGGTCTCGCCGGCTGTTCGTTCTCCGTAGTGCTCGCCGCATTCGGCAAGCTCCTGCCCGAGCGCTGGCGCCTGCTCGCTTTCGGCGCGGGCACCGCCGCCGGTTCGTTCGGCCAGTTCCTATATTCTCCGGTCGCCGTCTCGCTGATTGACGCCTTCGGCTGGGAGACGACGCTCATGGTCTTCGGCGTGGGTATGCTGCTGGTGCTGCCGCTGTCGCTCGCAATCGCGACTGCCCCGGCGGAGGCGGGCGCGCCGCACGGCGCTGCGCCGCAGTCGCTGCGGCAGGCCCTGTCAGAGGCCGTCGGCCATCGCTCCTATGTGCTGCTGGTGCTCGGCTTCTTCACCTGCGGATTCCAACTCGCCTTCATCACCGTGCACATGCCCGCCTACTTGGTCGATCGCGGCCTTTCCGCGCAAGTCGGCGGCTGGACGATCGCGGTGATCGGTCTCTTCAATATCGTCGGCTCGCTCGCTTCGGGTTGGCTTGGCAACCTCATGCCCAAGCGCTACCTTCTTTCCTTCATCTATTTCGCGCGTGCAGCCGCGGTGCTCGCCTTCATCATATTCCCGGTGACGCCGTTCTCTTCCATCCTGTTCGGCGCCGTGATGGGCCTGCTCTGGCTCTCAACCGTCGCGCCGACCAATGGCATCATTGCGTTGATCTTCGGTACGCGTTGGCTTGCCACGCTCGCCGGCGTGGCATTTTTCAGCCACCAGGTCGGCGGCTTCCTTGGCGTGTGGCTCGGCGGCGTCGTGTTCGTGCGCACCGGATCCTATGACGCGGTATGGTGGCTCTCGATCCTGTTCGGCTTGCTCTCCGCGGTGATCAACCTTCCGATCGTGGAAAAGCCGGTCGTGCGCGCGGCCGCCGTGCCGGCCTGAGGATGGGACCGAGCGAAGGAGCTGCCCAATGCAAACCGAGAGCCGCAGCGGGGCGAATAGCGGCCAATCTGTCTTCTTCGCCGCCCATGGTCCGCGCTTGTGGCGCACCCCCGCCCTCATCCTGGCCTGCGGTTGCTTGATCGCGCTCATCAGTTTCGGCGCGCGTTCCGGGTTGGGCTTCTTTCTCACTCCGATGTCGAGCGCGCACGGCTGGGGACGCGACGTGTTCGCGCTCGCGCTCGCCATCCAGATGCTGCTCTGGGGCGCGGCCCAGCCGGTGGCCGGCGCGCTGGCGGATCGCTATGGCGCCACGCCCGTGCTCAGCGTCGGGGCGGTGCTCTATGCGCTCGGCCTCGCCTCCATGGCATACGCGTCCACGGCCGGAATGCTCCATCTCACCGCCGGCGCGGTGATCGGTTTCGGTCTCGCAGGGGCATCGTTCACGATCGTGATCGGCGCCTTCGGCAAGCTGATGCCGCCGCAATGGCGCTCGCTCGCATTCGGCGCCGGGACGGCCGCCGGCTCGTTCGGGCAATTCGTGTTTTCTCCGCTGGCGGTGGCGCTGATCGATAGTCTCGGCTGGCAGGACACGCTCGTCGTCTTCGCCGCCGCCGTGCTCCTGATCATGCCGCTGTCGCTCGCGCTCGCCGCACGCCGGCAGCCCGGTGGGCCGGCCGCGGCAATTAGTCGGCCGCAGCAATCTGTGGCGCAGGCGCTCAGCGAGGCGCTCGGGCACAAGAGTTATGTGCTGCTCGTGCTCGGCTTCTTCACCTGCGGATTCCAGATTTTCTTCATCGCCGTGCATATGCCGGCTTATCTGGTGGATCGCGGCCTGCCGGCCGAGGTGGGCGGCTGGACGCTCGCGACTGTCGGCCTGTTCAACATTCTCGGCGCCATCATCGCCGGCTGGCTCGCTGGCTTCATCCCCATGCGATATATCCTTTCGCTCATCTATTTCGGCCGCGCGCTGGCCATCCTGATCTACATCATGCTGCCGCCGAGCACGGTCGCTACCCTCGTGTTCGGGGCGGTGATCGGATTGTTCTGGTTGTCGACCGTTCCGCCGACGTCGGGCCTGGTCGCCCTCATGTTCGGCACGCGCTGGCTCGCCATGCTGTTCGGCTTTGCCTTCTTCAGCCATCAGGTCGGCGGCTTCCTCGGCGTGTGGCTCGGCGGCGTGTTCTTCGAGAGCACCGGATCCTACGATGCGGTCTGGTGGCTCTCGATTCTGCTCGGCCTGTTGTCGGCAGTGATCAATTTTCCGATCGTCGAAAGGCCGGTCGCGCGATTGGCGCCGGCCTGATCATCATCCGCCCAAGCGGGCGGTGCGGCAGCCGGCCTCGCTCGCGGGAGCGGGCCGCTGACGGTCACCGGCGCTGCCGAGGGTGTCGGCTCGGTCGCCGTTGCAATTCTTAGCCACCGTGGCTTTCAGGTCACGGCGTCGGGCGGGCGGCCCGCAGCACGCCGATTGCCTCATAAGGTTCGGCGCGAGTGAGATCGTCGAGCGCAAAAAGCTCGCCGGACCCCGCAAAACCGCTGGAAAAACAATGTCGGACGGGCGCGGTCGATTCCGTCGGGTCGACCGCGCTCGCCAACGTGCTCGCGACGACGCGCCACGGCGGGGCGGTGGCGGCTTGTGGACGGGCCGGCGGCATGGATTTGCCGATCTCGGTCGCGCCATTTATCCTGTGCGGTGCTTCGCCGTTCGGCATTGAGTCGCTGATTGCCGATCGGTGAATGGCATGGGGTCGTCTGGCGAGCGAGCTTGATTGGGAAGGCTCGCGGTCATGACGAGATCGGGCTGACCGAGGTCATCGAAGCGGCTCGAGTATCGGGGAGCGTTCGCGGCCGTATCGTGGTTAAGATCGGGTAACCATGTTCAGACTTTGTTGACCAACATCCGGCAAAGTCGCGCCTAATTCGTATGGTTAATGGGCGGTTACGGTCGTCGCGGCGGCGGTAATGGGGAGGGGAATCGGTATGATTGCGCGGTTGGCGATCGTGGTCGCAGCCTTGCTCGCCGCCGTTCCGGCGCGGGCGGAAATTCTCACTCCGGAGGCGGCGCGCCGCTTCGTGGCCGGCAAGCTTTTCGCATTCAATTGCTTCGATGGCTCGCGCGGCGCGGGACGGATCTACGGCGACGGGTCAGTCATCGGCACCATTCAGTTCCGCGGCTCGGGACCCGTGCGCGCGGTATGGCTGCCGGCGGGAACGCTGCGCGAGCGCGGCGGGTCGGTGTGCGCGTCGATGCAAGGCATGGCATTCGAGCCGTGTTTCCGTCTCGAGAAGCTCAACGAGCGCAGCTTCCGCGGCTCGTGGATGGGCTTTGCCTATTGCGATTTCACGCGCCGCATGAGCGTTGCCGGCGTCAGCCCGCACCGGTATTCGTCCGAGCCGCTGCCGCTCGAGGCGAGGGACGGCGAGGGCTCCAACTGAACGAGAGTTGCTCGAGCGCACTACGACGGCCAGAGAGGCTACACGCGTTGGTTGGTTTTTATCCCCTGTAAACGCCTGTTTCTCATCAAACGCACACCGGTTGTTCAACTTGCGGTTGTAGTGCCACGTACGCGTCTGCCGGCGTGTTACCCGTCCGCACAACAAAACACCCGGCATCTCGCCCTGGGCTGATGTAATTTCATTTCGCTGAATTCGCTTTCCCGGAAGATTCCCGTTACACGAGTCAAGAGTGAGTTGGATCGTTATGCCCGCGCATGGCGCGTCGGAGACGCGCGTGCATGCGCTTACGTCGCGCGCATCCGCCTCTTTGTCTGCGTTCGACCCCGGTCCGATCAGCGGGGAGCGGAGTAGTAATAAACGTCCTGGATCGACGTCGGCCGGATGACGATGGTGCGCCGCGTCCCGTCGGCGGCATAGGAGCTCACGGGGATGTCGCGCAGATTGTCTTGAAATCTGCGCACGGCGTTGAGCGCTTCATTCGCCGGTTTGGCGCCGCGATTCTCTCGCGCCGCAGTCTTGGCGCCACCCGAGCGCGGCTGCGTCTCGACGGCTTCATTGGCCGGTTTGGCACCGCGATCCTCTCGCGCCGCAGTCTTGGCGGCACCCACGCGCGGCTGCGTCTCGACATTCGCCTTTGCCGCGCGCCGTTTCTCCGCGACCGCCGGCGGCGCCGGCGCTGCGTGGCGCACCGGCGTGACGCTGCGCCGCTTTGTCGTGTGCTGCGGTTCCGCAGGAACCGCCGGTGTTGAAGCCTCCTGTTGTGGTGCCGGCTCCTGCTGGGGCGCCTGCTGTGGCGCGGTTGCCGTCTGCTGTGGTGCTACCGACTCCTGCTGTGGCGTTGCTGCCGCCTGCTGTGGGGGTGCCGGCTCCTGCTGGGGCGCCTGCTGTGGCGCGGTTGCCGTCTGCTGCGGGGCCATTGCCTCCTGCTGCGGCTGCGGAACGGTTTCGCTTGCCTGAACTGCGGCCGGTGAGTCTTCCGCAATCGCCACGGTCGCATTCTCCTGCCGAGACGCGGTGACTTGGCTCGGCGGCGCCACTTCCTGTGCCGTTGCGGCGGGGGACGGCGTCTCGGTCAAAGGCTGCTCGGCCGCGGTTTCGGCAGAAGCGGGAACTTCCGCCACGCCCCGGGCAGGCAGAGCCGCCACCCACGGCATGCCGCGTCGCGTGAGGCAGTTTCGATCGAGGTTGAGCCAGTTTTGCTGCTTGCAGGGGCGCGCTGCCGGTGCAGAAAGCTCCGCGCTCGCGAGGAGCCGCTCCTCGAGCGTGGCGGGGAGCAGCGCCAGCACACCGATCAGACCTGCACACCCGACGACCGAGGCGGAGATCACAAAACGCAGGTTCGAATACAAGGCCTGTCTCCTAGATCGGAAATCTCGGCCCCCCTGTTGCACAAAAACAACTCCGCTGTGGCGGCACTATGTCGACCTGACCGCCTTCATCCCAGCGGAAATTGCGGCCGTGCTTAACGTGGGAACTCGCCCGGCCAGCCACTAGCCCCGCGGGCCCGCCGAGTTCCGCGGGCGCGCGTTCTACCCGACCTATTCCAGTTCGAGCCGGAATGGGTCCGCCTCGTAGGCGATTACGCCGCGGCCGATCCCCTCGATTGCCGCCACCATGCGACCCTCGCGGCCCAGCATGCGGTCGGCGAGCGCCACAAGCCGGCTGTTCGGCGTCGCCGTTGCCGAGACGCGGCGCAGCTCGCGCGCGATCACTCCTTCGTCCCGGCCCGGGTTGAGCGCACAGGCCGCGACATAGGCCGCCGCGGTCGACCGGCTGATGCCGGCATAGCAATGCAGCACCAGCGGCTTGGCGCGGTCCCAGCCGCGCACGAAGGTGACCAGTGCGGTGACATGCTCATCGCAAGGAATCGTATAGCCGTCCATCGGCGCCGAGATGTCATCCATGGTCAGGATGAGGTGATTGTCTGCCGCGATGCTTCTCGGCCGCTCCAGGCGGTCGATATCTTTCATCAGCGTAACGACGTGGAGCGCGCCGGTCGTTTCGACCGTCTCGTGCAGGCGCGCGAGCGAGCAGACGTGAATCATTTGTGTCGCCGACGCAGTTTCTTTGCCCCCTTTATAGGTCACCAAAGACGACATCAAGGTGTCGTTTGCAAAAGTTCCATGCGGTCAGCCCCGGGCGAGCTTGGCGAACCGATCGAGATAGCGCCGCTCGGCCACCTCCGCCGGCCAGGGCACCAGATAGTCGCGCTCGACAACGGCGGAGAATTTGGGCGGGGCGCCGAAGAAGCGTCGCGCTTCGCTTGTGGAAAATCCGGCAAGCCGAATCGCCTCGAGATAAGCGGCGGCGCGGTCGGCTGCCTTGATCAGCGCGGCTAGCTCGGCGGGCAACTCGGCGGGAAGCCCGAAGCGTAAACGGATTGCCACGAGCAGGCGCGCCTCCACGGCCTTATAGGCGTCGCCGATCACCGCCTTGAACGGCGAGATCATGTCACCGATCACGTATTCGGGAGCATCGTGGAGGAGAACGCCGAGCCGGCTCGCGCGGTCGAGACGCGCGCGTTGTCGCGCGATGGTTTCGACCAGGAGCGAATGCTGGGCGACCGAGAAGATGTGCGCGCCCTCGGTTTGCCCGTTCCAGCGGGCGACGCGCGCAAGTCCATGGGCGATGTCCGCGATCTCGACGTCGAGCGGCGAGGGGTCGAGCAGGTCGAGCCGGCGGCCGGACAGCATGCGCTGCCAGGCGCGAAACGCCGCGGAGGATACGACCGTTCGCGCGCGGGCCGGCATCGCGTTCAGCGGCCCGCCAGCGCCGCCAACGGTGCGTGCCGGTGGCAACTCACCACGTGATCATTGACCATGCCGGTCGCCTGCATGAAGGCATAGACGATGCTCGGCCCGACGAATTTGAAGCCGCGCCGCGCCAGCTCCTTTGACATCGCACGCGACACCGGCGTCTCCGCCGGCACCTGCGAGGTCGAGCGGAAACGATTGACCTTTGGTTTGCCGCCGACGAAGTCCCATAAGAGCCGCGAGAAGCCCGGCCCCTTCTCCATGACGTCGAGATAGCCGCGCGCGGAGAGGACCGCGCCCTCGATCTTCATGCGGTTGCGCACGATGCCGGCGTCCTGCATGAGCTTCTCGATCTTCTTCGGCGTGTAGCGCGCGATCTTCTCCGGCTCGAAGCCGTCGAAGGCGCGGCGGAAATTCTCGCGCTTGCGTAGGATGGTGATCCAAGACAATCCGGCCTGGAAGCCGTCGAGGATGAGCTTCTCGTAGAGCGCGCGGTCGTCGTATTCCGGCACGCCCCATTCCTCATCATGATAGGCGACGTAGAGCGGGTCCTGCTTGGGCCAGGGACAGCGTTTGAGGCCGTCGGGGTGGAGAAGGGGAGGGCTCATTCCGCGGCCTTGGCCTCGCCCGGCCATGCGAATTGCGCCCAGGGCGGTTTGACCAGCCGCACCTCGACGCCGCCGGCGATGAGCGGCTCTCCCGCCGCCAGCGCGTCGGCGGCGCGATCGAGGCGCAGCATGGCGAGTGCGCGGCCTTGGGCGCTCGAGCCGAGCGTGCCGACGGTCCTGTCACCCACGCTCACCGGGGTGCCGGCCTCCGGCGCAAAGCCGTCGAAGGCCACGGGCACGACGCGCGTGCGCGCCGTGCCGCGGTGCTCGATGCGCGAGACCACCTCCTGTCCGACGAAGCAGCCTTTGTCGAAATCGACGCCGCCAAACTGGTCCATGTCGCTCTCGTGCGGAAAGGCATCCCCATAGATGAAGTCGAGGCCGCCGCGCGGGACGCCGAGCGCGATGCGATGGGCCTCGTAGTTGGAGGAGTCGACGAGATCAGCGCCGAGGTCGGCCGCAGCCTCGCCGGCAAGGTGCGGCGGCAGCATGCAGCGCAGCCCCAACGCCGCAAGGCGCGGATCGCGGTAACACAAACCGTATTCGGTCGCAGCATCGCCGTCCCAGACCGCGAGCACGCCGAGCGTCTCGGACAGGTCCTCGATCAAGACCTTGGCGCGCAGCTTGTAGAAATTGAGCCGCTGCAGCAGCGTCGAGGCGAGCGCGCGCGGGCAGTCGAGGAAGAACCCGCCGCCGTCGGCTGCCGGCGCCTCGGCGAGAATGAAATCGACGATGATCTTGCCTTGCGGGGTGAGCAGCGCGCCAAATGCCGCCGCTTCCGGCGTCACCTTGGCGATATCGCTGGTCACGAGTCCGTTGAGGAATTTGCGCGCGTCGTCGCCGGCGATCTTGACGACGCCGCGATCGGGAAGCAGCGCGGTCTTCATGGCTTGTGATCGTACCGATGTCGCGGATAAACGTAAGCGCCTTGCTGCGCCGTCACAAGGCCGCCAGTTGCGCGTCGGCAGTGCGTAGGCTGGCCGCGCGTCAGTCGCCGCTGACGAAGAACTGCCAGGTTCCGTCGGGCGAGATCCCGAGACGGTAGAAGACGTACACGCCGAGCTTCATCATGTCTTTGTAGTCGGCGCCGGTGACGAGCCGGAACAGCTCGACTTTTTGCCGCGGCGTGAGCGCGCCGAGCGACATGCGTACGAAATAGGGCCAGACGTACATTTCCTGTGACGTGCCTTCATCGACCCGCACGAAGCCGGATTCGAGAATCAAGGTCAGGATCGAGAGCACCTCGACGCCGTCCGAGTCGGGGTAATTCGCTTTCCAGAAGGCGATCGGATCTTTGTCCTCGGTGAAGGAGAAGACTGGCAACGTATCCGTCATCAGCCCCGCAAGCTGCTTCAGATCGCCGCTGCGCGCGGCCGCGAGCAAGCGATCGCGCGTGCGTGCCACCGGCGCAGGCAAGCGGGAAAGATCGGTGATGATTTCGGCAACCGTGGACGGCGGGGCGATATGGCCCTTACCCTTCTCGGCGGCTGCGTCGCTCTTCGGCGCGGGCTCGGTGGGCAACGGCGCGGATGAGTCCGGCGCCGCCGACGTCTCGCCGCGAAGGCTGGTCGGGGCAAGCGCGCTGCCGCTCGCGACGAGCGCCAGCACGATAAGGCGAAAGCCAATGCGCAGCAGCATGGTCGGCGGCCGATCGACCGCGCCAGTCTACCAGAACCACGAAATCGCTGGCGAGGGTCGCAAGGCGACGTGCGGGACACCTCGGCGCAATGCTGCTCGGGCGCTTGCCCGGCCTCAGTGCCCACCTAATCGCCGTCCGTACTACTGCCTGCTAATGGCGAGCGAGAATTCGCCGTTGCGAATGCGCACGGCAAGGCCCTCGGCAAGACGCGCCGCGGCCTCCTCCCCATAGGTCGACACGAACTCGGCGAAGGCGGCGAAAAGGCAAGCCTGCGCCAGGCAATCGCCGTCGATCCCCTCGACGCGCGCTTCCGTCCACGCTGCGTTGAGATAGCTCAGCGCAACTCGCTTCTGCTCATGATCCGGAACTTCCCCCGGAGCCTCGGTCAGTCCCGCTGTCGTCCCCATGTGATTCGGCTGCCGCTGCTCCACGCGGCACGTTAGCACGCGAGCGGCGCTCGCCTAGCCGCAAGTTCAGGAACGGTTAATGCGCCGGCGCTGTTAGGCGTCGGTCCGCGGGCGGCGGGAAGAACTTACGGCGCGCCGCCAGGACGGCTGCTCAGTTTGCGTAACGCGCGGTCATCTCGCGCGCGATCTTGGAGCCCTCTTCCAGGTAGCGGCGAATGACCAGCTCCGCCGCCGGCGTGCACGTGCGGTAACTCTGCTGATACCCGCGGTAACCGCGATTGAAGCTCGCGATCATCCGCAGCCGCCGGTCCCCGCTCGGCGCCTCGGCGTTGACCAGCGACTGCATCTCGTCGCGCCACTTCTGGCCTTCGTTGGCGCCGCAGATGTTGCGCAGATAGTGCAAGGCGCCGAGGATCTCCGCGAGCCGCTGCAGGCTGCCGTCGAACGGCGCCACGGCAGCTTGGGCGCGCGCCGGCCCGCCGGCCGGCGCAAAAGCGAGCGCGGCCGCAAGCGCGGCGACGATGTAGAGGCGTCGCTTGATGGGTGTTTGCGCCGACATGAAGGCTTGGACCGGGATGCCCGAGCATTGTCGGGGCTCAAGGGGACGGAAACAAGGCAGGCGAATGATACCGCCGCCGGCGTGCTCCCTGCGCTGCGGGCCAGTGTCGTTCACGTGCTCGGCCGCCCCGCCAGCCGCTCGAACGCCTCCGCCACGATCTCGGCGAGGCCTGCCGTGGTCGGCAAGGTCGCGAGCTCCGCCGGATCGAGCCAGCGCGCCTCGTCGAGTTCCTCGCTGAGGACCGGCTCGCCGGCCGACCAGCGGGCGGCAAAGCACAAGATCAGGAAATGCCGTTCCACCCGCCCCCCGGCGTCGCGCACGATGGCTTCACGGAACCCGGCGAGTGCGACCGGCTCGATCGTCATTCCGGTTTCCTCGCGCACTTCGCGCGTAACGGCTTCCTCGAGCGTCTCTCCGACCTCGACCACGCCGCCGGGCAGGCTGTAGAGGCCGTGGGCTGGCGCGCGGGCGCGGCGCACCACAAGTATCTTGCCGGCGCGGATAATGGCGGCGCTCACGGCGAGGTAGGGACGCTCGGGATAGGCTCGTGCGTCCGACACGGCGGCTCAACGCTCCAAGGGCATGGTTGCGAGCTTACCTTGGCGAGGTCGTCCGCCGCCAGATTTGTGCGCTATGGTGAGGCGAAGCGGAGCAGTCGGAACGGATCGCAGATGTGCGGACGCTACATGATCATCTCCTCGCCGGAAGCGATCCGGCGCCTGTTCGGCTATCCGGGCGCGTGACCCTTCATCAGGCGCGCGTGGCAGCGCAGAAGGTGTTCGCGGCGAAGCTTGAGGGTCGCGATCCGGCGGCCGAAAAACGCGAGGCGAAGCGACGGGTCGTGGCAGATCGCGTCGAGGACCTGCTGGAGACGTTCATTGCCCAACGTCTGTCACAGAACCGCTCCGGGGGCGAGATCGCTAGGCTCCTTCGCCGGGAGGTCGGCAAGACCTGGGCTGGCAGGAGCATTC
>Ga0207665_10000826_pt1 | contig 20950 bp, 16 predicted proteins | sample LARL112metaG_FD_184351 | JGI IMG/M metagenome (GOLD analysis project Ga0207665, IMG submission 184351) | Corn, switchgrass and miscanthus rhizosphere microbial communities from Kellogg Biological Station, Michigan, USA - LAR L11-2 metaG... | ecosystem: Host-associated > Plants > Roots >...
CAGAGCGTCGTCGTGCGACCAGACGGGAAGATTTCACTTCCACTAATTGGAGAGGTGCTGGTCAGCGGGCTGACACCTGTGCAAACCCAGGCTTTGCTGACCAATAAGCTGCAGTCCATTCTAACGAACCCCCAAGTCACGGTGACAGTGACGGAGATACGAAGCCGAATGGTGTCCATTACGGGCGAGGTGGCCAAGGCAGGGGCATATCCGCTTCTAGTTCCAACTACGGTATTGCAGTTGATCACGAACGCCGGTGGGCTTGGGCAATTCGCGAACAAGAAGGGCATTTTCATCTTGAGAACCGTAGACGGAAAGCAACAGAAGATTCCTTTCAATTATAAGCTTGTCATCAAGGGCGAGCATCCAGAGCAGAACATCCTTTTGCGCCCAGGCGACACGGTTGTGGTGCCATGATACAGAACAGTGGAAGTAAGTCTTGCGGTCTATGGATGCCGATAATGCTCTGCCTCGTGGTTCTGTGTTGCAGCACCGCCCTTGGAGCACAGCAAAACCCTGATACACCAACTCCCACCACACAGACGCAACCCCAGGACGTCAAACCAGCTGCCCTGCTGATGCCCAGCTATTCCCAAAGCATCGCACTCCTTGGCACGAATCAGCGGTACGTGGATCTAGGGACGTTACAAACGAGGCGGCGAACGTTCTTCATGTATGGCATGGGCGTTTCTGGATCGTACGTCGACAATTCCGGAGGGAATCCCGGAGGTCAGGACAGTAGCGAATTCCTTTGGACTCCACACGTTGCCATCATCAATGCAAGCAACTACTCTTCATTCAGCGTCCAATACGCTCCCACGGTCTTGGAGAGTATTTCAGGCCCGTCGCGGCGCCAAGTCTTTCAAGCCGGAACGATTTCTTTTGGTCAGCCGATAGCACCAAACTGGGCACTGCAGTTGAGCAGCTCGAACACCTACGGAACGGATTTATCTCGCTTGCTGAGCCCGCTCGGGTTCGACGTCAATAAAGGGGTCCCGGTTACAGATCCCAATTCGGCCGTGTTCCAGCTTAACAGAGGTGATGTGTTTACAACGTCTAACGATGTGGGCCTCAGGTGGCAGAGAAGCCCTTCTCAAGCGCTGAGTTTTTCCGTCCAAGAGTCCTATATTTCGTTGCTTGATGCTGGTACAAGCAATAGCTCGACTTTTGCTCAAGTATCCTATTCTGCAGCAATATCGCCCCGGACTTCATTCAATGTCGGGGCCAACTACTACCACCAAATATACTCCACGGGTGGTTGTAACGGCTACGGCTTTAGCTTTGGAATCTCGCATCTGGTTGGTCGCTATCTTAGTTTAAGTCTCGGAGGCGGGCCTGAGTTTGCAAATGCCCCCTGTAACAACGGGCTCGGTGGGAATTACGCAGTTTCCATGACTTACCCGTTGAGCCGGATATCTCGAGTGGGGCTTTCGGCTGGCCGCTCCTACACGACAAACTATCTTTCCAATACGCAATGGACGGACACGGCTGCGATTTCGTACTTAAGACAGCTTTCCGAGGCTTTCCAGATTAGCGTGAACTCAGGTTATGCCCGCAGCGTTCGTACACCAAGCACTCTCGGAACTTACGTAGGTTATTTCGCAGGAGCTGATCTCTCGTGGACAGTGTCGCGGTCAATTTCCCTCACCACTACGTACCGGCGCTTCGCCCAAGTTTCAGGAGGGCCGAACAAAGGGCAGAACGTGGCGATGATCTCGCTAGGATGGAACCCGCTTCCCATCCGAATCGTCAGGTGAGCAAGAGATCTATCGAACTTTCGAAAAGGCACTAACCAATGAATTCCTCTTCCATCGCAGAACTACCTGAGCTGTCCTTAGCCCAGGTACTCGAGTACTTACAAGCGGTCCGCCGGCATAAGCTGTGGGTTTACCTGATGACAGTCGGGCTGACGCTTACTGCATTCGTCGGGATCGCACTCTTGCCAAACAAATATAAGGCTACGACGACTGTTGAGGTGGATCCCCAGAGGGTACCGGAACAATTCGTTTCCGAACTTGTGCGGATAAGCCCCACGGATCGGTTGCAAACCATCAGCCAAGAGGTTCTGAGCGAGACTCGCCTGCAACAGATCATCGATCAATGGAATCTCTACCCGCAAGTGCGCCAGGCGTCCACACGCGAAGCAGTCATTGATCAGATGCGAAACGACACTGTGATCGAAGTGAGGCAATCGGGAGGGGGGCCGGCTGTTTTCTCGATTACCTATCAGGGGAAGGATCCGACGATCGTGGCCAAGGTGGCCAATCAACTGGCTTCGGACTTTATCGAATGGAATCTGAATAACCGTGAGCAACATGCCCAAGGAACAACGGAATTTTTGAATTCGCAATTGCAAGAAGCAAAGAAGGCACTGGAGGACCAGGAAAACAAGCTCAGCCAATACAAGATGTCTCACCTCGGCGAATTACCTCAACAGCAGGAAGCTATTCTCCATACTCTGTCGGGGCTGCAGGTGGAGTTGCGGGCGAACGCGGATAATCTGAACCGGCTCGATGAGGAACGGTTGACGCTTACGCAGCAGCCGGTCACTGTGCCGGTCATCGGAGGCACTCCTCAACCGGCTTCTGAGAGAGTGCGGTTGGAGAATGAAAAGAACCAACTCGAAACAAGGCTTAGCGAACTTCGTCGGCGCTATACGGACGTGTTCCCCGAAGTACAGGACGTGGTCAGGCAGCTGAATCATGTCAACGACAGCTTAAATGCGCTCCCGACGGACAAACCTTCTGAGACTGGGAGCGTGACGGCAACAACCTCCACCAAACCTACCGCGGTTAGACTGCGACTCGAAGCTATCGGAAAGGAAATGGAACGTTTAAGAGAAGAACAAAAACGAATCCGGGAGCAGACCGCAACTTATCAGGCGAAAGTCGAGGCAATCCCGCGGCGCGAGCAGGAAATGATAGATCTCATGCGCAACTATGACATTTCGAAGGGCCGCTATGAGTCCTTACTGGGCAAGAGCTATGCCGCGGACATGTCAAATGAGCTTGATTCTCAACAGAAGGGCGAGAGATTCATCATACTGGATCCGGCTCGTGTTCCCGAAAAGCCCTTCAAGCCAAACCGTCTCAAGCTTATGGCCGTTTCGATGTTTCTCTCGTTTTTTGGTTCTGTTGTTGTTGTAATCGCGAAAGAATACCTCGATCCCAGAGTCAAAACGGAGCGGGAAATTCGCGTTGCATACCCCGAGCCCATTCCTTTGCTGGCGGCTATACCTCACATCCAATCGCCTATTGAGCGTCGCAAGCATCTCCAGTTTATTGCTTTCTGTATGAGCGTCTCGCTTCTTGCGATCGGAGCTGTGGCCGGACTTCTATGGAAGATTCACCCAATTCTTTGACAGGTGGTCTGAGTGAACCTATCCAAGTTAGTGGTTCGACTGACCAGTGGTGATGCTCTGATGCGCGGAATGCGCGGAGTATATAAGTGAAGATCCTGGTGCTGACAGATTCTTTCCTGCCTCATGCTGGAGGCTCTCGCGAGTACTACTACAACCTTTACCGTCATTTCCCGGAATTCGGCGACACACGAGTGACCATTGTCACCAAAAAAGTGCCGGGGTGGCGAGCGTTTGATCAAAAAGTGTCCTCGGATTCCTTCCGAATCGTCCGATGGCTGAAGCCGCTTGATACCTGGCAACTGCGCGAATTACCCAAAGGGCTTGGTCCGTTCCTGCATGCCGGATGGAACATAGTGAAAGAAAAGCCCTCGGTTCTTCACGTCGGCGACCTTTTCCCGCAGGGAGTAACTGGACTATTGCTCAAACAGATGACGGGCATCCCGTATATTGCGTACTCCCATGGAGAAGATGTCGCACTGACTGATCGTTACAAGTATCAGCCTCTTATGCGCAACATGGTTTACCGCGGAGCGGACGCTATCGTGGCTAACGCCGAGTTCGCAAGAAGAAATCTGGTGCGGATCGGCATACCGGAAGACCGCATCTTCAAGATCAACCCCGGAGTGGATCTGGATCGCTTTTCGCCAAGGCCCGCTCGCGTCGACCTGCTCAAGAAGTGGAACTTGGAAGGCAAGAAAGTTGTGCTCACAGTGGCGCGGCTGATTTCGCGAAAAGGGCATGATCTCGTGTTGAGAGGGATTGCCCGCTTGATCCGCGAAGTACCCGAAACGGTCTATCTCATTGTTGGTCAAGGCCCCGAAGAGCAAAAGCTGAGGAATCTCGCTGCCGAGCTAGGAATCACGGACTCCGTCCGATTCGCGGGCCGCGTTCCGGAAGAACTTCTGCCGGATTGCTATAGCTTGTGCGATGTCTTTGCCATGGTAAATCGTGAAGAAGCGAATGGGGATCTAGAGGGGTTCGGCATGGTGTTCTTAGAAGCAAGTGCGATGAGCAAACCGGTAATTGGGGGATGCTCGGGAGGAACGGCAGACGCCATTTCGGAGGGCAAAACAGGATTTCGTGTCAACGTCGGCCAACTGGATGAGCTGACTGCTACGCTTCGAATGCTACTCACCGATGCCAACTTGCGGTGCCAACTTGGAAATGCAGGAAGAGAGCGAGTGGAGCGCGAGTTTCAGTGGCGAGATCGCGCCCGGAAGCTTCACGAGATAAGCGTGGAAATTTGCAAAGCACGGAGCCCGGAAGAGCGGTCTTTGAAAACCCCGAGTAAATCCCATGCGAGCTGAGTTGCGAGAGGACGTTGCCCGATACCGCTCGAAAGACGGCAGGCGGATCGATGTTTGGGTGAATCCAGCGTTTTGGGCCATCGCCTGGTACCGCTTTGGCACGTTCGTTTACCGAGGAACTCTTCCGCGGATCCTGCGCACGCCGTTGAAAATAGTGCACTTTGCGGGGGGCCTTTTTTGCGAAGCACTCTTGCAAATGAGATTGCCTCCTAATGCAGAGATTGGCGGAGGGCTGTGCATTAGTCACGTTGGAGGAGTTGTCTTGCACCCTCGTGTAGTGATCGGAAGGAACTGCGACCTTTCTCACCAAGTTACGATTGGCACGGCAGGGCTGGGGCGAACAGCGGTCCCGCGGATTGGTCACGATGTGTCCATAGGCGCCGGAGCGGTGCTGATCGGTGACATCCAAATCGGCGATGGCGCTCACATTGCGGCGAACAGCCTAGTAAACCGCGATGTGCCCGCAGGAGCCACAGTCATGGGCGTGCCTGCCAAAATTGTGAAGTACGCGGAAACAAATCAGAATCTGCGTGAAGAAGCAAGCAAACTAGCGAGTCTCTGATTTGCTTGGCGAGTAGCACTAGAGAAGAGTGAAATGCATCCAGGATTGCACGGTCTCGGACCATTGATCATGTACGTAGGGGCCATCGTCGCCCTTGTGCTGTCAATCGTTTGGAGGCCACAGATTGGTCTCTATTATCTGGTTCCGCTGCTCCCCATGCAGACGGCCAGGGATTGGCTTCACGCGTTTCCGTTGGGGGAGAAACTTGTAGACATTTTATTGCTGGGAGTTTTGATCGGGTTATTCCTGCATCGTACCGAGCGGCAAGTCTTCATTTGGTCGCGGCTTAATAAGATTCTCATAGTCCTGTTTGTCTTCACCTACCTATCTCTCTGGCAGGGCGCTTTCTACCTGGGGAGCCCCCTGCCCATTGCCATAGACGACCCCAGATTCTCCAACTGGAAGAATTACGTCGAGATGTTCTTTCTTTTTTTTATGGCAGCCGCCTCGATTCGCACAAGAAGGCAGATGGCAATCGTGATAGGACTGATGTGTATTTCCGTCCTAGCCGTTAACAGAAGTTACGTAAGCACCGTTGGATCCCGAAACTTTTCACACTTTTCTTACGAGCTGCGCGACGCGGGACCGCTCGGCTATGCTGGAGAAAATGGCATGGGGGCCTTCCAGGCGGAATTTGCGGTTTTCCTGGTTGGCCTTGCAGTGTTCGCCAGGAAACTTGTGCTCAAATTGGGGCTTCTGGCGATCGCACTAACGAGTATCTATTGCATGGAATTGACTTTGTCCCGCGGCGCTTACGCAGGGTTTCTGGTTGGACTCCTTGCCTTGGGGCTGATTAAGGAGCGAAAAATTCTGATCCTCCTGGCTTTGATTCTTGTGAGCTGGCAGAGCTTTGTTCCCAATGCGGTCACCGAGCGCGTATTGATGACCTACCAGGAAGGGCAGGGAGTGGATACCTCAGCGGGAGAGCGACTTGACCTATGGCAGGACGCCCTGCAGGCGTTCGCTGAAGATCCAGTCTTTGGTACTGGATTCAACACCTACGCTTTTATGGGCCGCATGGGTCCATATACTGATACACACAACTATTATGTAAAGCTCCTGATCGAAACGGGCGTTGTGGGGCTCCTGATTTTTTTCTGGCTATCGGCGGCGGCCTGCACAATGTCGTCGCGGCTTTTCCGTGAGGCCATGGATCCGTTCATGAGCTCCCTTGGCTGCGCGCTCTTTGCGATGATGATTTGTGTTCTCGTCGTGAACTTCTTCGGCGACCGATGGACATACCTGCAAGTTAGCGGATTCTTGTGGGTTCTTCTCGGACTGGCGGCCAGAGGACTCATCGTCGTAATTCGAGAGAAGGAGAGTCGGCTAGAGGAAGCGCCAACAATGGAATCGGAGGAATCCCAGGCCGATCCCTCCGCGGCGTATGAGGTGTCTAACGCATGAGCGTTCCCTTGAATTTGCCCCCTTTCGAGAAAGGCAGCCGCGTGCACGTGCTCTTTCTGATTGATCAATTGTGTGAAATGGGTGGGGCGGAGCGCGTCCTTCTGAATACAATCCGCTTGTTGCCCAAGGAGCGTTATCGGTGCTCGTTGATTACGTTTAAGATCGATTCGCGTCTCGGCATCTTCGACAGTATGCCCTGTCCCTTTTATGTCTTTCCCATGCAGCGAACCATGGATTGGGGCGGTTTACAAACGGCCAGAAAACTGAGAAGTTTCATCCGATCAGAGAGTGTCAAGATCGTTCATACCTTCTTTGAAACGTCGGATATCTGGGGCGGTTTCGTATCCAAATCCACCCATCTGCCCGTGCTTGTCTCAAGCCGGAGAGACATGGGCATACTAAGATCCTCTAAACATGACCTGGGTTACCGGCTGGTAAATCCTTGCTTCGATCTCATACTCACAGTTTCTGAACAAGTTCGACAATTCTGCATTAGCAAGGATCGGTTGGCACCTCAAAGGGTTCAAACGCTGTACAACGGCTTAGAGCTGGAGAGAATCGGGAATGGCAATGGCCATCGAGATCTTCGGGCTTCCTTTGGCTTGGACCCGTCTTCGCCCACTATCATTACGGTGGGGAATATCCGACGTGTCAAAGGAATTGATGTCCTGGTCGAAGCCGCTGCGAGAGTTCTAGCGGAGTTTTCGAACGCAACCTTTCTCGTCGTCGGAAGAAACTCAGAGCCTGCGCACTTTCAAGAGATTGAGAGGCGGATCACGGCTCTCGGAATCAAAGGGAATGTGCGGTTCCTTGGAGAGTGTGAGAACGTCTACCCACTCCTGAAAATGTCGGACGTTTTCTACTTGCCTTCACGCAGCGAAGGATTCTCGAATGCCCTTATCGAAGCGATGGCTTGCGCCTTGCCTTGCGTCGCAACGCGTGTTGGCGGAAACGCCGAAGCCATCGAGGAAGGCCGTAACGGTTATCTGGTTACAAATGAGGACGCGGGGGCGGCAGCTGACAGAATCTTAGAGCTTCTGCGTGATCCAGTGAGAGCAAGGCGTATGGGAGCGGCCGGACGAGAGGTTGTAGAAAAGAAATTCACGGCGGGTGAGATGATTCAGCGATTGACTCAGTTTTACGATCAACTCCTAGTGAGAGAGCGGAGCTAGTCCAATGCACTTTGCCGAAGTTGTGTTTTGGCTCTCCTTCGCGGCCTTCATTTACGTTTATGCGGGCTATCCATTCTTGCTGGCCGTTATCGCAGCATTCATGCCCAGCCGGCGGCCAAAGACAGACTTCACACCTAAGTTGTCCATTCTGATTGCTGCTTACAACGAGGAAGCAAGCATCGGCAGGAAGATCGAACAAACTCTTGCCTTGGATTATCCCCCAGACTTGGTTGAAATTATCGTCCTCTCGGATGGTTCAACAGATCGGACCGACGCCATCGTCGAATCTTTTCGAGATCCTCGGGTACGATTGCTGCATCTTTCAGGCCGAAGAGGTAAGACCAATGCACAAAACGAAGGAGTGAAGACAGCGCGCGGCGATGTGCTGATTTTTTCCGACGCCACGACAGTCTATCATCCACAAGCACTGCGATACCTCGCTTCAAACTATGCCGATCCAAAGTTAGGTGCGGTGAGTGGGCGCTATCAGTATTTTGATCTCGCAGGGCAGTCCCCTACTGGCCTGGGGACAATCGCATTCTGGAATTATGAGAACTTCATTAAGATGATGCAGTCACGTATCCGGACCATTAGCGGTTGCTGTGGCTGCATCTATTCCGTTCGCCGAGAAGTGTACACACCGTTGGCTCCCGAAGTGATCAGCGATCTCGTGCAGCCGTTGCATGTAATCCGCAGGGGATACCGCGTCGTCTTTGAGGATAGAGCGTTGGCTTACGAGGAGACCACGCAATCTACGTCAGAGGAGTTCTCGATGCGTGTGCGAGTGGTGACCCGCGGCATCAGGGGCCTGCTTAGCGTGCCTACGCTCTTGGAACCCTGGCGATTTGGCTGGATTTCCTTTCAACTCTGGTCGCATAAGATTCTTCGCTGGCTGGTGCCATTCTTCTTGCTGGCTATTTTGGGCGCCAACCTTTTTCTTGCGCAGCATCCATTTTACCGATTGCTCCTCCCGGCGCAGGCCCTCTTCTATGCTATGACAGTCTTCGGCCTTCTGTTTCCTCTCCAGCGTCTATGGAAGCCACTCGGAATCCCGCTCTACTTCTGCACTTTAAACGCTGCTGCCTTTCTTAGTGTTATTGAAGTAATTCGCGGCAAGAAGTATGTCGTTTGGGAAACTGTTCGTACCTGACCGATTATGCGAATTGAATTTCTGACCCAGGATGATCCTTTGTACGTTTTGCCGTTTTTTGATGAATTTGTCCGCCATCATGCAAAGGAATTCGACGTACTCCACATTGCCACTTCTCCAACTATGGGCAGCCGTTCTCGCAGCCAGATGATCAAGGAACTGACCCAGTTATACGGCCTGCTGGGGATATGCAGGCTCGTAAGCAGGCTGGTGATTGCGAGGATTTACGGAAAATTTCCGAAAAAGCCCGGTGCCCCGCGTTATTCGACTTTATCCCAACTCTGCCGCGCATATGGAATTCCCCACAAACAAATTGGAAACCCAAACACACTCGAATTTGTAGAGTCGGTCCGGCGCCGTGCCCCGGACGTATTGGTTTCTGTCGCTTGTCCTTACATCCTAAAGAATCCGCTGCTCATGTTGGCCCCCCAGGGAGCGATCAACATTCACCATGCCCCACTCCCCCGGTATAAAGGCATGATGCCAACGTTTTGGCAGATGTTTCACGGAGAAAAAGTCGTAGGCCTTACGATCCATTATATGTCTGCAAGGATCGACGAGGGCGAGGTGTTACTGCAAGAGAAACAAGCAATCGACCCTGGGGAATCCCTGGATCATTTGATCCAAAGGTCCAAGAGGCATGGAGCCCATTGCTTGGCACGAGTCTTGAGACAAGTTCGAGACGGCACGGTGAAACGAATTCCACTGAATCATGCGCAGGGAAGCTATTTCACGTTTCCAACCTCGGAGGAAATCCGAGAGTTCCAGCGACGTGGGAATCGGGCCATTTGAGTCATGGAACACACATTCGCAACCTCAGCCGTGGGAGAGCAAGGGGTGACAGGCACGTGACAGGCACGAACTTTCTGTGGGGTTCTAGTGGCCGTCTCCGTCGCATCCTTGGGTGGGTTTGGATTTACTTCCTGTATTGGAGTGGGCTCATCAGGTGGGCGCGGCGGCGACTTGAGTTGTCCGCAGGAATCGTAGTCCTGACCTTTCATCGAGTCTTGGAAGACGAAGACGTTCTGCGATCAAACTCACCACCAGGAATGATTGTCCGGCGAAGCACCTTCGAGAATCTGCTTCAGTTTCTGACGTCCCGCTGCGAAACGGTTTCTTTGGTTGGTGCTCCTTCATGGAAGACGGGGAACGAGCGAGTTCGCGTCGCCGTCACATTTGATGATGGCTGGAAAGATACGAGCGACATCGCTTTTCCGTTAACGCAAAAATGGAAAGTACCTCTGGCTGTCTTTGTCTGTCCGGGCCTTGCTGGCAAACCGACGCCGTTTTGGCCAGAACATGTTGTAGGGGCCTGGCGTACTTCTCGCGAAGATCCGCAAGTAATGAAAGGCTTTGAAAACATTTGCCTCCGAGCTGGCCTCCGCCCAGTTCGGCAGAGTCGGAATGGGAACAGTCAATTGGAGGCGCTCCTTTCGCAGTTGAAACGTCTCTCCCCGAGCGAGCTGGGAAAAATAGTCCAGGATCTAGCCGAGCTTACACAAGTTGCACGACGCAGCGGAGGGAATGGCGTTCTTGATGCCACAATGACCTGGGAGGACGCCTCTCGAATTGCAGGCCAAGGTGTGCACTTGGGCTCTCATACGCAAAGCCATTGCATACTGACGACGATACCTGCAATTGCTGCCCAATCTGAACTGGGCGAGTCCAAACGCGCTATCGAGGCTGCCTTAGATCGGCCTTGCACCCTCTTTGCCTATCCCAACGGCTCATGGTCGCGTGAAGTTCGGGACCTTGTAGTTAAAGAAGGATTTAGCTTGGCTTTTGTGAATAACCCTGGGGTATGGCATTCGGAGACTGACCCCTTGCTGATTCCTCGTGTGAATCTTTGGGAGGGTTCAATTGCCGGCCCATTGGGGGCTTTTTCTCCAGCAATCTTCCAGTATAGTGCCTTCTGGTGTAGTTACCGTGCGCAAGTGCGCAAACGAAAGAAAGCCGCATGAATCGAGACCGGCTATATGATGTTTATGCCAAGATCGAGCGGAGCATCGCGCCCGGACTACGCTACGCCCAGTATTTCTATGAGGACTCGTTGCGCGATGCCCTCAACGAGAACTCGTGGTGGTTGGACCTGGGTTGCGGCCATCGCGTACTTCCAGTTTGGAGGGAGAGAGAAGAACAATCGCTCGTACGGACCGCCAAGTGTGCAGTTGGCCTTGACTTTGATTGGGTTTCTCTGCTGAAGCACAGGTCGATCAAGATCCGAGTGCGAGGTGACGTCTCCAACCTGCCTTTTAAAGAGAATTCATTCGACGTCGTAAGCGCAAACATGGTGGTAGAGCACTTGGAAAAGCCAGCAGGTCAGTTTCGCGAGGTCCTGCGCGTACTCAAACCCGGTGGCATCTTCATTTTTCACACACCAAATGCCTACGGATATACAACAATCGCTGCCAGGTTGACGCCAGAGAGCTTTAAGACAGGTTTAATCAGGGTTTTGGATGGGCGTCCTTCGGAAGATGTTTTCAGGACCCACTATCGCGCCAACACCGAATCGCAAATCTGCAAACTAGCCCAAGAAACTGGCTTTCATGTCAAAAGTATTCGCTATATCGCTTCATCCGCGAAGTTTGCTGCGGTCCCCCCATTGGCTTTTTTTGAATTGTTTTGGATTAAGCTTCTATTAAACCGGCATTTTCGCTCATGGAGAACCAATCTGATCGTCACCCTGAGAAAACCGCCGACTTCTCAACCGGCTTAGGAAGGCCATGGGCTTGTGCCAACTTGAGAACATCAAGCCGTCAAAGCGAAGAGCCCAACGCAACTTGCGGGTTTCCAAGAGCGGAAGTCAACTAATGAGAGATCAATTTAGCGGGTCTATTGCGGCTGCATGAGGATCCTTGTACTCAAGGGTGAGGACGCTCGTTGTCAGCTATGCGACCCCCATTTTCTAGAGTCGTGGAAAAATCTGTTCTCTGAATGCCCGTGGGCAGCCTTTTCTCAGACAGTCGAATTTGTGTCCACATGGTACGAAGTTTACCACTCGCGTTTCTCACCCCTACTTGTCTGCGGGTATTCTGACGGAGGGAATCTCGTTGGGTTCTTGCCTCTGGCCTTGTCAGTGGAAGGAAATGAACTCTGGCCTGCGGGGGGTCAGCAGGGCGAGTACCACGGATGGCTGGCTTCCCCTGGCCGAAGCGAGCAGTTTCTGGGCCAGGCACTCAGAGAATTAACCGGGTTACTCACACAGGATTGCCTAACCTTTCGCTGCTTGCCCCCGTCGACGCCGGTTGACTGGGTGCAACGGCGCCCGTTCTGGGGGTGGAACTGTTTGCTAAAGATTCAGCAGCGGCCTTTACTAAAACTGTCTGACCTTGAACGCATAGCCGCATCCTTCCGAAAAAAGAGCAACAAGAGCCGTCTGAATCGACTCAAGAAATTCGGCGAGCTGCAGTTCGAGCAGATTACCAGCCCTTTGTTGAATCATGAAGAATTTAGTTCAATAACAACTGCGTACGACCTCCGCATGGGCGCAATTGCCGGCATCCTTCCATTTCACGACGACGCGTTAAAGAAACAGTTCTACCTGAAGCTCCTGGATCAGTCCGGCCTGTTACATATGACGATTTTGCGCGCGGGAGAATTTTGGGTCTCTGCCCACATAGGTGGATGCACTGGTAAAAAAGAAGTCTACTTGGGCATCCTGGCTTATTCTCCTTTTTTCGCTCAATACTCGCCTTCCAAATTCCATGTTTTCAAGTTAGCTGAGATGCTTTCCCAGCAGGGTTTCGCAAATTTCGATCTGACTCCGGGCGGCAGCTACAAAGAGAGATTTGCAACGCATTCAGACGAAGTCTACGGACTGGAAATCTTTTTTCGGCCTGCCGTTTACTGGCGATCGTTGTTCACACGCTTCGTGCGCCGCGCTATATCTGGATTTCTCAAGTCTATTGGCCTTCCTCCTGAGGGCTTGCACAAAAATCTGGTCAAGCGATTGGCTACAAGGGAGGTGCGCAAGCTAGTATTTCAAAAGATTGAGATGAAAATATTCGAATTCCAGTGTTCTCAAACGGAGGAACCGAGGGCTACAGGGGTACTCGCACAGGATCGCCTAGCTGATCTGTTGGATTATATGCCTCTCAATGCGAAACAAACGCGCCAAGCATTCTTTGATCAAGCGTTACGTCGAATCGAGTCCGGCTCGCACTTCTACACCAGGGTGGAAGACGGCAAGCTCATCCATTGCAGTTGGCGGTTGGATGCCGAGAGCGAGTTCTTGGTTCCCGACCTTGACCAACGAGTTGTACTGCCCCGTGAGTCGTCTGTAGTATATGGCTGGTGGACCCACCCGCAGTTTCGAGACGAGACACTCTCTCGAACTGCCTTGGTTCAGACTCTGCGTGATGCGTTTTCAGGGCATGGGAACAAGCCTGTGTTTGTAATACTTTGCGGAGATGACCAGATGATGCTCGATGTTGTGGAAGCGTTAGGGGGAGTGCATCATTCAACCGTGGTGGCGCGCAGCGTCTTTGGTATCACTTGGAATAAATCTCAAAAGGTCGAGCCTCCACGCACAAAGGTGCATGCGCAAGACACTGAGTCTTAATAAGCATCAGAAACAAAGTCACCTGGAAGCGTGTACGTACCTGCGACTTGTAAAAGGCCACCATGGAACCTGTCCCTTCGTACATTGAGAGCTTGCACACAATCTGTCCTTACAACCAGTAGTGCTGACTAATCTTGCTTGTTATCATCTCTCAGTTTTAGAAGCCCCTGCCGTCATTGTGATGGCTAAGTGAAGAAAAGAGGCTGGTTCGTGCTGTTGCGCATCTTCGGGGGAGCATCTGACCAAGGCAACCACATATCACGTGGGGTGAGTGTCACACAGGAGGAATGTCGTGAGACGGTATCTTCAAGGTCTGCTGTTCATGTACTGTTGGGCACTGCTCTTTCAAATTCCGACATGTTCCGCTCAATCTGCCCTCCCAGCCCCGGCGATTTTCTATACTGATCTGATCAGCGGGCCAAATGTGGGAGGCGAAAGCGTTTCCGGATTCGCTGGTGCCTACGTTACCTTGTACGGAAATTTCTTCGGCAGTTCGCAAGGAACTTCCACTGTAACTTGGAATGGAATTACTCCAAGTTGTTTGCGCGTCGTTTCCTGGGGCGTGCCATATATGTGGTATCAGAAAATCGTTGTGCAACTCGGCCCTAACTGCGCCAACGGCACGGGGAATTTCGTGGTGACCGTGGGCGGCAACGCCTCGAACGGCAAGAGCTTCACCGTCCAAGCTGGGAAGATCTATTGCGTCTCACCATCGGGAAATGACAACAACTCCGGAACCTTTTCCGGCGGTTGCTTTGCGACCATGAAGAAAGCCTACTCCGCACTGTCTCCCGGAGACGTTGCCTACTTTCAGAACGGGTTCCTGGTTACCGGTCAGGACAATTATGGCTCGAACGTATGGCTTGGTGATGCAGGTTCGGGTACATCGAGCAGCCTCAAGTCCCTTGTTGTTTATCCTGGGGCAACCGCGACAATAGGGACTACTACTGACCAAGCCTATGCAGTCAGAGGAAGTAATTACCACGCCCCCAACGACTATTGGCTGATTGCCGGCTTCACGCTACGGACTCCCGGCGCGGCGGTGGATTTGACAGCGGCCAACGGCTGGCGGTTCGTGGCAAACGACATGGCTTGTCCAAATGGTAGCGGTGCATCCGGCTGCTTCCACCCAGGTCCGGCAAACGGTGTGACCTTTTACGGCAACAACGTTCACGATGTAGGAGATACGGCAGTCGGCATAGAGAAGCTTTATCATGCGGTCTATTTCACGACGAACACCAACCACGTAGACATGGGTTGGAACATAGTAGACCCGAACCCTATCGGCTCAAAGACCAGTGGGGGATGCCGGGGCGTTCAGTTTTACTCTACTGGTGGAGCTGACCAATTCGACTTGCACGTCCACGACAATATCATCCGCAACACCATCTGCGACGGACTCAACTTCGCCACTGTAGACCCAGATTCAGGAACCGTCGAGGCATACAACAACGTCATCTACCATGTCGGAACGGGACCGGACCCTACCGATGGAGCGGCCCATTATTCCTGTTTGCTGACAGCAGCCTTCAACACACATACGAATCCGGTCCTGATTTATAACAACACGTTTTATGACTGTGGTTCGCGGGCTGCTGGCGGTGGCACACCTGCCAAGGATTCAGGAGGCATAGACCCAACAATGCCAACTTTGTTCACAAACAATATCATGTACGAGCTTTCATCCTCGTCTGAGTCATACTTGAATCCAAACGCCAACCCTGCCAACTTGAGCGGGAGCAACAATTTGTGGTTCGGAGCCGGGGCAGCTCCCTCACAGAGCAGTGCGAACGTGACGGCAGACCCCTTGTTCGTCGCGCTTCTCACGGCCGTTCCCGATCTTCATTTACAAGCCACTAGTCCGGCGATTGATGCAGGCAAGCTTTTGAATCTCAGTACCGATAAAGATGGGATAAAGCGTCCGCAAGGAGCTGGCTTGGACATAGGAGCTTATGAATTCTTCGCCGGAGGAACCACTGTCCAGAGACCGAACCCTCCGACGAATCTTATCGTTATCGTTAAATGATTGATTCTAGTCTCTGACAAAAATCGAGTAAGTTACTGGATCACTAGCCTTTTGCTTGGCCGGGCGCGGAAATCTTTGACCGAGACCCACCTATGCGCGCCTACGAGTGCAAGCTCAGCAGCAAAGGCTCAGACCACCACCTCACCGCTTAAAGTATGACGGAAGAAGTCTGTGAGCGAATCAAACTCCGAGGTTTAGTTTAGTAGTGACCTTGCCCTGGCGATGCAAAACGTTATGTATAGGAAAGTCAGCGCGGGAATGTCTACCCATCGTCCTCGGCGTATCGATCTAGATGCTGCGATCACGAACATCGGAAAGACCAGCAGAACTGCGAACAAACCTAAGATCACCCAGCCTCTCTGCGCTATGGCGAAAATGATGCCTGCCAGCATTCCCACGAGGCACATCAGGGCGTAGACAGAAAGAAGCACAACAGACCGATTGCTACGTTTGCGTGGGTCTCGGAGAAAAACAGTGAGGACATGGGTACCGTGCCAACGCTGTTTACGAAAGAACCCGCTTACTGTACGTGGTGTTCCCAGGTGAACGACCGCCAAGCCCGGATAGGATCTTACAGACAGACCAGCTTGGCGCGCTCGCTGGCACAGTTCAAAGTCCTCATTCGTTTGGATCGACTCGTCAAATCCGCCTACGCGCCTAAAGAGGTCTTGACGTATAATCAGATCCCCTGCCGGGACGTAGGAGACGTTTCCTTCTTTTCCATAGAATCTGTCGCTGGTCCAGATTCGGCCTACCCACGTAGCATCGTCGGGAATCCGGTAATGAGCGCCACATACGCCAGAATTGCCATTCCTCGCGATCTGGCTTGCTGCCTGCAGCCATTCCGGAGGAGCCAGACAATCCGCGTCCAGGAACGCAAGAATCTTTCCACGCGCCTCCGCGGCCCCGAAATTGCGCAGAGCGGAAATATGGACCTTCTCAAGGACTAGCATTCTTAATGCAACATGAACCTGGAAAGACTTCACGACTTCGATGGTGCGATCCTTGGATCCGTTGTCCACCACGATGATCTCGAATCGATTCCTAGGAAACCGGTTCTGTAACAGGCATTCAAGGCAGCGCCCGATTTCGCCTTCACCATTCAACACGGGAATGATTACGGAAACTTCTGGCTCTCCGTCCATGGGCGCTCTTTCTGCTGGGGGGGCGGTTGGCACAAAAACATCGCTCATTTTTGTCCGGACTCGGCGGTCGTGAATACGCAATTCTTCAGTTTCGTCGAAAGAACTTCGGAATAAATTGACAAATAGACTTGAGTCATGGCTCTCGAAGAATAATTCGATTGCGCGGCCTCGAAGCCAGCTTGGCCAAAATAGAGTCTTCTTTCAGGACTCGACAATAAGTCTAGCAGTGCAGATTGAAGCTCTTGAGCGTTGCCCGCATCGACAAGCAGACCAACTCTCCCTTCCTCCAGGATTTTTGGTACTCCCCCTACGCGACTAGCCACGACGGGTGTTTTCGCTGCCATAGCTTCCAAGACCGAAAGCGGCGTTCCTTCACTCAAAGAGGGCAAGACAAAAACATCGGACGAGGCGTAGACATCCGGGAGATCAGAGCGTTGGCCCAAGAAGAAGACGTTTTTATCGATACCCAAACGGTTTGCGAGGGCTTGAAGTGATCCGCGTTCGGGACCTTCTCCGCAGAGCAGAAGCGCGACAGAAGGCAATTTCGTAAGAAGCTCCTTTACGGCTGGTAGCAGAATATTGAGATTCTTCTCAGGCGCCAACCTGCCGACGTATCCTATTAACAATTTGTCCTTGAATTCTGGAGCGCTTTTCAATATGGGCAGGCCAGCACGGAATCGCTCACAATCTATTCCATTCGGGACAACTGTAATCTTGTGGTTTGGAACCCATGCGCGCAATAGTGCGCGACGGACTTCTTCCGAAACCGCACAGACATGATCAAATCTTCGCAGCTGGATCCAGTCCAGCAGCGCGTACGTTCGTAACCGCAGAGTCCTTCCGGGCCAGCTATGTGATGTCGCGACCGTCTTGACCGAGGTAATTTGCCTGGCCCGCAGTGCATAGGCGTTTGCTTTGTAACCGTGGCTGTGTAAAACATCGATTCGACAGGAAGTTAAGTAATGGCGAAGGTTCCGGACCGCCTTTCTGTCGATTCGTCCCCGGCATTCGAAAAGTTCAACCTCCAGTCCTTGGTTCCTTGCTGCTTCTGCGACCTCTAAATTGGGACGATGGGTGTTAAAAAAAACCCCTACTCTGGATTCACAGCCCTGGATTCGCAAGTTGCGAGCCAATTCCAAAACCATGTTCTCAGCCCCATACAATCCACCACTGCTGATCAACTGCAAAATCCTTGGTCGGGGCATTTACGTTCCTTTCTCCCCGAAATAATGCCCCCCTGGACTGTGAGTCTTTTCAGCCACACGTCTCCAGAGGGCTTGATAGGCGGTGTCCCCGATCATTATTCGCGCAGTCAGCTTCAAGAGGTTTCGCGCTCGTAGAAGCGTCATTGAAGTGCTGCGAACATCGAGTAGGGACGCGATTTTGTTCTCATCCATGTTTCTTGTTACCATCCAGCGTCCTAACACCTCGATTCCGCCTGCTCTTTTCTTGGTTATCCAAGGGTCCGAAATGAACAATCGCTTGTAGCCCGCATCCTCGCACGCGTGAACAACCCTTTGATTCCATCGGCCTCCCGGTGCGGAAATGGCGGTTACTTCCATTCCCAAGTGATCCTCCAAAGCGCACTTAGAGCCTCGAAGTTCCGCACTAAGGTCGTGATCGGAACAGCGAGTTAGGTGAGTGTGAGACCAGCCGTGAGATTGGACCTCATACCCGGCTCTCGAGAGTTCGCCCAGTTGTTTCCAGGTCATGTATTCCGGGTATTTGTCTGGCCAGCCTGCGGTTATGAAGAAGGTCCCCTTCATTGAGAGTTCTTGAAGTACGGGAAACGCCCATTCGTATTGGGAAGCATGTCCATCATCAAAAGTAATGTGAAGGACGCTTGACCTTGAGTGCTTCAGCGCCGCGAGTCGCTGCACGCAACGAAGGTGCTCCTTAAACTGACCTGCTGACGTGCCGTAGAGATATGCTGGCTCCGCCTTTGTAATTTCATGGTAGGCCAAGTACCGTGACGACCGGCAGCTTGGCTCCAAGTCATTCAGATCACGGCCTAGTCCGATTGCGGCCATCAACTATAAAGAACCTCTCTTAGCGCTGGCACAGAAGGACTGTACTCGCCGGCATCCGCCACGAGCTGGCTAAAAGTGCTGAATTTATATCTAGTCAGCAGGCTCTCAATCCGGCTCTCCATGCTTCCCAGGTTTGTGTAATGCCTGAATCTAGATTTTAGACTTGCGGAGATTCGGGGTTGCTCTGAATCTACCTCCCATGGATGCAGGTAGACAATCACGCGCTCGCAGTATTGTGCTTCGTACTTGCGAAACACCCAATGTGTGTAGGTAAGCGGAAAAATGCGTAGGTATCCTCCGCCGGCCGCAGGAAGATTCTGACCAAACACGCGAACTGTCGCTGGCGGGTACTCCTTTAGCATTCTTCCGTTTTGACAATTCAGTCGGTATGGAAACGGCTCGGCGCTTGGCAGGCCGTACAAATCATGGTGGATGGGATAAATACTCGAATCGTACCTAAAGCCCTCCTCGGAGAGGATGTCGAGAGCCCAGAGGCACTTCTTGGTAATAGACCAACTCGGAGCGCGATAGCCGTAGACCTTGACGCCGGCGGCGTCTTCAATCGCCGCCACAGCTGCGCGGGTATCCTCACGAAACTCTTCCGGTTTCAGAGAGTAAACGGTCCGATGCCAGTAACTGTGGCAGGCCAGTTCGTGGCCGCGCGAGTGCACCTCCCGAACCAACTCTGGAAAGCGCCTCGCCACCCATCCCACAAAAAAGAAAGTCCCTTTGACGTTGTACTTATCAAAAAGCTCAAGAATGCGTTGCGTGCTCATTGCAACTCGCGACGGCCGACTCTCCCAACTGTCGCGCGAAACGGAGCCGGCAAACGCTTCCACCATGAAATAATCTTCGACGTCGACACTCATTACATGAGTGCGCTGTGAGATTGGCCCTCTGCCTGTGTCTTTTTCTCTGACCTGCATTGGCTTCATTAAGCTCTAAACGCCCGCCTATACTGGAAGACCTACTAGAAGGACGCGTCTCACGGAATTTATTAATCCCTCCGACGTTGCCTGTTCAATGTTCACAGTCGAAGCATTCTTGCGGTCGGTAGTTACACCATTCTGGTTGATTTAGAGCAAGTGCCTTGCCTTTGCCTTGCTTCTAAATCCTTGATCCTCAATAAGATACGTATTCCAAATCGGCACGGAGACATTTGACCGGAGAATCTTTCGCCGATTTCGGAATTGTACTGCCACTGCTGACACCAGCGAGGCTCATCCTCTCCGCGATCCTATTCTGCTAAAGTGTCTTAGATCGGAGATAAGAGGGGCTTGTCGTCCCGCTTAACTTCTTTGAATACATAGAGTTGTGGCTGGGTGAGGCCATCAGTATCCTCTGTATACACTCTGAGCATTCTAAGGAGGCGTGATAACAAAGAAGATTCGTCGGCTATTTAGTCCCACAGAAATCGAAGCGACCGCCCTAACTTCATCCCATCCAACACTTCAAATTCATCCGTGCGATTGTAGGTGTGCGTGCAAATGCTTCCGGGACACCAATCGGGTTCTATGCGGTTGTAGGGTTTCTCCTTGTAGTCGCTCTCCGAAAGGACCTCGATTTCGCTGAAAGTCAGCGCATATCCGTATCTGAGGCTGCAGTCCTGGCTTGGACGAATGAGTTTTCCGCCTTCGAAGAATAGAGCGCCGGCGGGCCGCGCACGGCGCACATCCGAGACGATTGGGTTTTTCGGATGAGGTGTCCATTCACCTTCTAAAGAATCCGAGTAGAACAAGTGAAGCTCGTCGAAGGTGGATCCGCCTGGGACAGCAATGTTTGTGAAAAGCCAGAATTTTCCTGAGCGTTCGAAAACCGTTGAATCCACGGCAAGGATATCATGGGCCATGATTTTTACGAGTTCCCAGCTCCGTGGGAATTCAGTTGCCCGGTAAAGCTCGATCCTCTTTCTGGACCTAGTCTCGGGGATCATGTATACAATTCCGTGGCTCTCGAAAACATATGGGTAAGACATGTGATACCCATTGTCCAGAACTATTTGTGGAATGCTAAGCCGTCCTTGGTCATCGATTTCCAAGCACGAGATCGCCGCCCGGTTTTTTCCAAACTCGAAGTCCTCGAAGAAAACGTAAGTCTTACCCTCGCGTTTTAGTAGGAACGGGTCCGCATAAAATCGCCCCCGGGGCCAGGGAACCACCCGGAATCCGGTCCGGTCTGTGAGTGCGCTTGGCCTATCAGTTCTTGCCCGATAAGCAGTGAACCACTGCGTGC
>Ga0207665_10000827_pt1 | contig 20934 bp, 17 predicted proteins | sample LARL112metaG_FD_184351 | JGI IMG/M metagenome (GOLD analysis project Ga0207665, IMG submission 184351) | Corn, switchgrass and miscanthus rhizosphere microbial communities from Kellogg Biological Station, Michigan, USA - LAR L11-2 metaG... | ecosystem: Host-associated > Plants > Roots >...
CGATGGCTGCTGCGGCTGCTGATCTGCCCCTCCCGGTCGCCCGATCTGCTCGATGAACGCCACATGCCGCCAGGTGGAGGCGCCCAGCCCCACCGAGTTGTCGTACGACATCCCGGTCAGCTCCAGCCCGTCCTCCGGTACCGCGTTCCATTCCTTGCAGGCGACCTCGCAGGCCTTGCAGCCGATGCAGACCGACGTATCGGTGAAGAAGCCCATCCGGGGCGGATGGTCCTGGTGCCCGGCCACGGCAGCCGGATCCAGCCCGGGCGTGGCGGCGGGTGCCCGGGTCGCCCGGTCCTCGGGGTATCCGCTCACATCACACCTCGGTGCCTGTCTGGTCGGTGATCCCGGCCCGGTCCCGGTACTGTCGGACCAGCTCCCGCAGCGCGGGCCCGCGCGGCCGGCGTCCCGGGCGGATGTCGCAGGCCAATGCCTTCACCTCCTGGATGTGCACGTTCGGGTCGAGGGCCAGGTGGGCGAGCTCGTTGGCTGCGTCGCCGGTCGTGTAACCGTTCGGCCCCCAGTGGTAGGGGAGCCCGATCTGGTGCAGTCGGCGGCCCTGTACGGTGATGGGCGTCACCCGTTCGGTGACCATCACGCGGGCCTCGATAGCGTTGCGGGCGGTGATGATCGTCGCCCAGCCCATGTGCTCCAGGCCGCGCTCGGCCGCCAGCTCGGGGGAGACTTCGCAGAAGAAGGCCGGCTGCAGCTCGGCCAGGTAGGGCAGGAACCGCGACATTCCGCCGGCCGTATGGTGCTCGGTCAGCCGGTATGTGGTCGCGGCGTAGGGGAAGACGTCAGAGCCTGGCTGATCGCCGCTGGGCTGGAACAGGTCCTCCGGGTGGGCGAGGATCTCCCGGGCCGGGTTGCGCTGCTGCCGGTAGAGCAGGTTGCGGAACGGTGACTCCTGCGGCTCGTAGTGGGCCGGCAACGGGCCGTCCACCAGGCCGGCCGGCGCGAACAGCCACGCCTTGCCGTCGGCCTGCATGATGAACGGGTCTACTCCACTGATCGCGGCCACGCCTGTCGCGTCCTTGGCGGGCCGGTAGGACGGCGGCCGGTCGGCGACGAAGTCGGGGACGTCGTGACCGGTCCACCGGCCGTCCTCGGCGTTCCACCAGACCAGGGCCTTGCGCTCGCTCCACGGCTTGCCGTCAGGGTCGGCGGAGGCCCGGTTGTAGAGGATCCGGCGGTTGGCGGGCCAAGCCCAACCCCATTCGGGCGCCACCCAGTGCTGCTCGCGGCCCGGCTTGCGCCGTGCGGTCTGGTTCACCCCCTCGGCGTACGAGCCGCAGTAGATCCAGCAGCCGCAGACCGTCGAGCCGTCGTCGGCCAGCTGGTTAAAGGAGGACAGCGGCTTGCCGTCGGCGTCCCAGCCGTTGATCTCAGCCAGCACCGCCTCGGCCTCCGGCTCGTCCAGCGGTCCCTCGACCGGGTAGTCCCAGCGCAGGTCGAGGATCGGCCGGTCCATGTCGTCCGCCACCGCGCCCTCCGCGGGGACACCCCGCAGAGAGCCACGGGCCAGCTTCTCCTGGATCCTGCGACCGAGGTGGTAGGTGAACCACAGATCGCTGCGAGTATCGCCGGCCGGCTCGACCGCCTTGTGGTGCCACTGCAGCATCCGCTGGGTGTTGGTGAAGCTGCCGTCCTTCTCGGTGTGCGCGGCGGCCGGCAGGAAGAACACCTCGGTGCCGATGTCGGTCGTGCGCAGCTCGCCGGTCTCGATCTCCGGGCCGTCCTTCCACCAGGTCGCGCTCTCGATCAGCGAGAAGTCCCGTACCACCAGCCAGTCGAGGTTGGCCAGGCCGAGCCGCTGCATCCGGGTGTTGGCCGATCCGACCGCCGGGTTCTGGCCGAACAGGAAGTATCCCTTGCAGGTGCCGTTGATCTGGGCCAGGACCGTCTCGTAGGTGCTGTGGCTGCCGGTCAGCCGGGGCATGTAGTCATAGCAGAAGTCGTTGTCGGCGGTCGCGGCCTCACCCCACCACGCCTTGAGCAGGCTGACCATATAGCTTCGCGCGTTCGCCCAGAAGCCTTTGCCGAACTTCTCGGCCTCGACGTAGGAGTCGAGGTTGTCGTTGGTGTGTGCGTGCGGCATCGCCAGGTACCCGGGCAGCAGGTCGAACAGGGTGGGGATGTCGGTGGATCCCTGGATGGAGGCGTGTCCGCGCAGCGCCATGATCCCGCCGCCGGGGCGGCCGATGTTGCCAAGCAGCGCCTGCAGGATCGCGGCCGTCCTGATGTACTGCACGCCGACCGTGTGCTGGGTCCACCCGACGCTGTAGACGAAGGCGGTAGTCCGGTCCCGGCCCGAGTTCTCGGTGATGAGCCGGGCCACCCGGGTGAACGCTTCTTCCGGCACACCGCAGATTTCCGCGACCATCTCCGGCGTGTACCGGGCGAAGTGCCGCTTGAGCACCTGGAACACGCACCGCGGGTGCTGCAGGGTCTCGTCGATGTCGGGCGAGGGATGCGCGGCCGCCCCCCCTTCCCCGTGCGCCTCGCCGCGGGCTGACCGCCGCAGTTCGCGGAACCGGTCCAGCCCCATGAGGCGCTGGCCGCGGCCCGGGTGCATCTGGTCGCCCTGGTACCGCCACGTGTCAAAGCCGTAGAACCGATGCTCTGGATTGAAGCCCGAGAAAAACCCGTCCAGATCCTCGGTGTCGGCGAAGTCCTCGGTAAGGATCGCCGCCGCATTGGTAAAGGTCACGACGTACTCGCGGAAGTACTTCTCGTGGCTCAGCACGTAGTTGATCAGGCCGCCGAGGAACGCGATGTCGCCCCCGGCCCGGATCGGCACGTACAGGTCAGCGAGCGCGCTGGTCCGTGTGAACCGCGGGTCGACGTGGATCACAGCCGCGCCGCGCGCCTTGGCCTCCATCACCCACTGGAACCCGACCGGATGGCACTCGGCCATGTTCGAGCCTTCGATGAGGATGCAGTCGGCGTTCTGCAGGTCCTGCTGGAACGTGGTCGCCCCGCCGCGGCCAAACGAAGTCCCCAGACCGGGGACGGTGGAGGAGTGTCAAACGCGGGCCTGGTTCTCGATCTGTATCGCGCCGAGCGCGGTGAACAGCTTCTTGATCAGGTAGTTCTCTTCGTTGTCCAGCGTCGCGCCGCCGAGGCTGGCGAAGCCCAGCGTGCGCCGCACCCGCTGGCCGTCCTGCTCCCACTGCCAGCCGGCCCGGCGCGCGTCTATCACCCGGTCGGCGATCATGTCCATGGCCTGATTCAGATCCAGGCGCTCCCATTCGGTGCCGTGCGGGCGCCGATACAGGACTTGGTACTGGCGCGCCGAGCCGGTGGTCAGCTGGAGGCTGGCCGAGCCCTTCGGGCACAGCCGGCCGCGGCTGACCGGCGAGTCCGGATCCCCCTCGATCTGGGTGACCTTCCCGCCGGAGACGTACACGTTCTGGCCGCAGCCCACCGCGCAGTACGGGCAGACCGACTTGACCACCTGGTCCGCCGTGGCCACCCGGGGACGCCTCTCGGCCGTGATCTTGCTCTTCACGGCGGCGCCGCGGCCGGTGGCGTCGGGGCCCGACAGCTGCCGGTATACCGGCCACTCGGTTATCCACGTCCGCACGCCCATCCAGACCGATCCTCCAGCCGCCGCCTGCAGATCCCTACCGATTATTCTCCTCATCTTCCACCCCGGCCCTCCTTTACTCGTGGCCAGTGCTCATGGCCAGGTCTGGCGCCGGCCTGACCGCCGGTAGCATCACCGGCACGACACACGGGAGCCCGGCATCGTCGAATTCAGCAAGATCCCCGGGGACCGCCGCGCGGGGGTATCCCCGCTGGGGCAGCCGCACCTGGCGCACGGCATGGGCAAGACGCTCGTTCCGGCCGACTGGGCGCCGCTGACCGACGAAGAGGTCAGCCTGGTGCTGGGCGGCACCCGCACGGGCGCGGTCGTGACGTGGCACAGTCCCCGGCCGATGTCGGCGGCCGGCCTGGTCAGCTGGCGGGGAGCCAGCCTCGTGGTCAAGCGCCATCACCTCAGCGTGCGAACCGTCGGCCAACTGCACGCCGAGCACGCGTTCGTCGGGTACCTGCGGGCCCGCGGGCTGCCGGTCCCGGCGATGGTCCCGCTACACGGTGGCTTGACCGCCGTGCGGCGCGGCGACTTCAGCTACGAGGCACAGTGGGTGGCCGCGGGCATCGACCTGTACCGGGACGCGGTCTCCTGGTCGCCTTTCGCCGCCCTGGGTCACGCCCGGTCGGCCGGCGCCGCGCTGGCCCGGCTGCACCGGGCCGCTGAGGACTACGCTGCCCCCGCGCGCCCGCCCGGCGTACTGATCAGCAGTTGCGCCGTGATCTTGGCCACCGATCCCGTCGGCCGGGTAGCCCGGATCCTGGCCCGCAGGCCCGGTCTGTCCCGGTGGATGGCGCGACGACCCTGGCGGGACGACTTCACCGGGTATCTGCTGCCGGCCATCCACAGGGCGGCCCCGCTGGGCCGCACGCTGCCGCGACAGTGGGGACACGGCGACTGGCATCCGTCCAACCTCAGCTGGACCGGCGCCGGCCCGGACGCGCGCGTCGCCGGGGTCTTCGACCTGGGGCTGGCCAACCGGACCTTCGCGGTGCACGACCTGGCCCTCGCGATCGAGCGCAGCACGGTGACCTGGCTCGATCTCGCGGAATCAGGGCAGGCCAGAGCCGACCTCGAGGCCATCGACGCGTTGCTCGACGGCTACGAGTCGGTCCGCCCGCTCACCCCGGCCGAGGCCACCGCCCTGCCAGAGGTCGTGCCCGTGGCCCACGTCGAGTTCGCGCTCTCCGAGGTCGAGTACTTTGCCGACGTCACGGGCTCGGCGGCCAACGCGGAACTGGCCTACGACGGCTACCTGCTCGGACACGTCCGCTGGTTCGCCGCGCCCGCCGGGGCCGAGGTGCTCGACCACCTCCGGCGGCGGTCGGGCCGCCGCCCGGATTAGGCCGGGTCCAGGCCGTATCTGGCCGGGACGCGGCCTGGACCACGTCGTCCTCACGGGCTACCCCCGTCGGTGCCCGATAAGATCGTGGCCGACATCGAGGCACGGTTGCTGACGCTGGGACGGTGAGCTGGTTCTGCGGTCTAACCAACAGCCGCCGGCGGTAGCACAGCCGCGCGGCGGCGACGTACGGCAGGCCGCCGGCCACTATGACTTCGTGGCGGCCGCCAGTCGACTGCCGGTAGACCAGGTGGAGGGCCCCGGAGGTCAGGTCGAGTGGCGGCCAAGCCCCGGCGGCCTGGTCACCGCGCTCGAGCCGGTGATGCGGCAGGCCGACGGGGTATGGATCGGATGGCCGGGCGCGGCGGGCGATCCGCCGGAGCCGTTCGACGCCGAAGGCATGCACCTGGTCGGCATCGGGCTTTCCCGCGACGAGGTCAGGGATTATTACGAGGGCTTCTGCAACGCCACGATCTGGCCGCTCTATCACGACGTGATCGTCCCGCCGGTGTTCCATCGCGCGTGGTGGGAAGCGTACGTACGGGTCAACCGGCGGTTCGCGCGGGCGGTAACCGAGCGGGCCGCCCCCCACGCCACGGTGTGGGTGCACGACTACCAGCTCCAGCTGGTCCCGGCGATGGTGCGGGAGCAGCGCAGGGACGTTCGCATCGGTTTCTTCGCGCACATCCCGTTTCCTGGCTATGAGATTTTCGCTCAGCTCCCGTGGCGCAGGCAGATCATCCAGGGCCTGCTCGGCGCGGACTTGCTCGGATTCCAGCGGCGGGGCGATGCGGTGAACTTCCTGCGCGCGTGCCGTCGCACCGCCGGGCTGTCCACCAGCGGTTCGCTGGTCCGGCTCCCGGCCGCCGCGGCGGGCGCCGCCTCCGGCCTCGCCGGGGCCGGGGGCCGGTCGGCCAACGGCCCGTCAGCGGCACGCGAGATCCGGGTCGGGGCCTTCCCGGCCTCGATCGACTTTGCCGCCTTCGAAAAGCTCGCCCACCAGGAATCGGTCCGGGCCCGGGCGCAGGAGATCCGGGAGTCTCTGGGCCATCCTGGCGTGGTCCTGCTCGGCATCGACCGCCTCGACTACACCAAGGGCATCATCCACCGCCTCAACGCGCTCGGCGAGCTGCTGGACGAAGGCCGGGTGGCGCCCTCCGACGCCGCGCTGATCCAGGTGGCCAGTCCCAGCCGGGAGCGGGTGGAGCACTATCGCCTGCTGCGGGACGAGGTTGAGGTGGCGGTCGGCCGGATCAACGGAGAGCACGCCGAGCTCGGCAGCCCGCCGATCCACTACCTCCACCAGACCTATCCGCGGGAGGAGATGGCGGCGCTCTACCTGGCCGCGGACGTGATGCTGGTGACGGCGCTGCGGGACGGGATGAACCTGGTGGCCAAGGAGTACGTCGCCTGCCGGACCGACGACACCGGCGCCCTGGTGCTCAGCGAGTTCACCGGGGCGGCGGACGAGCTGACCGGTGCGATCCTGGTGAACCCGCACGACATCGAGGGAATGAAGGACGCGATCATGCTCGCGGTGCGGATTTCCCCGAACGAGGCCAGGCGGCGCATGCGCTCGATGCGGCGACGCGTACGCGAAAACGACGTGACCCACTGGGCCGCCGCGTTCATCGATGCGCTGACGCAGGTCAGCGAGCCGAGCATCAGCGCGTCCTAGGCCCGGTCTGGCCCGTCTAGTGAATCGGGTCTAACGTGCCCCGGCCGTGCCAGTCCCGTTCCGGCTGCCGGTCGGGCCGAGGGCTGGGCGGGGGTACCCGCATTCCCGCCGCTAGTTCGTGCCTGCGTATCTTGTCGGCCATCTCGTCGGGCACGGTGGCGGTGAGGATCGTGCCACGCGGCGCGTGAAACAGCGGAAAGGCGACGTACGTGCGGGTATAACAGCCCCACATGATCATCCAGTGCCGATATTCGTGCTGAAGCCGGACGGCTGCCATCCGGCAGGCGTCCTCGTTCATGGGGTTCGGGCCGACGCTGTGGATCATGGTTACTCCAGCTCGAACCATACAGTTCTGCCTCCGGGTTGGCTGGCAGGCTGGCCGCGCTGTCAGCGAACAGGCCGGATCTTTTACCGGTTTGATCCCAGTCGCCGGCGATCGCCTGGTCAGCGGCGGTTTCCCGGGCCCGGTGCCCAGCCCGTCGCGGGACGGCGGAGATCGGCCGGGAGAACTCCGCGCAGGTCAGGCGGTGTAGCCTAAAGGTGCATTGCATTGCGCAGCATCACGGGCACGATGCGCTGTGACCGGCCGAGTCGAGGGGTTACCGATCGATGAACTCAGGTCGTGAACCGGGGCCTGAGGACCCGCGAGGATCCCGCCCGCCACCCGACGTACCGTCGGGGGAGGACGAGGAAACCGACTGGCCCACCTGGCGGCAGGGCGCGGGCTACTCCCGCCCGACGCCGCCCGGCCCGGAGCCCGAGTACCACGCGGAACAGGTCCCGCCGTCGAGGCACGATCACGATACGCACACGCGACCCGATCCCGATCCCGATTCCGGTTCCGGCCAGGTCGGCGATCCCCGGCGCCCGCCCGGCCAGGCCGACGAACCCTGGCCCGGTTCGGGGCAGCCAGGTCAGTCCGGTCCCGCCGCCCCGGGGGGGATTGACCCGACCGCGCGCCCGGCGACGCCACCCAGGCTGCCGCGCCGGGGGTCGCCAGCTCGCTATGAATCGCCGTGGCAGACAGGACCGCCTCGTCAGGGTGGACCGCCCCGCGAGGCAGGACCGTCTCGCGAGGCAGGACCGTCTCGCGAGGCAGGACCGTCTCGCGAGGCAGGACCGTCTGGCCCGGCCGGACCCCCTCCGCAGGCCAGGCGTCCTACCCAGGCTGGATACCCTGCGCGGGGCGGACCCCCCGCGCAGGCCGGGCCCCCTCCGCGGGGCGGCCCGTCGCAGCAGGGCGAACCGCTTGGGCAGGCACGACCGCCTCGCCGCGAGGAGCTGCCCAGTCAGGGTAGGCAGGAGGCTGACCAGGCGGGCTACCCCACGCCCGGTACCGGCGACGGCCGCGACTACGAAGGATTCCCGGTCCCAAGGGGCCAGCACCACAACCCCTCCCCGCCCGATGACGGACACAACTGGTTCGCGCGGCCCGAGGCCGGTCCCGAGGGACGCGAGTACCCGGAGGCCCAGGCCTCCGGGGATGCGGGGGATTACGAGGGGGAGGGAGGCTACCGCGGTCCCCGTGGCTCCCGGCACTCCGTCGGTCACCAGGAGACCCCCGGCTTCAAGGAGTCCTCCCCATTCGAAATGTCCCCCGGTTCCGACGAGTCCCCTGGTCACTACCACCCTCACGGTTATCAGGGACACCCAGTCCACCGCGAGCCCCCGGTCCACCAGGAGCCCCCGGTCCACCAGGAGCCCCCTGCCCACCGCGAGCCCCCGGTCCACCGCGAGCCCCCGGTCCACCAGGAGCCGGAGCCCGCCGCGGTCGCGGGCGAGCCCGGCGCAGATGGGCAACCCGCCCCGGAGGCGAGCAGGCCCAGCTGGGGGGCGGCAGGCTGGGCTGCGGGGGCCGCTGGGCTCGGGGCGACGGGTCTGGCGGCAGCCGGCCATGAGGCCAGAGCAGGAGATCACGCCCCGGGGACAGCCGACCGAGGCCCGGGAGCAGCGGACCGAGGGCCGGCGACAGCCGATCGAGGGCCGGGGACAGCGGACCGAGGCCCGGCAGCAGCGGATCGAGGTCCGGGGACAGCCGACCAAGGCGCGGGAACTGCGGATCGAGGCCCGGGAACGGCGGATCGAGGGCCGGGGGCGGCGGATCGAGGGCCAGGGGCGGCAGGCTGGGCTCCGGGGGCGGCTGGGCTGGGGGCGGCTGCGGCAGCCGGCCATGAGGCCAGGGCAGGAGATTCTGGCCCGGGGACACCGGACCGGGGCTGGGGGACACCGGACCGGGGCCGAGAGACACCGGACCGGGGCCGAGGAGCCGCGGACCAGGGTCCGGGGACGACGGGGTACACGCCCGGACCCCGCCATGGGGCCATCCCGCCGCGGCCCGGCGACATGCGACCTCCGCCCCCGACCGGACCGGTCAGCCCTCACGGGCACCAGCGGTCGCCGGACATCCGCCCGATTTTGTTCCTGGCCGCGGCGGCCGCCGTCATCGCGGTGGGGGCTGTGATCGCGGCCCTGCTGCTGACCTCGCACCACAATCCAGCCCGCCACGCGGCATCCAGCACTCCGCCCGCCTCCCATCCCGCGCACTCGCCGAGCAGCAGGCCGAGTTCGCACCCGACCCCCACTCAGACGGGCCAGCCGGCGACGGCCGTGCGGACCGGCGCGAGTGGCCACCTGGGCGTGCCCGGGCGTATCGGATCGCTACAGTTCACCCCGGCGCTGACCGATAAGTTCGTGGGCCGGAAGGTCCGCCAGCAGTTCGCGAACTCGTTCCTCATCCCGGCGCACGACGTGGTCAGCGGGTTTTACACGACCAACCGCTCGGCCACCACGTTCACCACAAATGATCATCGGCTGATGTACCTCGCCGCCTACCTGCACGGGACGGGTAACGCGAAATCGGCTCTGCACAGCTTCATGACCAATGACACCTTCACCGGGCAGCACCAAGTCGATGCCGGGCCACCGGGCGGGAAGGCGGCCTGCGCCCAGCTGGCCCACCAAACCGGCCCGGTAGCGCACTGCATGTGGGTCGACGGCAACAGTTACGCCGACTTCTACGCCTGGAACACCAGTCCTGCGCAGCTGGCCACGACGATGCGGACGATCCGGCCGGAGGTAGAGCGCACGCATCGCTGACCAGTCCCGGATAGCAGGAAGACTTAGCGCTGCTATGGCGCGCCTAATGCTCCGCGCTGGCGGCGAAGGCCGGGTCCGCCCGGACTCGGTAGCTCAGGTGCAGCACGCGATCGCCCTGGATGACCGTGTGCGGGTCCTCGAGCAGGTGCTGGGCACCGGTCGATCCGAAGTACCGCTTGCCCGACCCGAAGACTACGGGCACGACGTCCATATCTACCTCGTCCACCAGGCCGAGGGCGAAGGCTTGGCCGCCCGCCTCGCCCGCCGCTCACAAACTCCCATCGGTCCCGAAGCCTTGAGGCGCTCGCGCCAGTTTGGCGGCGAAGGCCGGATTACGCAGAACGCAGCCTGGCCGCGACACGGAGCCGTTACGCGAATCCGGCGACCTGGTGTGGCGCGTAGTGCCGTTCCAGCGCCGCCTTCTCTTCCGCGGTGAGCTCGATGGCGAGCGAGGCAACGGCATCGTCGATGTGATGCGGCTGGGTGGCCCCGATGATGGGCGCCGTGATCACAGGGTTGGCCACCAGCCAGGCCAGGGCCACCTGCGCCGGGGAGACGCCGCGCCCCGCGGCCACCTTGGCCACCTCCTCGACGATGAGCCGGTCGCTGTCCGGGTAGAGGGTTTTGCCGAACTCGTCGGTCTGCGACCGGGCGCTCTGCGCGTCCCACGGCCGGGTCAGTCGCCCGCGAGCCAGCGGGCTCCATGGAATGACGCCGATGCCCTGGTCCGCGCAGAGCGGCAGCATCTCTCGCTCCTCTTCCCGGTACAGCAGGTTGTAGTGGTTCTGCATGCTGGCGAAACGGGTCCACCCGTGCCGCTGCGACGTATAAAGCGCCTTGGAAAACTGCCATGCGTGCATGGAGGATGCGCCAATGTAACGGGCCTTGCCGGCCTTGACCACGTCGTGCAACGCCTCCAGGGTCTCCTCGATCGGCGTCGCGGGATCCCAGCGGTGAATCTGGTAGAGGTCCACGTAGTCGGTGCCCAGCCGGCGCAAGCTGTGGTCGATCTCGGTCATGATCGCCTTGCGGGAGAGGCCGGCCCCGTTGGGGCCCGGGCGCATCCGGCCGTGCACCTTGGTGGCCAGCACGATCTCGTCCCGGTCGGCGAAATCCCGCAGTGCGCGCCCGACGATCTCCTCGCTGGTGCCGTCGCTGTAGACGTTGGCGGAATCAAAGAAGTTGATGCCGGATTCGAGCGCTCGCCTAATGAACGGAAGCGCCTGCTCCTCGTCCAGCGACCACGGATGGGCGCCCCGGTCGGGCCCGCCGTAGCTCATGCAGCCGAGGCAGATCCGCGACACGTCCAGGCCGGTCGAGCCGAGCTTGACGTACTGCATGTGTTCCGTCCTTCCCGCGGTCGGCCGGACCGTGCGCCGGCCTTTCGTTCGCGCTGGCGTCGTCCGGTCCAGCTTGCCAGCCCGGTCATGGCGTTCGTCATGCGCCGGGTCAGGATGACTGGCCGGCTCCCGGTCAGCCGGAACACCCGTAACGCCCGGACGCCCGCGATCGTGGTGCCAGACTGGGGCAGATGAAGTCCGGGAAGAGCGCCAAGGCCCTGGTCGTGGCCGCGGTGGCCGGCACGCTGCTGATCCTCGCCGGCGTTGTGCTGGTCGTGCTGCACCCGCGGCCGGCGGCCGGCCAGGCGCCATCCGGATCCCGTTCCGGGAACCGGGCTCAGGCCGTCGGCGCGCGCTCCAGCTCCCCGGCGGCCCATCCGGACAGCTCCCCGGCGACCGCGGATCCCCGCCGGAGCCGGTCGGCCCGGCCACTAGCCGGGAAGGTCATCGGGATCGATCCGGGGCATAACGGCGCCAACGGCACCGATCCGTCCTACATCGATCAGCTGATCTGGAACGGCCGGGAATCGGAGACTTGCGACACGACCGGCACGCAGACCGACGGCGGGTACACCGAGGCCCGGTTCAACTTCCACGTCGCGATGTACCTGCGTGCCGACCTCCGTCGGGCCGGCGCCCGGGTGGTGCTGACCCGGACCAGCAACGACGGGGTCGGCCCGTGCGTGGACCGCCGGGCCCGGATCCTCAACGCGGCTCACGCCGACGTGGCGATCGACATCCACGCCGACGGTGGGCCGCCCTGGGGCCGGGGGTTCACCGTTCTAGAGCCGGTCGCCGACGGCCCGAACCACGCGGTGATCGGCTCGTCGGAGCGGTTCGGTGCCGACGTCCGGGCCGCCATGCTCAGGGACACGTCGATGCCGGTCAGCAACTACTACGGCCACAGCGGCGTGCAGCCCCGCGATGACCTGGCCGGGCTGAACCTCACCACGGTGCCGAAGGTCCTCATCGAGTGCGGGAACATGCGGAACGCGGTGGACGCGCAACTGCTCACGAGCGCGTCGTTCCAAAGACGGCTGGCGGCCGCGTTCACCGCCGCGATCACCCGCTTCCTGGCTTAGACGATCAAAGTGGTATCCAGTGCTGGGGTCATCGGCCCGGCGCGGCTACTGGTTGCGCAGCGAGATCCCGTCCGACGTGGCGATGATGTCGGCTTCGAGAGCGCGCAGTCCCTCGCCCAGGCGCTCGCGCGCCTGGCGCAGCAGCTTGAGCGAGTTGGTGGCGGGGCCCTGTGCGGCGGAGCGCTCGGGGTCAGCGCCGTGCTCCTCGATCAGGTGGGCCTGCAGCGCCGCGGCGACCTCGTCGGCCGCTTTCAGCGCGTGGTAGATCGCCCGGTCTCGTGCGGTGTCGTCAACCATGGCGCCAGTATCCCGCAGCGTCGGCGACGCCGTCCGGTCCCGCGGTGAGGATGGGCCCTATGAATGCCCGCGGTGGCGTCGGCGACCCCGCCTAGCCCCGGCTGTGAGGATGGGGCCCATGAAAACGCGCGGCCGGACGATCTGGGCCGATCAGCTGGATCCCCGGGAGCGGCTGGGGCTCGACCCGGGCGTACCCGAGTCGCTGGCACTGCGGCCGGACGTCCTCGTGGTGGGCGGCGGGATTCTGGGCGTGGCCACCGCCGTCGCCTGCCGCGACGCGGGAATCGGCTCGGTGCTGCTGATCGAAGCCGGCCGGCTGGGCTCGGGAGCCACCGGCGGTGCCGCGGGCCTGCTGGTTCCCGAGTCGCATCAAGGCAGCGACCCGCCCGCGCTGGTCGAGCTCGGCCGGGCCGGCCTGGCCCGGTGGCGGGACCTCGACGCCGCGGTGGCCGGGGGAGTGGGGTTCCGCGACCTCGACTGGTTCGGCCTGGCCCCACGCCCCGGCGGCTTCGTGGCCGACCCGCCGCCGTCGGCGGAATGGCTCGATGCCGGGCAGGTCGGGCAGCTTCTGCCCGGCCTGAGGCCGGCCGTCGCTGCCGCATGGATCCGGCACCAGGGGCGGGTCAATCCGCTGCGCGCAGTGAGCCGGCTCTCGGCTCTGATCCCGCAGGTCGCAACCGGATGTACCGCCACGGCCGTCGGGACCGGCGAGGGCCGGGTGCGGACCGTCTCCACGTCGGCCGGGACCATCACCCCCGGCGCGGTCGTATTCGCCACCGGGGGCCCGCCGAGGCTCAACGGGCTGGACCTGCGGCTGCCGGCCGGCCTGGTCAAGGGCCACCTGGTGGTCACCGAGCCGGTTCCCGTCACGCTGCCCGGGATGGTGGCGCCGCTGGCCACGCAGATCGAAGGTCACTGCCTGCTGGCCGGCGGGACGCTCGACACCGACGACACGACGGCCGGCGTGCGCGCCGACATCACCGCACGCATCCAGAGCGACCTGGCTGCCGCCCTCCCGCCGCTGGGTCGCGTCCGTCTCACGCACCGGTGGTGCTGCTGGCGACCGCGCCATCCCGACGGCCTGGCCGTCATCGACATGGTGCCCGGCCTGAGCAACGCCTGGATCACCAGCGGCCATTACCGCACCGGGATTCTCCTGGCCCCGGCGGCCGGCGCCGCGCTCGCGAGCTGGATCACGACCCAGCGTCGCCCGGGCTACCTTCAGCCCTGGGGCATGTCCCGGTCGTCGATGACTATGATCAGCCCCGGCGGCGCGGCCAGCGAGGGCACGGTTTGACGAGCGGCGTCATCGACGCGGATCCGAGCCGGCGGGGGTACGCAGGTCGATGCCGAGCTTGGCCATGGCGTGGGAAGCGACGACGTCCAGGTCTTCCTGGGTCACCTGGGTGAGCGCGTGCCCGGGCCCGAAGGCCTCACGGCAGTCGGCGAGCGCGTGCTCATACTGCGCGACCGAGTAGGCCAGCTTCCCGGCCAGGTGGTAGGAGAAGGCCAGTTCACGGCGGGTGACGATCGTGTCCCGGTGCCGCGGCCCTTGCACGCGTTCCCGGTCGTCGAGCGCGCGCTGGTAAAGCTTGACCGCGTCCTTGAGTTTCTTGATCGACCGGTAGGCCTGGGCGAGGCTGCCGCGGGCGGCGATGGTGTCGAGGTGGTCCGGCCCCTGGACTCGCTCCAGCTCGGCCAGAGTGCGCTTGCGGAGGTCGATGGCCTCCTTGGCCCGCCCGGCCGCCAGGTAGCTGTCCGCGAGATTGCCCCGGGCGGCCAGCGTGTCCGGATGGTTGCTGCCCAGCACCTGGTCGCACTCGGCCGCGGTCTGCGCGGTCAGGGTGACGGCATCCTGCGGGCGGTCGGCGGCGCGGTATGCGCGGGCCAGGCTCGCCCGCGCGGCCAGGGTGGCCGGGTGACAGGCGCCCTCGGTGTTCTCCAGCTGGTTGAGCACGCCCTGGTACATGGCGATGGCCTCACCGGCGTGCTCGGGGGTCTTCGCCGCGCCACCGAGGAGGTCGCGGAACCGCACGGTCTGGGCGTGCCCGGGCCCGAGCTGCCGCTGGCTGATGTTGAGCATCGTCCGCCAGTAAGCCACGGCCGGCCCCGAATGCCCGCTGCTGACCAGGCTCCGCCCGGCCTGTAGCAGCACGGGGTGGCACTGCGGCGCCCAGAGCGCGGTGCCGCCTACCTCACGCAGCTTCGCGGCGCAGTCTCGCAGCGATTGCTCGACGTCGGCCGGCCGGGCCGGGCCTGACCAGATCTCAGCCAGCGCGTCCGCCGCCGCCCGGACTGCCTGGTCGCCCTCGGCCGGGGCCAGGCTCTGCCGGGCTATGGTCTGGACCAGCTCGTGCGCCAGCACGGTACGTGCGGCGCTGCCGGTATCGATGGTCACCAGGCCCGCCCGGGCTAGGTTGTGCACGGCGCTGCGGGCCTGCCCCTCGTCGGGGGGGAACGCTTCGGTGTACCCGGCCAGGTAGCTGCGCGCGGCCTGGGTGGCCAGCAGCGTGCCGGGGATGCCCTGCGGGCCGAGCACCGAGATCAGGGTCAGGACCCGCCTGGCCAGTCCGGCCGGCGGCAGCTGGTCGGCGAACTCAACCGACAACGACCACGCGGCCGTGGCTATCGACGCGTACGTATCGGCCGAGCCAGCGGTCAGCTGGGACTTGCGCTCGGCCAGCAGCGCGCGGTACTCGCGGCAGCCCAGGCCGGCCCCGGTCATCACCGCGGCGGCCTGCCCCAGCGCGATCGGCAGGAAGCCCAGCTCGGTGGCCAGATCCGGCGCGCCGACACGACGGTCGGGCTCGGTGCGCAGCCATTCGGTCAGGTAACTCAGCGCCTCACGCGGGCTGAACGCGCCCACCATCGTCACGCGCGAGTCCGGCCGCTGAACCGCGTCCCGCCGGTTGGTGGTGACCAGCACCCGTCCCGCGGTACCGCGCGGCCACAAGTCCTCGAGCGCGCCCGCGTCGCTGAGATCGTCGAGCACCACGAGCCAGGGCTGGTCGGTGGTGGCCAGCCAGTCCCGGAACTCGGCGGCGGCCCGCTGCGGGCCCTCGGCCGGGGCCCGCATGCCCAAATCGTGCCACGCCCGCGCGTAGCTTCCGATGACCGCGTCCTGGCTGGTGGCGGTGATCCAGAGCACCAGGTCGGCCGCCCTCTGATCCAGGTAGCCACGGGCCACGGTGGCGGCGAGGTGAGTCTTGCCGGTCCCGCCCAGTCCTCTCAGGCTGCGGGCCGCGCCGTCATCCGGGGGAAGCAGTACGGTGGTCCGCCCCGGCGGCAGGCTGGCGGGATCGAGGCCGGTCTCCTGACGCGGGCTGTACGAACCGGCCAGGGGAGGGATTTGTCCTGATACGACCGGTCGGCCGGCTGGGCGCGACCATGCCAGGCCCTGCCCCCCCGCGCTGCTCGTCATCGTCTCGGTCACTCGCCTTCGCGCTAGCCTGACCCTTCCAGTCCGGCGGCCTTCGCTGGGGATGCGCCGGCCAGTTTAGCGAGAATGTCAGGCCGGGGAATCGATTCCGGCAGGCGTGACCATGGTCACCCTGGCTCGGCGCCCGGGCTGTCCCTCGCGCCGAGGTGGATCAGCGTCCTGCCGCTGGCAACGGGGGTAAGGATGAGTGACCTTAGTCACGAAACCCGCGGGGCTCGGCACCGGTTCATATCCCGAACGGTGGCCGGTTTCAGCCAGCACGGCAAGGGGGACGGCAGCCACCGCCGAACCCCGCGGTTGCGACCGCCGTCGACGCCTCTAGCACCCTTCCTGATCATGGGAAACGCCTTTTCATGGCCCTGGCGGAAACGTGGCCGGCGGCAGGTGAGGAAACGATTAGAACGGCGGCCACGAAGGGTCCGGGCGACCCCTGCGAGGACCTTGCCAAGCGATAGCTGCGGTTCATCCCGTTTTGGCGTCCCGCCCAAAAGCGCATAACGTAGCCGACGCACTAGTAAACGATCACTTAGGAGAGTCGAGATGTACACAGGGAGTGAGATCACGATTCTCTCTGAGTAGGTCAAGGCGGCCCCGGCCAAGCGTGATACCAGCACGTGGCCGGGGCCTTTGCATGGCAATGAACCTCGGAGGTAAACAAGCCATGACTTTTTCAAGTATCGCAGGAGCCGGAGTCGCCAAGACCGTGATGGCGGTCACGATTTCGATGCATCCTGCGGCTGCTCACCATCACGATGGCAGCCGCCAAGTCACGGTCCGGCCCGGCGACACCCTGAGCTCGATCAGCAAGCGTGAGTACGGTAGCGCCCGCCGCTGGCCCGCCCTGTGGTGGACCAACCGGCAGCACGTGCACAACCCGTCCAACATCCGGGTTGGGCAGCGGCTCACCCTGTCGGACTGGCACCCGGTGAAGCCGTGGATCACCAAGGCCGCGCTGGCTTCGATCCCGGTTCCGCCGCCGCCTGCCCCGGCGCCCGCGCCGGCTGCCGCGGCACCGGCCACGTCCGCTCCGGTGGCGTCCGCTCCGGCTCCGGTCACGTCGACTCCGGTTCAGTCCACGGGGAGCTACGGCGCCTCGTCGGGCTACCAGAACTGTGTGATCCAGGCCGAGAGCGGCGGCAACGCCTCTGCGGTCAACCCCACCACCGGTGCGGGCGGCCTGTACGGGTTCATGCCGTCCACCTGGCACGCGCTCGGATACTCCGGGTCCCCCCAGGACGCCCCGGTCTCGGTGCAGAATGCCGCGTACGCCAAGGAGTACGCGCGCTCTGGGTCGAGTGCGTGGTCACCTTACGACGGTTGCTGAGACCGTCTGGCGAGGAAGCCCCGGCCCGCTGGGCCGGGGCTCTCCCGTCCCAGCAGTTCATAAGTCGCCGCTGTCAATCGCCGGGGCCCGCATCGGTATCGTCGTCCACCTCGTGGACCGCCGCCTCTTCCGCGGTCGCGCCGCCGCTGTCGATCCCCGCGTCGTATGCGACAAGGTCGTCGCGGGCGATCAGAGAGGCGTCGTCGGTTTCGTAGGAGGCTACGTCTTCAGCCACCAGCCGGCCCGCCCGGGGATCAGCGCCCTCATCGAGCGAGTACCTGCGGACGTCCTCCTCCGTGGCGTTCTCATCCAAACCGACCTCATCGGGCGGTTCGTCGTCCACGTCTTCGGCGTCGGCCGAGACGTCCGGTTCTTCCTCGGCGAGCAGTTGATCGAGGGACTCGCCTTCCTCTTGCTCCTCGTCCGTCGTGCCGAATCTGACCCCGGCCGACCACCGGTCCGGGGTGACCACCCCCCGGTCCAGCGGGTCATCTCCCGGGGCGCCATCCAGCGTGTCGGTGGAATCGAGAACCTCGTAGTCCTCGAGATCGGCGGACTCGTGGCGTTTCTCGTCCGGCATGCCTGCCACTCTCCTCGTGCTCGGCGCTGTCCGGCCACACGTTTCGCGTTCCCCTGCTCTGGCCGACTATGCCAGAGCCGCCAGCCATCGCCGGCACCAGCGGTGCCGGCCGGGTGTATCTGACCCGGCATCCCGCGCTCTGTACCAGTACGGCCGGGGACGCGCCGTACCGACACGGCCGGGGACGCTGGCGAGGCACGGGGGACGCACATGCGCATTCTGCTGATATCGAGCGCTTACAACAGCATGACCCAGCGGGTCCATGTCGAGCTGGCCGACCGCGACCACGAGGTGTCGGTCGAGCTTGCGCTCGGCGATGAGGTAATGCGCGAGGCAGTGCGCCGCTGCGACCCGGATCTGATCGTCGCGCCGATGCTCACCAGGGCGATCCCCGCCGACATCTGGTCGGCCCGCCCGTGCTTCATCGTCCATCCCGGGCCCCGGGGCGACCGTGGCCCCTCCTCCCTCGACTGGGCGATCACGGAGGGCACCGGCCGCTGGGGGGTCACCATCCTGCAGGCGAACGCGGAGATGGACGCGGGTGACATCTGGGCCAGCACCCAGTTCGCGATGCCCGCTGGCTCGAAGAGCTCGCTGTACCGCACCGAGGTGGCGGACGCGGCGGTGGAGGCCCTGCTCCTCGCGGTCACGCGGTTCGAAACCGGCAGGTACCGGCCCGAGCCGCTGGACTACAGCCGCCCCGGCGTCACCGGCCGGCTGCGGCCCACCTGCCGCCAGGAACACCGCAGGATCGACTGGCAGGGCGAGCCCACGACCTCGGTGCTGGCCAAACTGCGCGCCGCCGATTCCAGGCCCGGGGTCCTCGACCTGATCGGTGACACCGAGTACTTCCTGTTCGGCGGCTATGAGGAAGATGAGCTCCGTGGTGATCCGGGCGCGATCGTGGCCCGCAGGGACGGCGCGATCTGCCGGGCGACCGCAGACGGCGCGGTCTGGATCCCGCAGCTGCGCCGCCGTTCGCCGGCCGGCGGTCCGACCTTCAAGCTGCCGGCCACGCTGGCGCTCGGCGACTCAGCATCCGCCGTGCCGCAGGCCGCCGCGCCGCTGACGGTGCCGGCGGGGCGGCGCACCTACCAGGAGATCAGCTACCGCGAGTCCGCCAGCGTCGGTTACCTCGAGTTCTCCTTCCCCAGCGGCGCCATGAGCACCGGTCAGTGCCGTCGGCTGCTGACGGCCTACCGGTACGCTCAGCGCCGCCCGGTACGGGTGATCGTGCTCGGCGGGCCCAGGGACGTCTTCTCCAACGGCATTCACCTGAACGTGATCGAGGCCGCCGCCGATCCCGCGCTCGAATCGTGGCGCAACATCAACGCGATCAATGACCTGGTGGAGGCGATCCTGACCACCACCGACCGGCTCACGGTGGCGGCCCTAGCCGGTAACGCGGCAGCCGGAGGCCTGATGCTTGCTCTCGCCGCCGACCAGGTCTGGTGCCGGGCCGGCGCGGTCCTCAACCCGCATTATCGGCTGATGGGCCTGCACGGCTCGGAGTACTGGACCTATTCTCTGCCGCGCCGGGTCGGCGCGGAGCAGGCGGCCCGGCTCACCGACGCGTGCCTGCCGGTTAGTCCGGCGTCGGCCGTGCGCTCCGGCTTGGTCGACCGGGTGATCGTGGGCGGAGCGGCCAGCTATCGCGCCCAGGTGGCCGGCCTGGCCGAGGAGCTGGCCAGCCGCTCCGACTACCCGCTGCGGCTCGCCGCGAAGGCCCGACAGCTCACCGCGGCCACCGCGGACCAGCCGCTGCACGTCTACCGCCAGGGAGAGCTGGCCATCATGAGCCGCAACTTCTCCGACCCGCGCGAGCCATACCCCGGGCTGCGCCAGGCCTTCGTCTACAAGCACAAGCCGACGCGAACCCCGCCGCATCTCGCTCGCCCGCTGCCCGACCCGGGCCGTCTGCGTTCTCGGCGACCTCGGGGCCGGACGGTGACCGCCGTCCCCTAGCCCCGGCCGAGGGGTATCGGGGTGCCCTTGATCGCTCAGGAACCGGCCGCGCCGAGCGCCGTCGTGATCTGCTGGATGGCCTCCGACTCGGCTGGGCTCACGCTCTGCCCCGCTTCCCGGTGCGCGGCCGCGACCTTGTTCGCCAGGGTGAGGACAAAGCGCCGGTAGCCGTCGAGTTCCTCGGGGGTGGCCTTGGCCTCCACCAGGCCCACCGCGCTGCGCAGGTGCTCGAGCCCGCTTTCCCTGAGTTCCTGGGGGGAGTGGTACCGGGTGTGATCCACTTCGGGCTTGGCCGTCACGATCTCATCGAGGAGCTCGCTCTCGCCGTGCTGGGACCGCGCCTCGGCGTAGGCCTTCGACATTGCGATCGTCTCGCGGAACATCCCACCGCGCGCCGCCGTGACCACGATCGTGCCGGCGGTGGGCGGGCCCTCGCGCACCGTCTTCCATTCCTCCGGGGAGAAGGCAGCCTTCGTCGTCATGCCATGCTCCTTCGCTTAGGCGGGGAAAGGCCCCTAGCCTAACGAACGTGCCCCCCGTGCTTAGCCGGGGCGGACCGCCCGCAGCATCAGGTAGTCGATGATCCGGCGCCGCCAGAGCAGCTCTACCTGTGCGAGCAGCAGGCGCGCGGCGGCCTGCTGCCCGGCGGGCGCGCCGGTCGCGCCGGCCAGCCGGGCCGCGGTCAGCCGGAGCGCGGGGGCGATGACCCGGTCACCGCACCCCTTGACCTCCACCTGCACCAAGCCGGCCGCGCGGGCGGCGGCCGCGATCTCTCCCGCGGTCATGGCCATGTCGGTCCGCAGCCCGAATACCCGCAGCTGCGTCAGGCCGCAGAGCAGCTCAGCCGGGCTGACCGGCCATCGCTGGACCGCGATGTCGGAGATGCTCAGCACGCCGCCGGGGCGGAGCACCCGATGGCACTCCCTGAAAAAGGCCTGCCGGGAGCGAAAATGGAACGCGGCCTCGACGCTGATTATCCCGTCCACGGCCCCGCCGGCGATGGGCAGTCGGGTGGCGTCGCCCGCTACCGGTGCGGCGGCGGCCTCGCGCAGCCGGTCCCGGCCCGCCGCCAGCTGCCATTCGGTGATGTTCACCGCCACCAGCCGCCGGGGGCCGGCCAGCTCGGCGATCAGCGGTTCCTGGGTGCCAAGCCCGTTCCCCACGTCGGCCACCACGCCGCCGGCGGGCAGCGC
>Ga0207665_10000828_pt1 | contig 20934 bp, 22 predicted proteins | sample LARL112metaG_FD_184351 | JGI IMG/M metagenome (GOLD analysis project Ga0207665, IMG submission 184351) | Corn, switchgrass and miscanthus rhizosphere microbial communities from Kellogg Biological Station, Michigan, USA - LAR L11-2 metaG... | ecosystem: Host-associated > Plants > Roots >...
AGTTGCCGTGACAAGCGCATGGTAAGGAGGGGGTCGACGGTTCGAGTCCGTCAGAGGGCTTGAAAGCCTCTGCTAATCGCGATTTCTTGTTGCCTGGACTGAGTCGCGAGTAAGCAGGGGGTCACCTTCCGAAGGATGAACTAGCGGTCGCTGGTCGCGGCGTTAGTTGGAGGGGTTGTGAACGCATGGCTAGAACCACGAGACTAGAGAGTCGCGCGAGGGCGAAAGCCCAGCGTTTGCAACCACGGTGCTCCATAAAGGCTCCATCCTTTGTTGCCAGGAACCGGAACACCCGCCCGGGGGGCACGCTGCGAGTGTGGGCGGCTCCGTCACTCGGCGCGGTGGGACACCGCCTCGATGTTGTTGCCGTCGGGGTCGTGGACGAAGGCGGCGTAGTAGGTCTCGTGGTAGTGCGGTCGCAGGCCGGGCGGGCCGTTGTCGGTGCCGCCGGCCGCGAGCGCGGCCTCGTGGAAGGCGTCGACCGCGGCGCGGTCGGAGGCGCTGAACGCGACGTGGGTGGCGCCGCGCTCTTGGCTCGAGCCGATCCAGAAGTCCGGCATACTGTCCGCGGCGCCGAAGCCTGCCGCGCCGGGGAACTCCATGCGCAGCGTGTACCCGAGCGGTGCGAGCGAGCGCTCGTAGAACTGCTTTCCGCGCTCGATGTCGGTGACGTTTGCCGTGACGTGGTCGATCATCGGTTCTCCTTTCTCACCGCAGGGTGACGCCGATTATCCGCTCTGCCTCGAGCCCTGCCGCCGCGACCAGCTCGGCGACGGCTGCGCTGGAGGGTGCTTCGATGAGGCAGTAGGCGGTCTCGTCTACGGGGAGGACGATCGTCTGGAGGTGGCGGACGCCGGTCGCCGTGGCCGTGCGCAGCCCGTCCGTCGCCGGCGCCGTTCCGCGCGGCGCGTAGAGCTCGACGAGGTACGCGGCCATCGGCCGATGATGCGCCGCTTCGGTTGCCGTGCGAAATCCCGGAAATCACGGCACTTTGCGCCTACGGGCGGCTGAGCCAGGCGGCGAGTTCGCCGCGGGAGCGTAGGCCGAGCTTCGCGTAGATGCGGGAAAGGTTCGTCTCGACGGTGCGGACGGTGACGTAGAGCTCCGCGGCGATCTCCTTGTTGCTCTTGCCGGCGGCGACGAGGCGGGCGATTCGCTCCTCGGTCGGGGTCAGGCCGCGGGAGGGCGGGCGGCCGCCGATCCGCGCGAGCTCGGCCCGCGCGCGCTCGGCCCAGAGCGCCGCGCCGAGCCGCTCGAGCTCGCGCAGCGCCTCCTCGAGGGTCTCGCGGGCCGGCCGCTTGCGTTTCGCCCGCCGGAGCGTCTGGCCGTAGGCGAGTAGCGTCCAGGCGCGATCGAAGGGCCGGCCCACGCCCTCGTGCAGCTCGACCGCCCGCGCGAGCGCTGCGAGTGCCTCCTCGTGCTCGCCCCGCGCCGCGTGGATCGCGCCGCGCAGGTGGGCGCACATGGCGAGCGCCCAGCGCCGCTGGAGGCGGACGGCCTGCTGTTCGAGCCGCTCGGTGAGCTCCCAGGCGTCGTCCACGCGTCCCACCTGGAGGAGCGCGTCGGCGTAGGTCGGAAACCAGGGGTGGTAGCCGGGCTCCTCGAGCCCTCGCTCCCAGAGCCGCGTGAGCACCGGCTCGAGCTGCTCGACTGCGCTCTCCGGCCGGCCCGACGACACCGCGACGAGTGCGGCGCCCCACGCCCAGAGCACCTCGTCGTCGGCGAGGTCCCGTTCCGGATCTCCCACCAACTGCCGGATCTCGTCGAGGTGCGCCTGCGCGTCGTCGAGCCGGCCCAGGTGGGCCTCGACGATCGCGCGGGTCAGGACGGCCGCGGCGGCGTCTCCGTCCCGCGCGGCGTCGACGGCGATCTGCCACGACTCGTCGGCGCGCTCGAGCGCTCGTTGCCACTCGCCCGCGATCAGGTGCAGCCACGCGAGGTAGTAGAAGACGACGGCAGCCGAGACGTCGTCGTCCTCCTGCGCCTTCGCCGCCGCCTCCTCCAGGAGCTCGCGCGAGCGCTCGATGTCGCCCGCCCATTTCACGGTCAGGCCATAGCGCGTGCTCGGGCGCCGCTCGGCGTCGATGAAGCCCGCCGTCCGCTCCAGCTCGCGCGCCCGCTCGAAGAGCTCGCGCCGGAAGCCGAGCCCGTGCGAGAACGAGGAGTGGGCAAGCGCGGTCAGCGCCATCGCCTGGAGCGCGCGCTCGCCCGAGCGCTCGGCGTGCTCGAGCGCCGCCTGCGCGTGCTCGAGCGCGCCGCCGTAGCCGCCCTCGACCCAGAAGGCGTCGAGGTGGATCTCGGCGGCGAGCTCGTCGTCGCCGGCCGCCCGCTCGAGCGCCTCTCGGATCAACCCCCGCGCGGTCGCACCGTCGCGCTCGTCGGCGGCCAGCATGGCGAGCTGCCAGAGCGGCTCGGCCTGTTCGTGCTCGGTCGCGGCGTCGTCGAGCGCTTGCCGGAGCAGCGCCCGCTGCCGGTCGGCCTCGCCGACGGTCCGGCAGCGCCTCGCCGCCTCCAGCCGGCGCCGGTAGGTCGCCGCTCGATCCTCGGGCGGCGTGAGCGCGAGCGCCTGCTCGGCGAGCTCGGCCGCCGCTCCGAGCGCGCCGCGCGCGAGTGCCGCGGCCGTCGCGGTGTCGAGCGCCGCCGCGACCGTCTCGTCGGGCCCGTCGGCTGCGAGCGCGAGGTGGCGCGCACGCTGCTCCGGGTCGCCCGCTAGCGCCGCGAGCCGGCGGTGGGCCGAGCGGCGCTCACGGCTCGTGGCGGCCTCGAGGGCGGCAGCGGCGAGCAGGGGATGGGTGAAGCGGACGCGCGTGCCCTCCACGGTGACGACGTCCTCCCGCTCCGCCGCCTCGAGCGCCGCCTCGCCGTCGAGCGCACGGACGAGCGCGAGCGTCGGCTGCGCGGAGGCCGCGAGCACGGCAAGGAGCGCGCGCGTCTCCTCCGGCAGGCGCTCGACGCGCCCGGCCACAAGGCTGCGGAGGCTCGCAGGCAGCCGCTCCTCACCCCGCTCGAGGAGCGCGCGCCCGAGCTCGAGCGCGTAGAACGGGTTCCCCCCCGAGCGCTCGTGGATGCGCCGGAGCACGGGCCGGGGCGGCCTCGCCGCGAGCCGGTCCCGGAGCAGCCGCTGGAGCGCGCCCAGGCTGAGCGGGCCGATCTCGAGCCGCTCCGACTCGAAGTCGGGCAGCGTCGGATCGCCTGCCTCGCGCGTCGTCGCGAGCAGCCCGACCGGTCGGCCGCCGAGCCGTCGGAGCGCGAAGGCGAGCAGTTCCGCGGAGGGAGCGTCGAGCCACTGGAGGTCGTCGACCGCGACAAGGAGCGGCCGCTTGGCGGCGAGCCGGCGGAAGACGTTCAGCAGCGCGAGGCCGAGCAGCCGCGGCTCCGGCGCGGTCGCGCTCTCGCCCAGGCCGAGCGCCACCGTCAGCGCTCGCCTCTGCGCCCGCGGCAGCGCCGGGAGCACATCGGCGACCACACCGTCCAAGAGGTCACCGACGCCCACGAAGGAAAGCCGCGCCTCGGCCGACCCGGCCCGGCAGGCGAGGACGAGGTAGCCGCGAGCGCGGGCCTCGGCGAGCCCCGCCTCGAGCACGGTCGTCTTGCCGATCCCCGCCTCGCCGGTGAGCACGAGCGCGGCCGGGCCGGCCCGCAGCCGCTCGAGGAAGCCGAGCAGCGCCTCGAACTCGGCGTCACGCCCGAGCGGCGTCATCGAAAACTGTCGTGGTTTCCGGTATTTCGCCCGCCGCCGCCCGGCTGCACGATCACGGCCATGACTACCACAGCGACATTCTCAACCCGCCGAGGCCGGTGCACGCTGCTCCTCGCCTCGGCGCTCGCCTGTCTCGCCGCCTTCCCACACGGCGCGTCGGCCGGCACGTTCGGCGCGCCCGCGACCTGCAACGTCCTGCTGCGCAGCCCGTGGCCGGGACCGATGGACACCCGCGGCGTCGACCTCTGCGCCGGCCCGGAGACGCTGAGCCCGCAGGTGATCGGCACCGAGACGCTGCCCCAGTACGACACCGACGGCTGGCAGTGCGTCGAGCTCGCGGAACGCTTCTTCATCGTCAACCACTGGTGGCCGGCGCAGATCTTCAACCTGCCGCACGGCGCCGCCACCGACATCTTCAACTACCCGCAGACGGCCGTCGTGGGCGGCAGCACGATCCTGCTGCGGCGGATCCCGAACGGCTCGATCACCTCCACCAACATCGTCCCCGGCGACCTCCTCGTCGCAGCGGACGCGGGCCCGGCCGGCCACGTCGCCGTGATCACCAAGGTGTACCCGGATCGCGTCGGGGTCGTCGAGGAGAACTACAGCGGCACCGGCCAGGCCGTCTACGGCCTCTCCGCCGGCCGGCTGACCCGCGCCGGCGAGACGGTGCTCGGCGTCGTCCACAACCCGCTCAACCCGGGCCAGCCGAAGCTCGGCTTCGTCACCCAGGCCTACCGCGACCTGCTCGGCCGCACCCCCGACTCCAGCACCGTCGCCTCCTGGAACACGACCCTCACCTACCAGCTCTCCCGCCGCGAGCTCGCCTACGTCCTCGACACCTCGGCGGAGTACGACGCGCGCGGCGTCCGCGGCCTCTACGAAACGCTCCTCGGCCGCGAACCCTCGAGCGACTCCTCCGCCTACTGGGCGAGCTACATCCAGGCCGGCCACAGCTGGGAGCAGCTCGAGGAGACGATCCTCGCCTCCGCCGAGTACTACGTCGTCCGCGCCGGCGGCGCCGACGTCAGCTTCATCTACGCCGTCTACTCAGACGTGCTCGGCCGCCTCCCCTCCGACAGCACGCTCCAATACTGGCTGACGAAGCTCCAAAGCGGCCTCTCGCGCCAGGCCTTCGCGACCGCGGTCGTCACCAGCCCCGAGGGCTACACCCGCCGCGCGGCGGGCTGGTACCAGCAGCTCCTGCGCCGGCCGGCGACCTCCGCCGAGCTCTCGAACAACGTCGCCGCCCTCCAGCGCGGCACCACCGACCAGCGCCTGATCGCGAACATCGTCGGCTCCGCGGAGTACGAGCAGATCGCGACGGCCAACGCGACCGCGTGAAAAGGAGACATCGTGAAGACGATCGCACTGCTCCTCGTCCTCGGCAGTCCGGAGATGAGCATCAAGCACTCGAAGCGACGGCCGCTCGCGAAGATCATCGCGACGACGATCGTCGTCCTGGCGGCTCTTGCCCTCGTCGGCGGTGCGTTTGCCGCCTCGACGGCGCCGCAACCCGGCCGGTGGGGCACTCCTGTCTGTCTCCGGAGCGGCCTGGTTCGCCCGCAGCCGGGCAGGTGGGGCACGAGCCTCGTGCTCCGGACGAGCGCGCTGGTGCCGCACGTGCGGGTGCGGCGATGATGCCGCACGATTTGTGCCGGCTCGCGTCGAGCGGACTCGAGCTCGGCCTGCTCTGCGGCGCGCGGACTGCGGCCGCGCCCGCGAGCCGTGGGGTTGACGAAGGCGGGAAGCCGGTGGGATCCTGCGCCCGAGACGAACCGTCCGCGGCGGCGCTGGTGCCGCCGGGGAGTCCAGGAGGAGGGTCCATGCGGCTGCTCGCGGTGCTGGCGAGCGCACTGATCGTCTCTCTTTTGGGCCTGACCCACCTCCACCCCGCCCGAGCCGCAGCGGGCGGCTGCTCCGTCGCCTCCGCGCCGACGATCCGTTCCGGACAGACGCAGACGAGTGATCCCCACGCCTGTCCCGACGCCCGCCAGTACTGGGCGGTCGACCTGAAGATCGGGGACGCCTTGGACGTCGACGTGACGCCGGCGCCGCCGAGCGTCTTCGTGGAGCCGTTCCAGTTCCACGTCTACGGCCCGAACGTAGGGACGATCGGCGACTTCCTATGCGCGAAGACAGGTGCAGACGCGGGCCGAGTGAGCTGCGTGATCCCGGCGGCCGGACGCTACGTCCTCGTCACCTATGGCGCCGGCTCGTTCACGCCGAAGGTGACGAGCGTGCCGGCGCAGAACGGACGCGTGCCCGGCGCCTGTGACCCGACCAACGCGCCCGCCGCCGCCGACAGGGTCACGCAGTACGCGAACGCGAGGGTCTGTGCGCCCTCCGGGCGCTCGCAGTACTGGCGCGTCGACCTGCACCGGGGCGACAGCTTGAGCGTGAACAGCCGCCAGATCGCCTCGTCGGGAAACGCGGAGCCGTTTGATTTCCTCGTTTACGGCCCCAACTCCGGCTCGCTGGGCAAGCCGCTGTGCCGGAACACCGGCCTCGGCCCGGCGTTCAGCGTGAGCTGTCCGATCCGGGCCTCGGGTCGCTACGTGCTCGAAGCCGCGAACTCGGGCTCGTTCACACCGCTCGTCGTGCGTCCGACGAAGGTCGGCGTCACCGCGCCGCGGTTCGTCAAGGGCGGCGGCGCGATCGTGATCCGCGCCGTGATCCGAAGCGACGCGCCGAACCCGGCAGGGACGTGCACCGTGCAGGAGCGGTCGGGCTCGCGCTGGGCGGCGGTCGCACGTGCCCGTCCGAGGAAGGGCGTCTGCCGCGCGAGCGTTCCTGCGAGGCCCACCGGGACCGTGACGCTCCGCGTCCGCTTCAAGGGCGCCAAAGGCTGGGCCTCGAGCACGAGCCGGCCCGTCAAGGTCGTCGTCGGCTAGCCGAATGGGCGTCCTCCTCACCGGAGCCACGGTCGCCGCCCTCGCGGCGGCGACCGCCTCCGGCGGAAACGGAGTCGTGAGCGCGACGGGAGCCGTCGGGCCGCTGCGGATCGACCGCTCGTCCGAGGCGGCTGTGAAGGCCTTCGCCGGCCGGCCAGCGTTCTCGCGCGCGGGTCGCACCGACCCCTCGATGCCGCGCTACAAGGCGCTCGGGTATGCGTGCCGTCGCTCACCCGGCCCCGGTCGCCGTGATCCGCTCCTGATCGGGCCTCGCGGGGGCCCGCGCTCGAACGTGTACTGCCGAACGATCTACTACGTCGCGTCCGCGACGGGTACGCTCGCCGCGTTCTTCACGGGCTCGGCGGCGTTCCGGACGCCGAAGGGGACGCGCGCCGGCACGAGCCAATCCAACGCGGCACGGCGCGAGGGCACCGCGCCTCAGGGCGGGTGCAGGCTCCAGCTCCTCGAGCGGACGAAGGTCGCGACGCTGTCGATCCCGCTCGCGCGCGGCAAGGTGGGCGACCTCGAGCTCGAGAGCAAGGCGCATCCGGTCGGGCTGCAGTTCTGCTGAGCGCGCCTCAGACGCCGACAATGTCGAAGCGGACCGGCACGCGCCTCAGCTCCGTCCGCGTCGTCGCCCGAAGCCAAGACGGAGGGGCCTAGCAAGAGATCGAACGCGAACGCGCACGACTGGAGAAGGAGCGTCAGCACTACCTGAACGCCCTGCATGCGCTTCGCGCGAATGGTGATAAAACAGCGACCGAGGGCTTGGAGGCGGAGCTCGCGGAGATCGAGCGAGCGATCGAACAGGTCGACTACCGCGCCGCCAGCGCTGGCGGCAGCTGCGGCGCCAATCTCCGCCGCTCTCCGGCGCGGCTCGCAAAGTCGGCCCGTCGCTTTGGCCAGCGCTGGTCGGGCGTTGTGCGCTCGGGTGGGTGACAGGGCCGGGAAGCGCGGGCACGGCCACTCCGACCCGCGCTACTCCGCCGGCCGCCTACTTCAGGCGCTCTAGGCCCGCCGCTCGAGGCCGTGGGTGGTTACGCGGCCCTGCTCGTCTATCGCGATCCGCTGGCGTTTCCCGACCGTCTGGGAGCGGAAGCGGCGCTGGCGGCCGCGGGTCGCGATCACCGCCTCGGTATCGCCCTGCGACTCGACGTCGTAGCCCTGCTCGACTTTGGTCGCGAGCAGCTGCGCGAACTGGTCGCGCCTCTCGGTGGGGGTGGGCGGAATCCCGTTGCGCTGATAGGGGTCGACTGCGGCCATGAATGGCTCCTTCGGGTTCGGTCCCGCGCGGGAATCCGCGTGGCGGCCGGCGGCATCACTCTACCCGATCCTCGATGCAGTTGTTACAAATTTGGCCGATCTCGAAGGCGTGCCAGAGGCGGAGCCTCTAGCCGCTACTCCCGGGGCGGCGCCGCCACGACCTCGAGGCCCTCAAGCGTACGGGCTTGGTGGACCAGCGTCTCCTCAGGGAGTTTGCCCGAGCAACGCGTAGCCCTGGCGCAGGAACGGGGTGCGGTCGACCAGGGCGTGCACTTCGTCGCTCCGGACCGTTCCCTCTTCGGTCACGACGGCGTGCAGGAGCTCGGGCGGTGTGAGGTCGAAGAGCTCGCGCTCCTCCCGCGCAAGCTCTGGTGCGGTAGTGCTCTCGATCGGGGCGAGCTTGATCACCTCGCAGGCGACGATCGTCGGTACCTCCCGCTCGGCCGCCGCCTCCGCGAGCATGCGCGTGCCGATCTTGTTGCAGAGCGTGCCGTCGCGGAAGACCGTGTCGGCACCGACGAGAAGGAGCGACGCTGCGGCGAGTTCCGCCGGCGCGTCCTCGTCTTCCACCAGCTCGACGGCGAGGCCGCTGGCGCGGAGCTCGGCGGCGAAGGCCCGGCCCTCCTCGACCGGGTGGGAGACGGTGCAGATGAGCAGCTTCGGCGGCGTGTGCAGGACGGCCTCGCGCACCGTCGCGGAGGCCGAATGCGTGACCACCAGCGCGCCCTCGAGTCGCTCGCGGAGCTGGATCGCAATCGAGGCAGCCGCGCGGCGGCGGCCCGCGACCAGCGCCTCCGACTCCCGCTCGATCAGGCGACGAAGCTCCGGCGGCGGCAGATGGGTCTGGGCGTGCGCGGCCGCGAGCAGCCGCCCGACAGCGCCAGCCACCGCGGCGATCCCCGACCTGGCCTCGGCCAGCTGACGGCCGGCGCCCAACACGCGTTCGAGGAGCTCCTCGCTCGTCGCGGCCGGCGCCTCCGCCACCTCAACCAGCGCCTCGGCCGCGCGCCGGGCGAGAAAGCTCGCTCCGTGGCGGCGATCGGCACGCAGCTCCTGCAGCCGCTCCGCAAGCTCCACGCGCCCATTCTCCGCCCTCCGCGCGGGGCGCGCAAACCCACCCCGGCCGCCTCGGCCTCGAGCCACAGCCCGAACCCGCGGAGTCGCTAAGGCGCAGATCGGGCGCGCACGGTCAGTGCCGCTCGCTGAGCCAGTTGCGGCGCGATCCGACGGTGGACCGGGATTGCGGCTATGGTGGTACCAGCGCGTTGGCTCTAGCTGTTGAAGCCGTCGAGGCTCTGCACGTTCCTCTCCGACTGTGACCTCTGGCCTGACCGCCGCAGTGCGCTCAGTTGAGCGCTCTGCCCTGTAGGACCACAGAAGGAGCATCACATGCATGCCACCATTCGTCGTTACGAAGGTGTCGAAGCGACCCGCATGAACGAGGTCGTTCGCAAGGTCAACGAGACGCTCGTCCCGCAGCTCCGCGAGCTGCCCGGTTTCAGCGGCTACACCCTGATCCAGGCCGGCAACGGCGTCCTGAGCTCGCTCGGTGTCTTCGAGACGTCTGAGCAGGCCGACGAGTCGACGAAACTGGTCACGAAGTGGATCGCCGACGAGAACTTCAACACGGTGATTCCCAACCCGCCGAAGATCACAAGCGGCAGGGTCGTTGCTCACATCAGCGGCGTCCCCGCCCTCGTCTAGCTCGACCGTACACCGCGTCGTCGAGAGGGCCCGGCGCCTGCCGGGCCCTCCCGCACGGTCTAGCCCAGACGAGAACCTTTGCCCGCCTAGGGATCGAAAACTCGGTCATGCGAATCGCGCTTTGTGCCCATCGGCGCGCGCTCAAGCTACGCGCTGTACGCTCTCCGCATGAGGCGCTTGCGCACCCTCCTCGAACGCTTGCCCGGTGGGCACCGACCGCCGACGGGCCCGTTGACCACTGCGGAACAGACCGATGCCGACGAGCTGCGGCAGGAGACGCTGGTGAAGGAAAACAAGCGGATTGAACGCGAACAGGAAGAGGGAGGCGACCGCCGTGACCGCGAGGTATAGCGCGCCATAAAGCTTCCGGCGGGGAGCGCCACACCGCCGACGTTTGCTCTCAGCGGCTACCTCGACGCGGGCCAACGAGTCGACTTGTGTCGCATCCGAGTGGGGTGCGTGACGAGAAGCTGGAGAGGATCCTCAGGAATCCGCCGAAGGTGACGGACGGCGAGGTCATCGCATAAGCCGCTCGTCGAGCTGGGAGGAGTCGCGCAAGCCGAGCCGCAGACCCTGGCCGACCTCTGCGCCCGCTACGAGCTCGAGATGAACCCAGACAGCGTCCCCGGCTGATCCAGCGCTTCGATCTGCGCTTCCCCCTGACGAGCCGATCTAGTGCGGCGCGATCAGGTTGCGGTCCGAGCGGGCAGCAGCAATCGTCCGGTGCGCCAGGCAAGGGCGAAGAGCAGGACGGCTGCTCCGGAGAAGACTCCCAGGGCGCCGATGGAGACAGAGGCGGCAAGCGCCTGTGATGTTCCGACACCCGAGGCGGCGAGGGCGGCGGTTCCGGCGCCTGCCTGGGTCGCTGCGCCCGCCGGCCCGATCGGTAGCGCTGCGGCTGCGGCACCGGCGCAGAGAAACAGCAGCGCGAGCGGGAACGAGTAGCCCAGTCCGAGCGTGCCGAGGAGAATGAAGCACGCCACCCCGCGGACGAGCCAGCAGCCGATGACGAACGCCCACGCCTGCGTTGCGCGGTACAGGGAAGTCGTGCGCGGGCTCAACCAGCGGCCGAGCCGGAAGCGCAGGGCACGTCTGCCTCCGGCGAGGCGTGGCAGGGCCACGATCACCGCGGCGGCCGCGATCCCGGCTCCGGCTACGACCGCGAGCGCGGCACGCGCAGCGACTCCGGCTCCCGGGAAGGCGACCGCGACGGCGGCGAGCGGCGCTAGCGCGGCGCTGTCGATCAGGCCGAGCATGACCAGCGAGAGGCTGATTGCCCGCAGACCGGCAGGACAACCTGGGTAGCGGCGCACGACCGCGATCCGCATCGCATCGTCGAAGCGACCGGGAAGCACGACGCCGATCAGCGCCGCGCCACCGTTGCCGGCGACGAGCGCAAGCGGAGAGGGCCGCTCGCGGTTCGTGAACAGCCGTGCCCACCCGAACGCCTTGAGCGCCTGGGCAAGGAGGAGCAGCAGCCCTGCCGCGACGAACAAGCCCGGCTTGCCGCGCGAGAGCGGCCACGAAGTGGTCGCAAAATGACGGACAGCCAGGAACGCGAGGAGGAGCATGAAGGCAGCCGACCCGAGACCGAGGCCCCAGCGCGTTCTCCGCGAGTGTCGAAGCTCCCAGAGCGCTCGCATCAGCAGCCGATAGCGGCCCTCGAGCACGACCGGTGCGGCCGAGACGGCGATCGTCGCCAGCGGATCGCGCCCCGGCTGGATATGCGGCGGGAGGAAGGTTGGGGCCTGCCTCATGCGCTTCCTTCGAGGGACCACCCGCAGCATGCCACCGACCACCCGTCCTTGCTCACGTAGCCTCGACGCTGATCGGGAGGCGCGCCGATGACGGCGCCGGCGTGAAGCAATTTTTCGGGGAAACCTGCGAGGGCGTGTGCACCCAGAGGCGACGGCCCCTTTGCGAGGCGGTCGGTGTTACCGGCGTGCGAGCCGGCGGCCGCGTTCGGTGTCGGGCGGGGTGTAGTTGAGCTGGTAGTGGTGGTAGAGGGTCGACTCGTCCGCCCGGGAGAGCTCGTCACCGTGCAGCTCGATGTTGGGGGCGCTCTTGACCTGGTCCCTGGAGACGGGCACCTGCAGGCTGTCGGGGCCGATCGTGATCCCGGCGAGCGGGACGAAGGTCAGGTGGCGGCCGATCAGGCCTTCTTTGACGGTGCCGAACATCGGCTCATTGGTTTCGACGTCGACGTAGACGTCCTCGAGCTTGCCGATCCGCTCCCCGTTGCGGTCGACCAGATCCTTGCCGTGCCATTCGCCGATGTTCTCGTGATACGCCATGCTTCGCCTCCTCCTCACCCTGTCGCTACCGGCGAGCTTAGCTCCGCCCGCGCTACGCCGAGGGCCGCTGCTCGGTGTCGTCCGAGCCGCCGCCGGTGGCCGACGTCTCGGTCTCGTCGGAATCCGGGAAGTCGACGCTCACGGTCTCGTCCCGGCGGCGTTCTTCGACCCTGCCGCGCTGCGTGAGGGCGCGCTTGTCGGCTTCTGTCGCGGGCTGCTCGATCATGAGCGAGAAGCTGCGCGGCCACAGCCTTCTTGTCGCGACGACATTCCCTTCGGCGGCGAGCAGCGTGATGTGCGCGGACAGATAGATCCACGAGAGCAGGCCGATCACGAGCCCAAATGTGCCGTAGACGTTGCTGGCGTTCCTGAGCGTGTGCCCGACGTAGTAGCCGCCAAGTGTCTGCAGCAGCTCGTAGAGGACGCCGGCGGCGATCGCCCCGCCGCGCAGTTGCCGCCAGCTCACCTCGCGCGCGGTGAGCACGCGGAAGCCGAGCCAGAAGAGGCCGATGTTGAGCGCGGTCGAGAGCGCGAGCGAGCCGAGCTTCCAGGAGAGCCCGAACTTGGCGCCGACCGTTGCGAGCGCGGCGAGGATCGTCGTCGCGAGCGCGCCGCCGCCGAGCAGGAGCAGCAGCAAAAGCGCGCGCCCGCGCGCGTGCAGGGGGTCGGGCCGGCGCTTGAAGGGGACGCCCCAGAGGTGGTTCATCGCGTTTTGGGCGGCGAGGAAGACGCCCATCCCGGCCCAGAGCGCGGCCGTGAGGCCGAGCGCGAGCGCGAGCGCGCTCCCGTGCAGCGAGCCATGGCTGAGCTGCGGTCCGATCACGGGGAACTGGCCCAGCGCGGAGTTGACGATCCGGTGCTCGAGGTGCCTGTGCCCCTGCAAGACGAAGCCGAGCAGCGTGGTCAGCACCAGCAGCAGCGGGAAGAGCGCGAAGAAGCCGTAGTAGGTGATCGTCGCCGCCAGGTAGCCACCCTGGTCGTCGGCGTACTTCAGCAACACGGCGAGCGGGAAGCCGAGCCACCTGTGCCGCTGCTGGGATCGATCGAAGGCGCTGTATCGCTTGCCGAATCCGCTCATCTCCCTCCCTAAGGGTCTCGCAGATGACGCTCATCCGGTCAACGCCGTTCGCGCCCGCTTCGCAGCCGCCGTGCGCGACGACCCGTGGTTCGAGCATGCTCTTCGCTGAGCCGGTGTTGCTCTCACCACGAGTCCTGCCAGCTTTCGAGTTGGCGCGCCTCGACCTTCTTGAGGAGCCAGGAAGGTGACCCCCTCTCTAGCAAGGGGGAGGTCGCATCGACACGACCCTTACCATGCGCTTGTCACGGCAACTGGTCGCAACCTCCGGCAACGGTTTTGGCTTGATTTCGCCGGTTTCTGGTGCAGGCCATTTGCGGCCGATTGCCCAGGGATTGCAACCGCGGGGCTCCATAAGGGCTCCATCCCTAGTCGTCTGAACTAGCAACAGGCGCAAGGATTGTTCTTCCGCGAGGCTATGGCAGCTTGCTTCGCCGCGCCTTAGGGTGCGGATCGCTCTCGGACTTGCCGGCTTCTCCCGCTCAGAGACCGAACGCGGCACGCATGCTCGCGGCGGAAGCGGCGTTGCCGAGCAGTGTCGTGATCCCGAGCAGCTGTTCGGTCGTTCGAAGCAGCGAGTAGTGCGTGTAGGCGGTGCCGCTCTGCGTGCCGGGGTTGGTGTATGGCGAGACGACGATCGTCGCGACGTGATTTCCGCTTCGGCTGTCGTCCTCGTCCCATGTGATGAAGAGAACCGTGTTCCCGGATTGATACGACGCGCTGGCGGTGATCTTCGGCACCCAGCTCTGCAGCCACGCGTCACCCGTCTGGACCGAGCAGTCGTGCATGTCGTTGCAGAGGTTCGGAGTCACGAAGCTGAACCTCGGCAGACTCCCGTTGCTCAACGCGCTCGCGAACGCGCCGCTCGACGTCGTCCCCATCGGGACGTTATCGGTGTCGCAGGCGGTGCGGATGTTCGTGTAATACGCCTCCGGGTTGTGCTTGACGGCGTAGGTCCCCGAGCCCGTGAGATCGCAATTCGTCGGCATGCTCTCCTCGTAGCTCCCCGCCGAGCCGGCCTGCTGGAAGATGCTGTTGACGGCAAGCGGATGTGACGAAGGTGGGTCGTCGTCGCTGATCGCCCAGGTGTCGCCGGAGGTCGCTGCGATGTAGTTCGGCAGCGACGGATGCGTAATCGCCGTGTAATTCGTCGCGAGGCCGCAGCCGCTCGCAAGCGAGTTGATGTACGGCGCGGCCGAGCTGCCGATGATCTGGCTGTAGGAGTGGTTCTCCATCCAGATCCAGATCACGTGCGCGTAGGTCACGGGCGGGGCCGTCTTCGTGCCGCAATCGCCCGCCGGCGGCGGAGGCGGTGGGCAGTTGTGATGGCATGGTTTGGGACCGTGACCGGTTGCGGCGCCGGCAGCCGTCGAGACCAGTACGCACACGGCCGCGAGCGCGGCGACCGGCAAGAGGATGCAAAGACGACTCGTCATGGTCGGACCCCCTCGTCGATGACGGGTAGAAGATACGCGTCGCACCGTGGCGGACGTCTCGGTACTCCAGAAAGGGAGCACCAGATGGCTGATCCAGCCCCTGTCGGCAGCGCGTCTCAGCGGGCACCGACAGATGCACGAAAACTGCGGCTACGAGCTGAGCGTCCGGTCGGTGCAGTCGCTGCCGCCGTGCCCCAAGTGCGACGGCCGTAGCTGCTCGTGAGGGGCACCCCGTGCGGCTGCGTTGCCCCTCACGTTGGGGGTGACTACCTGGCGAGATCGACCGCCGTGGACACGAGCCGGCGGGTGGAGATGCCGCCTACGAGCGCTTCGCCGGGCTTACAGGCGCGGACGAAGAGCACGAGCAGCTGCTGGCGTCGTGCCTCCGGGTAGCCGCGCAGGCGGTTCATCTGCAGAGTGTCGTTGCCGTTTGCGTCGTCGGCTGCTCGGCCGGGATCCTGAACTGGTTGAACGGCGTCGCGGTCACATAGACGAGCGCGCCGCCGACTGATTGGCCGCAGGTGTCGGAGACGTGGAAAGCGGGCGACGATTGCCGCCGTCGAGCGGTGGAGCGGCTCGAGCGTCACGCTGGTTGTGGTCGACGTTGAGCCGCGCCGGCGCCGTCACCTTGGCGATCGAGACGGGCCCGGCCGTGGAGGCGTGAGAGGAGGGACGAAAGTCGGGCGGGCCGGCGCGTCTGCGGCATCGCCGGCCCGCTGACACCCCCGCCCGACTAGATCATTAGGCCGATGCGACCACCTCTCGAACCTCGACGCTATCGAGCGTGACGTCGTCGGGCGCGCCAGCCGCGATGGCGCTCACGCGATCGCCCGCTGCACGAGCGTTCTCCTCCGAGTCAAAGATGATCATCGAGAGCCCGTTCGACTCCCCACCGCCGGTCGACCACGTCCAGTAGCCGGTCTTGAAACCGGGCGCACCAGAGACCTGCGGCACAACCCGGCTGTTGAGCACCTCCCGAGTGCGGTCAGCGTTATGGATGGTTACGCGCACAACGAGCGCATGCATCTGGGTCTCCTTTGCTAGTTCTCGCGGAGACCTGGCCCCCGCGCGGGGACGGTAGAGCATCCGGCCGCGCGCTGCAGAGCCCAGTCGCGGCTCAGCTGCAAAGAGCAGTGCGGCGACGATCACCGCACCAGTAGCTCGCCTGAACACCTCCGTCCGCCGGGTGCCGTTGGTGTCGATCCCGTCTCGACAGTACGGCGTGTTCGGCAGACCTGTGGCTCCGGACTACCATCGGACAGCATGAGTCCGGTACGCCCGACGGTGCAGGTGGTGGGTCGACGGATGGACGCGGAGCACTACCGCCTCCGCGACTTCCTCACGCGCACCGCGCAGCCGTATGAGTGGCACGAGGTGGGTTCGGCCGACGCCGATGCGTTGCTTGAGCGGCGCGGTCTGCGCGACGCGACGCTGCCTGTCCTCATCGACGGCGATCAGAGCTACGCGGCGGCGACCGTCGAGTCGATCGCGCTCGCCTGGGGCGGACTGCTGCCGGCGAAGCGGGCGCACTACGACCTCGTCGTCATCGGTGCGGGGCCAGCGGGCCTCGCCGCCGCCGTCTACGCCGCCTCCGACGGCCTCGCAACACTCGTGTGCGACCGCGACGTCCCCGGCGGCCAGGCCTCGTACACGGCGATGATCGAGAACTTCTTCGGCTTTCCGGACGGGATCGGCGGCGCCGAGTTGGCGCGGCTCGCCGGCCGGCAGGCGGAGCGCTTCGGCGCGGAGCTGATGCTTCTGCGCGGCATTCGGGGGAGCAGGCTGAGCATGGCGCACGATGAGCCGGTCGAGTTGATCCTCGAGGACGGCTCGGAAGTGAGCGCGTCGGTCGTGCTCGCGGCGCCCGGGATGGACTGGCGGCGGCTCGAGCTGGAGGGCGTCGACGAGCTGCTCGGGCGCGGCGTCTACTACGGCGCTGGCCGGAGCGAGGCGACGCAGTGTGCGGGGCAGAGCGTCGTTGTTGTGGGCGCGGGCAACTCGGCCGGCCAGGCGGTGTTGAACTTCGCGAACCAGACCGCTCGCGTGACGATGCTGGTGCGCGGCGACCGGCTGGGAAAGACGATGTCGGCCTACCTGATCGAGCGGATCGAGGCGCATCCGCTGATCGACGTCCACCTGGAGACGCAGCTGACGGAGCTGCACTCGGACGGCGACAAGCTCACCGCCGTGACCTTCGCCGACTCGGCTGGCAAGGCGGAGACGCGGCCGATGGACGCCGTCTTCCTCTGCATCGGCGGTCGCCCGCACACCGAGTGGTGCTCGCGTGAGCACGTGCTCGTCGACAAGGCGGGCTACATCCTCACGGGCCAGGACCTGCTGGCCGACGGCCGCCCGGACTGCTGGCCGCTCGACCGCGACCCGCTTCCGCTCGAGACGAGCCGCGTCGGGCTCTTCGCCGCGGGCGACGTGCGGCACGGGTCGACGAAACGCGTCGCGGCGGCGGTGGGGGAGGGATCGATGGTCGCGGCACTCGTCTTCAACCGCCTTGCCGAGCTTGGCTTCACGGTCTGAGCTCGCGGTCGTCCTCGAGCACGCGCGCAGGCGGACCGAAGCGCTGCTCGCACCGCTCGCGGACGACGAGCTGACGCGCCAGTTCTCGCCGCTCCAGTCGCCGCTCGTCTGGGATCTCGCCCACATCGGCTACTTCGAGGAGCTCTGGCTGCTCGGGTCTACGCGGCAGGGCGATCTCTACGACTCCTTTGTCCACGCGCGCGCGAAGCGCGGTGGGCTTCCGCTGCTCTCGCCGGACGAGGCGCGGGCGTACGTGCGTGAAGTCCGTGAGACGGTGCTCGAGCGGCTCCCCGAGCTCGACCCGTACCTCGTCGAAATGGTTGCCCGGCACGAGCTCCAGCACGGGGAGACGATGACGCAGACGCTCGCGCTCGCGGGGCTGCCGCTTCCGGCGCCGGGCGGGCCGCCCGAGGTCGAGGTGAGCGGCGACGTCCTCGTCCCGGTCGGCCCGTTCACGCTCGGTGCCCAGAACGGGTGGGCGTACGACAACGAACGACCGGCGCACGTCGTCGAGCTGCCGCCCTTCCGGATCGATCGCGCTCTCGTGACGAACGCGCAGTACGCAGAGTTCGCGGGCGCCCTTTCGGGGCCGCCGCGCGAGCCCGTCCAGCATGTTTCGTTCGACGAGGCCGAGGCGTATGCCCGCTGGGCCGGTAAGCGGCTGCCGACCGAGGCGGAGTGGGAGAAGGCGGTGAAGACCGTCGGAGACGAGCTCGAGCAGGTGAGCGCAGCGGTGTGGCAGTGGACGGCTTCGCGCTTCGACGGCTATCCCGGCTTCCGCGCCTTCCCGTACCGCGAATACTCGGAGGTCTTCTTCGGCGACGGGTACCGGGTGCTGCGCGGCGGCTCGTGGGCGACCGATCCGCTCGTCGCCCGGCCGACGTTCCGCAACTGGGACCTGCCGCAGCGGCGACAGATCTTCTCCGGCATCCGGTGCGCGAGCGATGCCTAGTACGACGACCGAGCCGAGGCTTTACGAGGCGACGCGGCGCGGCCTCCAGGCGGAGCCGAAGCAGCTGCCGACGGTGTGGCTCTACGACGAGCGCGGCTCACGGCTATACGAGGAGATCACGCGCCTGCCGGAGTACTACCTCCCGCGGCGGGAGCGCGAGATCCTGCGCGCGCGGACGGCCGAGATCGCGGCGCGGACGCAGGCGCGCACGCTCGTCGAGCTCGGCGCCGGCGCGGCGCAGAACACCCGCCTCCTCCTCGACGCGCTCGCCGTCGAGCGCTATGTCCCGCTCGACGTGAGCGAGGACGCGCTGCGGGCGAGCGCCGCGCAGATCGCGGCCGCCTATCCGCGCATCTCCGTCGAGCCGCTCGTCGGCGACTTCGAGCGCGACCTCGACGAGCTCCCCGGCTCTCGGCGGCTGATCGCGCTGCTGGGGAGCACGATCGGGAACCTCTACACCGAGCAGCGGGCGAGGCTCCTCTCGACGCTCGGCGCAGAGGACGCGTTCCTCGTCGGCCTCGACCTCGTCAAGGACGCCTTGCGACTGGAGGCGGCGTACAACGATCCCACCGGCGTGACCGAGGGGTTCGAACGTAACGCCCTCACCGCCGCCAACCGCGAGCTCGGCGCGACATTCGACCAACGCCGCTTCGCGTACGAGGCGCGCTGGGACCCGGCGCATGAGTGGATGGAGATCGGCTTCAGCGCCCGCGAGGCGCACACCGTCTCGATCCCGCGCCTCGAGCTCGACGTCGCGTTCGAGGCAGGCGAGCCGCTCCGGGTCGAGATCAGCGCCAAGTTCCGCCGCGACCGGATCGAGCGGGAGGCCGCCCGCGCCGGGCTCGGAATCGATGCGTGGTGGACCGATCTAGAGGGCGACTTCGCCGTCGCCCTCCTGACCAGGTGAAAGGAGAACCCGTGCCTGCAATCTGCAGCCACCTCGACCAGATCGAGCAGACGGAGCTCCCGGAGGAGATCGCGGGCTGCGAGGAGTGCCTGAAGATCGGCAGCGGTTGGGTGCACCTCCGCATGTGCATGACGTGCGGGAAGATCGGCTGCTGCGACTCCTCCCCGAACAAGCACGCGACCGCGCACGGTCGCGAGAGCGGCCATCCGATCATCCGCTCCGCCGAGCCCGGGGAGGACTGGAGCTGGTGCTACCTCGACGAGGTCGCGTTCAAGCTCGCGCCCCAGTAGGCCGCAGGCCGGGATCGACGAGGACGTCCTGCGAGGCGAGGTCGATCTCCCCGGTGGCGTCGATCCGCCGCCGCCAGAGATCGCGTCATCTTCGTTCGTCGTTGTCTGCGGAGATCTGTCGCACGATGACCACTGGGCACGGTGCATGGTGTGCGCATTGCTGGCTGACCGAACCGAGAAGGAGACTGCTGAATCCTCCGGCGCCGCGCGAGCCGACGACGAGCAGGTCGGCATCCCTTGCTGCGTCGATGAGGGCGGCTGAAGCCTGCTGCCCTTGCACGGCGGCGGTCTCGATCTCGACGTCGTGCTCCTCGCCGACCGTTTCGGCGACGAACGCCCGCACGGCTGCATCCGCGTCCTCGGTGAGGTCGGGAGCTTCTTCGTGTCCGGCCAGCATCGGGGACACCCACCAGGCGTGGGCTCGAGCGCGATCACGACCTGCCGCGCCTGTGCGTGGCGAGCGACGTTGGTCAGGCTCTCCTGTGCGATCCGGTAGATCGCAAGCTCCACCTCTGGCGGAAGTTTCGGCAACGAGGTCGCGAACTGGCGCTCGACGGCGATGCCGGTCACGCGCGCGACGAACTCGTGAGCTCCGTCAGCGCGCTGACGAGGCCGAGATGCTCGAGCATCTCCGGGCGCAAGTCGCTCGAGATCCGGCGCACCTCGTCGAGCGCGCGCCGGACGGCTTGGCGCGCCTCGCCGAGCGCCTCTTCGTGCTCGGGTGCGGCTTCGGCGATCGAGTTCAGCTGCAACAGGACGGCCGTGAGGACCTGCCCGACCTCGTCGTGCAGGTCGCGCGCGATCCCGACCCGCTCGGTCTCCTGAGCGGCGAGCACCCGGCGGCCGCTCTCCTGGCGCTCGGATTCAAGCCGATCGAGCATGCGGTTGAAGGTCGCGACCACGCGACCGATCTCGTCGTCGCGAAGGCCTCGCAGTCGCTGGCCGGGGCGGAGGAGGTCGACCATCTCCATCCGCTGCGCCAGGCGCGCGAGCGGCGCGAACGCGTGCCGGAGGAGGAGCGCGTTGACGCCGATCGTCACCACCAGCCCGGCGAGCACGCCGAGCGCCTCGAACACGGCGATCGGAAAGCTGATCGTCACCGGCGCCACGATCAGCACGACGGCGATCGCCGTACGGCGAAGTCGCCCTCTAGATCGGGCTCAGTCAGGCGCTCGCCCGAGCGCGCGCCGTTCCGCTCGCCGCGGAAGCGAGTCAGTCGAGCAAAGAGACTGACCCCGCAGCGGAGTCCCGTACGCCTTAAAGCTCCTCGCCTCGCGCGCGTCGCGCGTTGGTGGGTTGCGGGCTCAGGCCGGAAACCTAGGATGCAGGGCCAGTCCGGCCATCGTACGCCGATTAGGGCGTGAGAACCGTTAAGGCTTCTTCCCGATCCCCAACCACTGGCGAATCTTTGCCAAGAGGTTGGCCACGGCACGAGTCTACGCCTAGGATTGGCCCTCGGAGGCCGGTGGTGGACGAAAACAGCGAGAGCGAGCTACTCGCACGCGAACTGGACAGCGTGGGGAGCAAGATTCTCGCTCTCGAGGAGCGCGTGACGGAGCTCGAAGCGGTGATCGTGCGCTTGGAGGCGGCGGCCTTGACGACCGCTCGTGCCCTAGAGGAAGTCTCGGCCCATTGGGACGCGGTCTACAGGGCGATGCGTCGCGCCGAATAGGTCAGTTACCTGCGGCGGAAGAAGAAGGCGATCCGCCGCCAGATGTTCATCGAATGCTCGTGCCGCTGGATCGGCGCGAAGACCTTGCTCTCGAGCTCTCGGGCCTCTGCCGCGAGCGTCTCACCCGCGCCGCCCTTGCTGTCGGGCTCGATCTCCGCGCTCGTCGCCGGCTCGAGGTACTCCCCGAGCTGCTCGACCTGAGCACGGGTCAGGGT
>Ga0207665_10000829_pt1 | contig 20914 bp, 13 predicted proteins | sample LARL112metaG_FD_184351 | JGI IMG/M metagenome (GOLD analysis project Ga0207665, IMG submission 184351) | Corn, switchgrass and miscanthus rhizosphere microbial communities from Kellogg Biological Station, Michigan, USA - LAR L11-2 metaG... | ecosystem: Host-associated > Plants > Roots >...
GCCGCCCATCGGGCGGATCGGCCAGCCCGCCGACGTCGCCGCCGCGGCCGTGTTCTACGCCAGCGGCCAGGCGGAGTTCATCACCGGGACCACGCTGCTGGTCGACGGCGGGATGACGGCCGGCTACCTCCAGCGCGAACGCGGCTAGGGCTGGAATCCGGTCTCGGTCCAGCGCTGGAACACGTCGATCTGCTCCGGCGGCCAGGCGCCGTCACAGGGCATGGTCCCGTCGCGCAGGCGGGTCAGGATGCCGTCCGCGTTCGCCTGCACGTCGGCCTGCGACCACAGGTCGAACGCGAACGACATGGACTTGCGGTCGCGCTCGCGGAACAGCGGCTTGACGTGCGCGGCGAAGCCGACCGTCTCGTCCGGCCCCGGGAGTGTGACGGAACTGTACGGTTCAGTACCGGATTGATCGGAGACGGAGGCAGAGGCGGGGGCGGGCGGTCCGGCGGGCCCCCAGTCCCAGCGGGGTGCGGGGCTGGGCGCCGTAGCGCCGGTGGCCCTTGATCGCCACTCCAGGTAGCCCGATAGGGCCGAACGGAATGGCGCATCCGCTGGTAGTACCGCCGCTTGCGCCGCTTGGACGGCGAGCGCGACCCAGCGGGCCCGCTGTTCTTCGGTGAACTCTGGCAGATCCGGTGACGTTGGCGCCTTGGGGCCACCGAAGGTTCCGGCCATGACAGCCGCCTCGGCCTGCGGGCTGCCGGGCGCCATCGTGGCGAACAGCGGGGCGAGAAGGTCGTCGGCGGGGACGAGCTTCTCGTAGAGGAGCCGGGTCATCCGGGTCAGGGCGGGGAGGCCGCCGGCCCACTCGTACAGGGTGGGGTCGGCGGCGGGGGCGGGGTCGCGGAAGTCGACGTACCAGTGCATGCCGCTGCAGAACGGCTTGTTCTGGGAGTGGCCGCAGCGGCAGAGGGCGTAGTGCTCAAGCGACGAGCCTTCGGCCCGGGGCACGGCGCCGCCGTCGGCGTCGGTGAGCGGGATCGTGCCGGTCACGCGGTAGGGGCCGTCCTTGGTGACCTCGATGGCGCGCTCGCGGATGCCGTGCCAGTCGGCCAGGTCGCGCTGTTCGGTTTGGTCGAAGGCCAGGCTGAGGGCGCCGGAGGGACAGTCGCGGACGGCCCGGACGAGTTCGTCGAGGCGCGCGCCGCTGGGGGCGACGAACGGCTCGGCGCTGGTCCGGAACGCCACCGGCGCCCGGTCGGTGCACAGGCCCGAGTGCTGGCAGATGCCCCGGTTGTCGAAAATCGTCACCTGGGTGCCCGGGTAGCTGTCGCGCTGGTCGGGGACCCGCTTGGGGTCCTTGGCGTCGGTGAACCCGCTGGTGGCGCACGCTCCGTCGCAGAGCGGTTTGGTCGCGGAGGCGCCGCACCGGCACAGGGCGAGGGTGGGCGGCACGGTCTGGTCCTCGCCGTGCGGGGTGCGCAGGGTGGTGACGTTGGTGACGAGGTAAGGGCCGTTCTTCGCGGTCGTGATGGCGGGCGGGAGGTCGCGCTGGAGCTGGCCGAAATCCGCGATGCGGGCGGCGCGCTCTCCGGGCGGGGCCTGCTTGACGGCCAGGTCCTGGAGGAAGGCGACGGCCTCGAGCAGGACGGGCGGGGCCTCGGCGCCCAGGCGGGCGCGCAGCGTGGTAGCGCTGACCGCGAGATCCTCCAGCGGCGGCTGCGGCTCTTGCAGGGCACGACAGGTGTCGGCCAGGAGGGCGGCTACCTCGTTGGGTGTGGAAGGGTCGGGGGTGGGGAGAGCCTGCCCCGTTCGGTAAAAATCCTGGGCTCGGGCCAGCAGGGTGGCACGGTCCTGGGCTTCCTGGGTCGGGGCGGGTGCGTACCGGGGCGGGAGGTGGGCGGCGAGGCTGTCGGCGATGCCATTGAGGCCAGCCCGGATGGCGCCCAGGCGGTCGATGATCACCGGGTCGCAGGGGCCGCCGGGCTCGCAGAAGTCGGCCGCCTGGCGGAGCCGCTCGGTGAGCAGGAGCCAGGCCGCCTCGCGGTGCGGCAGCACGTAGTCGGACTCGTAAAACAGCTCGAAGCTGGGCCCGGCGGTGCGGCCGGGATACTCCGGGCCGGCCGGGAGCGTGGTGACCAGGTCGCCGAGCGGCCTGATGGCCTGGAGCATCATCGCGATGGTGCCGTCGGAGAGCACCTTGAGCTGGGCCGGGGTCTCCTCGGTGCGGGCGAAGAACCGCTGGAGCATCAGCAGCAGGATCTCGTAGGACACGTTGAACATGTCCATCACCCGCCGGGTCACCGGGTCGCTGGCCAGCGGGACGTCCACGTCGCGCTCGGTCGGCCTGACGTTCACCGGGACGACCGGGCGGACCGGGTCGAAGTCCGGGTTGGCCTCGCGCAGCTCGGTGTACTCGTCGAGGATCTCGACGAACTGCCCGAAGTGCGCGTCCTTCCAGTGGCCGCGCGGGCCCTCGCCCTGCTCGAGGATCTCGTCGATGGCCCGCTGCGCGCTGGCCAGGTCGGTGACCGCGACCAGCTCCGGCCAGCCGAAGTCGGCCTGGGTGGCCTGGGCCTGCGGCGGCCCGGCGAACAGCTGCTCCTCGCCGTACTTCTCGGCCAGGTCGGCGAACCCGCGCTCGATGGACCGGTACAGGTGGCCCACGGTGGCGAAGTCCTGGCCGCGCGGCACGATGTCGCCGTGCTGCATCGACGGCTGGGCCCGGCTGAACGCGGCCATCCCGGCGACGTCCTCGATGTCCATGCCTTCCGGGCGCTCGAGGAACATGAAGTGGCGCAGCGCGTCCTCGCCGAACGGGATCAGCGCCAGGGTGACGCCGGCCGGGTAGTGGCTGGCGGGCTGGGGGAAGTTCGGCCGGGACAGGTGCGGGGCCGCGCCGATGGCGGACAGCAGGTTCTGCACCAGCGACAGGTGCAGCATCTCCTGGGCGGCGATGTGCGAGATGTGCTTGCGCCAGCGGTTCGTGGCCTCGGCTTCTTCTTTAGTGAGGCCCTCGTCCTCGGATTGCTTGAGGCTGAAGGCGGCGTACAGGTACTGGCACATGATCCCGTGCTCGAGCTCCGCGGCCTCGCAGAGCATGTAGATCAGCGCCTCGCGGTGCTCGATGACGAACGGCGCCTCGGGCGGGGCCAGGCCGCCCCGGGTGGCGATCATCTGGGCCAGGCGCCCCCGCTGCTGGCTTTCCGTCATGGGGTTCGTGACCTCCTGGTCATAGGATTTATCCTCCGATGGACATTGAGCTGCGTCATCTGCGGTACTTCGTCGCGGTCGCCGAGGAGGCGGGCTTCACCGCCGCGGCCCGCCGGGTGCACGTCACCCAGCAGGTCCTGTCCGCGCAGGTCCGGCAGCTCGAGGACGCGGTCGGGACGCCACTGCTCTCGCGGACCAGCCGGGGAGTGGTGCTGACGGCGGCGGGTTCGGCGTTCCTGGACTCGGCGCGGGAGGTCCTGGCGGGGCTGGACCGGGGGGTGGCGGCGGCGCGCAACGCGGCCCGGGCGGTGGCCGGGCGGCTGGTGGTGGGGCTGAGCGCGGCGACCGGCGGGCTGGTGCGTTCTCAGGTGCTGGCGGCGTTCTCCGCTGCTTATCCGTCGGTCGAGGTCGACCTGGAGGTCTACGACCTGGCGCATCCGGCGGCCGGGCTGCTGGACCACGGGACCGACGTGGCGCTGCTGCGGCCGCCGGTTTCCGCGCCGGGGCTGGCGGTCGAGGAGGTGGCCGCTGAGGCGCGGGTGTTCGTGCTGGCGGCTGGTCATCCGCTGGCGTCCCGGTCTTTTTTGGAGCTCGCCGAGGTGGCGGGGCTGCCGTGGGTGGCGGCGCCGCTGTCGGTGGACGGGTGCGTGCCGTCGGTGTTCAGGGATGACTGGCTGGCCGTGCCGCGGCCGGGCGGCGGCGTGCCGGTGGTGGGGGCGGAGGCGCGGACGATCGAGGAGTGGCGGGAGTACATCGTGGCCGGGCGCGGCATCGGCCTGTGCCCGGCCTCGGCGGAGGCGTTCAGTGCCCGGCCTGGCACCGTGTTCGTGCCCGCCCGGGGCGTGCCGCCGACCTCGCTGTGCGTGGCCTGGCGAGCGGACGACCTGCGGCCGGCGGTGCTGGCTTTCGCCAAGGTCGCGGCGAGCGTGGCCGCTGGTGCTGGCGCGGCCGGTGCTGGCGCGGCTGGTGCTGGCGTGGCCGGCGCTGCTGGCGATGAGGCGTAACGGGACATTGCTGTCCATCCTGGCTGGCGGCCAGGATGGTGGCCAGCGTTTATCGCCGAGGGCGATACAGGTTCTGCGTGTGGCGCTACTGGCTACGGCTGTACGTGGTCGCGCCAGGAGTGCTCGGGGTTGAAGCCGAGGACCTCGCGGGCGCGGTCGATGGCCAGCAGGGTGCCGTGCTCGCCGACGTCGCGGGTCAGCTTGACGCCGGGGTAGACCTCGGCCAGGAGTTCGGCCGAGGGACGGTTCATGACCGTGTCGGCGGCCGCGATGATGAACGCGGGGCTGCCTTGTATTTTGCTGGCGTCGACTTCCAGGGCCTTGCGGCAGGCCTGGGCGACGTCACGCTGGTCGATGTAGCCCCACAGGTTCCACTTGCGCTTGGTGGCGTCGTCTTGGTGCTGCGGGTACTCCTGGTACCACTCGGGATCCATGATGTTGGAGAAGCGCAGCGCGACGAACGGGATCCCTGACCACTCCGCGATGTGCCCGGCGATGGTCTCGCTGGCCACCTTGGACAGCGCGTAGGTGGAGGTCGGCACCGGGTAGTGGTCCTCGTCGACCGGGGCGTACCGGGGCGGGGTGTCGAACGGCAGGCCGAGCGTGGTCTCGCTGGACGCCCACACCACGCGGCTGAGCTTGACGGCCGCGGCGGCCTGGAAGACGTTGAAGTTCATGGTGATGTTCGTGTTGAACGTGACCGCCGGCGTGCTCAGTCCCGGGGCCGGGATGTTGGCCAGGTGGACCACGGCGTTGTGGTTGGCCAGGACCTCGACGGCCTGGCCGTAGTCGCACAGGTCAGCCTTGAGCATCCCCTCGTCGCGGTTCGCCGCGCTCACCACGACGTCGGTGGCGGTTACGTCGTAGCCATGCTCGCGCAGGTCCGCCACGACCGCGCGGCCCGCCTGCCCGGCTGCCCCCGTCACCACGATCCGCTGTGCCATCGGTGCCCCTTCTGCTGTTACGGCTGATCCGCCTGAGCCCGGTTCACGGCCTTGCCTCATTATCGCGGATCGGGCCCGGCCGCCGGCCGCCGGCCGCGGGCAGCCGGCGGCCGGCAGGCATGGCAGGACGGCTTCGGACCCGAAGACGCGCCCGGCCCCTCGCTAATACGGCAGGAAGCAGATGCCGGCGTGGCCGCCGACACCACCGCACTGGCTGGTGTTGCTCAGGTTGTCGCTGGCGATCCACAGGCCGGCGCCGGTGATTTCCATGTCGTCGGCGCCGAGCCCGCGGCCCCGGGTGTAGTAGCCCGCGGTGCCCGCCGAGTTGATGTACAGCGCGCCGTTGGCCGGGTCCACGCCCTCCATGCCCGGCGCCGGGTAAGCACCGGGGCCCTGGGCGTCGCAGCCCTGCGGGTTCATGGACCACCGCTCGTGCCCGCCGAAATACGCGGCATGGGCGTCCGCGGCGGCGGCGTACAGCGAGTCGCAGCCGGTGTAGTTGATCCACTTGTGGCTGACCGACGTCTGGCTGGCAGGGTACGCGGCGGCGGCGTCGCACAGCCCGCTGCGCGGGGCGCTGGCCGACTGGTTGAACGGCTTGTAGCCGGTGGTCCCGACGTAGATCGTGGAGTCGTCCGGGCTCCAGGCCGCGGCCTGCAGGTAGAACGGCTCGACCGTGGCGCAGGGCTGGTTGAACTCCGACGACGTCCATCCGGTGACGGCAGCGGCGGAACCGCTGAGGTTGAGCATGAATATCTGCTGCCGCGACGTGCCGCCGACCGACGTGAAGTCCCCCATGACGAGATCCAGCGTCCCGCTGTGGCTCAGCTCCTGGTTGTAGACCCGGGTGGGGTTCGACCCCACCCCGGGGAACTGGTAGTTCCCGGAGATCGACAGGTGCAGGAAGCCGTCGTCGGTGCCAGTGGTGGTATTCAGGCTAGTGAAGTACGGGTTGGCTGAGCTGCCGTTGATCGTGGTGAAATATCCGCCGGTCAGCACGTGACTGCCGACGGTCAGCAGGGTCTCCACCTGGCCGTTCGCGCTGTGCGCGAACGCGGTGTTCACCGCGCCGGTGCTGGTTGACACCGCGGCGATGTTGTGTACCGAGGTTCCGTTCACCGACGTGAACATCCCGCCCAGGTAGGCCTGCGAGCAGCCCGAGTTGAACGCGATCGAGTTGACGGTGCCGTTAACGTTCGGGTTCCACGACGTCACCGTGAACGGCGCGGTGGCCGAGAAGCTGAACGCGTTGTTCCGGGCGTAGGTCGTGGCGCCTTTCTTGATCTGGGTGAAAGAGCCGACTGCGTACATCGTTCCGCCGCACTGCACAAGCTGGCGGATCTGCTGCGTCGTCCCCGTGCTCGCTAGCTGCGGCGTGCCCGCGGCAGGCGTCGCTGACACCACTCCCGCAGGCGGATGCTCGCCGCCCGTTCCTGCTTTCGCGGCCGGGATGCCGAGAACCAGAGTTACTGCCGCGATACCAGCAGCGAAGACGTATTTGCGCATGAGCCCTCCCCAATCGTCTCCAAAGTAAACTCATGAAGCGACATTTTGCAACAATTGTGGGGGCTCCTGTGTGTAAGAGTTCTTACTATTGTTGACTTATGTGTTTCTTGTGTCTTGAGGGGTCAGTTTGGCGATCTTCGGGGCCTGCCGCTACGCATAGCCGAGCCGGGTCAGCAGTGGCCCGATCTCGGCCAGCATGGCCGCGAGCTCGCGTTCGCTCAGGGCCGCGCGCCACCGTCCCACCGAAGCCGGCCTGGCCCGGGCCAGGCTGGCGTGCAGTGCGGCCCGCCCGGCCGGTGGCAGCTCGAGGAAATCGGCCAGCATGGCCGCCGTGGTGGCGGGGTCGCTGACCATGGCCTCGTACCGCACTTCGGCCGCCCGGCCGTCCGCCAGGGCGGCCACGCCGTCCAGGGCCGACTCGGTGAACCGGCGCCAGCACCAGGCCGAGCGGACGATATCCGGGACGAGCGGGAATTCCCCGCGCCGCTCCGGTTCCACCCACCACCGGGCGCCGGGCCCGTGCAGCTGGCCGCTCTGCCCGCGCCGACCCGCCGCCGCCGAGTCGGCGTGCAGCCACGGCTGTTCGGCGTGCGACACGGTCGCGTCTCGCCCGTCCCGCACGATGTGCACGAACTGCGCGTCGGGAAACTCGGCGGCCAGGAACGGCACCAGGAAGCTGTTCTCCGGATTCTTCTCGGCGAACCGGTATCCGCCGTCCAGCGTGGCGAGCAGCAGCGCCCCGTATGACAACCGGAACACCGTGCCGCCGCGCCGCGCGCTCCACGATCCGTCGTAGACGCAGCGGGCCGCGGCCTTGGTCAGACGAGGCTCGAAATGGTACGAGATGCCGGGCAGGCGCCCCAGGCTGTTGCCCAGGAAGGTGGTGCCCGAGCGGGGCGCCCCGATGATGAAGACGGGCCGGTGCAGCCGCGGGTCGAGGGCCCGCCCCGACGGCCGGTTGAACAGGGCAGGGTCGCGCAGCCGGTCGCGGAGAGCTGAGGCGACTCCGAGCACGCCGAGGCGCATCATCCGGCGCCAGCTCAGCCCGAGTGACTGCGGCGTGACCGCCGCATTGCGTGAACGTACCGTCACGGACTGGCCTCCCGTCTGGAGGTGGCGGCGCGCGGCAGAGCATCCGCTGGAGCGTCCGGCCGGCGCCCATCTCGCGTAGAGCGGGGCGGCTCCACGCGAGGCTGAACAACTTAGCTCATAATTCACCATAACGAAACCCCGGCCGCGTCGCCAGCAATGCATGCGCCAGCGACCGCAGCACGCTGGAGCGTGAGCGACTGCCCGGTTCCCGGCCGGAGTACCGGCTAAGCCAGCCCACGGCGGAACAGCCGGGCCAGGCGCAGCACGTGCTGGCGATCGAGGCGCGTCATGGTGTGAGCAAGTGCCAGGTACCCGTGCGGTGACGCCGGCCAGAGCGTGATCGCGGCCAGCGCACAGCGCAGGGCCTGACGCCGCTCGCCCAGCACTGACCGGGCGAAGCCGATCTGGCCGAGCACACGCGCCCGCCCTCGGCGCGAGGTGGCAAGGTCACGGTGTTTGGCCATGAAGTACTCGAGCCCCGCGATGGTGATCGCCGCGTGACCGGGATACCACGACTGGGCATCCTTGCGGATATCCGCCAGCGGGCTCACCACCGTCCCGATCCGGCCGACCCGCGCGGCGCGGAGCACCCAGTCGTAGTCCTCGGCATAGCCGTTCGGCGCCGCCTCGTCATACAGTCCTGCTTTGGCAAACGCGTCCCTGCGCATCACCAGCGTCGAGGAATGCAGTTCCTTCACGCGGTTGCGAAGCAGCAGCTGGTAATCGATCCGTTCGGCGCGTCCCGGCCAGTCGGCAACCTTGCCTCCGGGCAGCATGAGCCGGATTCCCGAGCCGACAACCAGCAGGTCGGGCTGGTCAAGCAGCCGGGAGAGCTGAGCGTGCAGCTTGGTGGAGTGCCAGACGTCGTCGTCGTCGCAACTCGCGATGAACTCGCCGCGGGCCAGGGCGACGCCCGTGTTCCGAGAGCCCGCCAGGCCAGGCGACCGGCTGTTCGCCACGACCCGGACGCTGCGGTTAGCGGTACCGAGTTCTGCCAGTTCAGGCTGCGGCGGCTCCTGGTCATGGACCACGATGCACTCGATCGCCCCTGGATACGTCTGGCCGATGACCGAGGAGAGCGCTTGCCGGACCAGCTCCGGGCGGCCGCGCGTGGGCACGATCACCGAAACGAGGGGCCACTGCTCGTGCTCACTACTCACAGTCATACCAAGTTACGGACAACCGGCAGAGATGTCTATAGCGGCGTAGGCCCAGCCTTGGCGCCGGGACCGGCAGCGACGGTTGCGGCATGTCGTGCGGGTACGTTGGTTCCTGTGGGCGTCCCGGGGGAGTCAGAGCGGTTCTACGTTCCGATTGCCGTGCAGTAATGACCTCGTCGTAAGGCCTGGTTATGAGGGATCATGAAAGCAGCCGGCCGCGCGTGCTGGTGTTGCTGGGGACTGCTTACTTTCCGCCATTCATCGACGACCTTGCTGAACTGCACCGGAAGGCATGGGCCCGCGGGCCCGGCCGCTGGAGCTCCCTTATGAGCTGACCCAGCTAGACCAGCGGTTCCTTACCGGCCCGCCCGCATGGCTACTAGCTCTTTACCGCAGGATCCCGATGTGGGCCGCGCAGACGCTGGAGGCCTTCCGGGTCCGGCACCGCTATGATGTGGTGTTCTCCCGGCAACCGGGACCGGCGGCGCTGTCGTTTGCCTTGCTGCTCAAGCTCACCCGCTCCCGGGTGCCTTTGGTGGCCCTTTTCAGCTGGATTTCGCGTCCCAAGAAGGCTTGGTTTCTGCGGCTGGTGCAATCGCATATAACCAAGCTGATCCTGCCGCCTCCCACCCAGCTCGAATTCGCCATCGATCGTTTGCGGCTGCCCGCGGCCAAAGTGGTCGGTATTCCTTGGGAGATGCGCGAACTCTACGCACGCGCAAGGTTCGTGGTGCTCCCGCTCCATCAGAGCGACACCGACAACGGCGTCACCTGCCTGCTCGAGGCGTGGTCCATGAGCAGACCGGTGATCTGCTCCCTGATCGACGGGCAGCGCGGCGCCCTTGACCACGGGCGGAACAGCCTGTTCGTCACGCCGGGTGACGCCGAGGCGCTGCGCAAGGCCATCGTCGACCTATGGGACCACCCTGAGGAATCAGCGCGGATGGGAGCGGAAGCACGGCGAGCCGTCGAGGAACATCGCCGGCTGGACCGGTTCATCGGCCAGGTCAGCGAGGTCATCCGGGAAGCGGCTGAGGGTTCACGTTAGCCCGCTGGCTCGCCCGCCCAGCGCCATTGAGTGTGGCTCTCACTAAATCCGAGCTAAACGGTAGGCTTTATAGTAAACGCAGGGCTAACGGGCCGCCTCTAGAAACCGACGTATTGACCAAGGCGTGTGTTTCGTGTCAATATCGCTAGCTATACGAGTTTGAAAACGTGAGATGCTGTTCGAAGATGTCGAGTGAACGAGCTGCTCGACATCTAGGGGCGGCATGAACTCATTGGGCCAGCGGTAGGCGGTAGGCCACAGCCGGTCATGATCCTGTCTGGGCACTTGGCGCTATAAGTACGCGGTGCTGATGTACGCACACGCATGGTGATGACCGCCACCCACCCCTGGCCTGGGGGTCGGTATATGCGAGACGACGTAACTGCGGCTCTTCGTGACACCATGCGCGTGTCGTTCGCCGGAGAGGCCACGCAGCGCGCCAGAAGCTGGACCGGGCCGTACGTGCGTCATGCGATAGCCATCGATGGCTGCGCGGCGGCCGGGGCAGGTCTGATCGCCCTGGTCAGCCGTTACAGTCAAGACCACGTACCAGTCTTCTACCTGTCGTTTACCCTTGCCCTGCCGTTGATCTGGGTGACGTCGGTGGCGCTCGCCCGGGGATACGACAAACGGCTCATCGGCATCGGCGCGGACGAGTTCCGGCGGGTCGGCAACGCCGGCCTCGGCCTCGGCCTGGTGATCGGGATCGCGTCCTACCTCGCCAAGGCCGAGATCTCCCGCGGTTACATGTTCGTCGCGCTGCCATCGGTGGTCTTTCTCGACCTGGCGGCCCGGTTCTGGCTGCGCAAACAGCTGCACCGCATGCGGATGACGGGCCGGCGGATGTGGCGTGCGATCGCGGTCGGTCATCCGCAGGACGTGGCCGCCCTTATCACCGAACTACGCCGGGTACCGCATCACGGTCTCTGCATCGTCGCCGCCTGTCTCGCCGACGAAACAGCGTTCAGCTCACCGGTGATCGCCGACGTCCCGGTGGTCGGGGGGCTTCCTGACGTGGCCAGGTCGGTACGCCGGTTCAACGCCGACACGGTAGCCGTGCTGACTTGTCCCGAGCTGAACGGGATGCCGCTGCGCCGGCTGGCGTGGGAACTGGAGAAGACCCGGACAGAGCTATGCCTGGCACCGACGTTGCTGGACGTCGCCGGTCCGCGGACCAGCGTCCGCGCCGTGGCCGGGCTGCCGCTGCTGTTCGTGGACCATCCGGACCTGGGCGGGCCCAAGCAGGCGGTCAAAATGTTGTTCGACAAGACCGTCGCGGCATCCGTGCTCATCATATTCTTGCCGCTGCTGCTGGCGATCGCGGTGATAGTGAGGTCGGAGGACGGCGGCCCGGTCATCTTCCGCCAGACCAGGATGGGCAAGGATGGCCAGCCATTCTGGCTGTACAAGTTCCGCACGATGGTGCCGGACGCGCAACGGCTGACGGCAGCGCTGGCGGCACGCAACGAGGGAAACGGCGTCCTGTTCAAGATCAGGGAGGATCCCCGGGTCACCCGGGTGGGGGCTCGGCTGCGGCGTTGGTCACTCGACGAACTACCGCAACTCGTCAATGTGCTGCTCGGCCAGATGTCTCTGGTCGGACCGCGCCCGGCGCTCCCCGAGGAGGCCGCCCGCTACGGCGACTACGTATCGCGGCGACTGGCGGTACTGCCGGGAATTACCGGTCTGTGGCAGGTCAGCGGACGGTCCAACCTGCCCGGGGAGGAAGCCGTCCGGCTGGACCTGCGCTACGTGGAGAACTGGTCACTTGTCCTGGATCTGCAGATCCTCTGGAAAACCCTGTCGGCGGTGATCAAGGGTCATGGCGCGTATTGATCCCGGGCCGGCCACCCCAGAACCTGCCGCCGGCGCTGACATGAAGGGACGGCGCGGTCCTGCCGCTGCCGTACATCGATGCCCCAACGGGCTATACCGAGAAAGCGAGGTGGCCGCGGCATGAGCAACTCCGGCGGACCAGACCAGTTTGAGCCGGTGGATTACCTCGGTGTGCTGCGCCGCCGCTGGTGGGTGTGGATAGGCGTGACCATTCTCTGCGTGCTGGGCGCGCTCGCCTACCTGAAGCTGGCCCCCAAGACCTACAGCGCTTCGACCTCCGTCTACGTGACTCCCACGGCGGCTGGGCAGGGCAACAACCAACTGGCGAACAGCCGCACCAGCGGCGCCGCCGTCAACCTGGACACCGAGGCCGTGGTGGTGAAGTCGGGTCAAGTGGCGCAGATCGCGGCTAAGGCGCTGAACAGCCCGCTCTCGCCGGGAGCGCTGGCCGCCCAGGTGACGGTCGCGGTTCCGCCGAACTCCGAAGTGCTGCAGATCTCTTGCTCGGCCGGCAACCCGCTAGCTGCGGCGGATTGCGCACAGGCGTTCGCCAAGGCGTACCTGCAGAACCGTGACACCCAGGCCGCACAGTCGATCAACGACCAGCTCAAGGCGCTGCAGTCGAAGATCGCTTCACTGCAGAAAACCGCCGCCGGACTGAGCGCCCAAATCGCATCCCTGCCGAGCAACGCGCCCAGCCGAGCAAGCGCGCAGACCGACCTGAATGCGGACAACAGCGAGCTCACCCAGCTGTCCAACCAGGTCGCGGCGTTGACCGCGGCGAGCGCCGCCAATTCCGGCGGGTCCATCATTACCAACGCGTTGCCGCCGGCCGCATCAAATCCCGCCACGCCGAAGAAGAAGATCGTGCTTCCCAGCGGCGCGGTAGCCGGCCTGGTCATCGGCCTAGCCCTGGCGTTCCTGGCGGATCGCCGTGACAAGCGGATCCGCGGCGCGCACGACGTGGAGCGAGTCCTCGGCCTGCCCGCCATGCTCACCGTGCCCGCCACGTCGTCCGGGCAGCAGGTGTCGTCGGCCTCGCTCGGGTCCGGTCAGCCGGTCATCGAGCTCGCGCACGCGGTAGCGGCGGAAATAGGCCGGGGGGATCACGTCGTGCTCGTCGCGGGCGTCTCCCCCGGGCCGGCCGGCGGCATGGTCGCGGCCGACCTGGCGGCCAGCCTGGCCAGGACGCACGCGAGCACCCTGCTCGTCTGCGCCCACTCCGACAGCGCCGCGCCGCGGGCCTTGCTGGGAACCGCCGACGGCCGCGGGCTATCCGATGTGCTGGCCGGGGTCGCGAGCCTCGAGGAGGTCATCCACGAGACCGCCGCCGTACCGGGGCTGACCGTCATCAAACCGGGGACGCGCAGGTCCTTCAGCGCCGCACCGCGGACGCTGGCCGCGGCGGACAAGCTCATGGCACAGCTTCGCGCTACCGCCCAGTACGTCGTCATCGACGTCCAGGCAACCCCGGAGGGAGCGGACACGTTCACGCTGGCGCAGTTCGCGGACGGAGCCCTCATCGTGGTGCAGGAGCGACGCACCACCCGCGACGAGGCCATCGAGACCGTCCGCCGCCTGCGCCTGCTCGGCACCCACGTCCTCGGGGTCGTGCTGAGCTCAGCGCGGCCCCGTCGACGGGCGCGCGGCCGGGCAACCCGGCAACGCCAGCCGTGGCTCGAATCCGCGCCGAAGCCGACTGAGGATTACGCGCTGCCGGCCGGTAACGGTGCCGCACCGTCGGCCGGTAACGGTGCCGCATCGCGGGCCGGCAACGGTTCCTTGCGGGCGGCCGGCAGCGACGACGCCACCGTCGTGCTCGGGGCCCGGCCGCTGTCGGCGAGATCAGCAACCCAGGCCGGCGCGGAGCGCCCCGCACCGCTGCGAGCGAAGCGGGATGACCTGCCTGGCACGGTGCACGGAAGCTGACGGCGGTTCAGGGAGGCACCAAATGGCGGCAAGGCGACCGCTGGGTCACCGGCATCCGATCGGCGCGGCCGGCCTGGCCGCGATGGCCGCACTGGCCCTGGCCGCGTGCAGCCGAGGCCCGGCTCATCCGGTTGAACCGGCCGCAGTGTCCTCGCCTGCCGCGGCGTCCACTGACCCGGCTCCGGCCGATACGGGCCAGAGCAGCCCGGCCCAGCCGATCGCACCGCTCACCGGCTTGCCCGCCGCCAGCGCGGCGGACGCGACCCGGCCAGCGGTAGCGCTGGCCGTGGCCGGGTCCAGTCCGCAGGGACTGGGGTCCGCCGACGTGGTGTTCGAGGAGATCACCACGCCGGTGCGATACATCGCCGTCTACCAGTCGCATACTGCCTCCGGCGTCGGGCCGCTTACCACCACGCGCCCGGCCGACGGCCGGGTGCTGTCGGTTATCCACCCGCTGTTCGGATACAGCGGCGGCTCGGGCGGCGCGGTCAGGACCCTGGACAAGACGAAGGTCACCGACCTGGGCGGCTTGCGGTACCCATCGCTCTACACGTCCACCCCGCAGGGGCTGACCGCTTCGACGCAGACCATGCTGGCCGCGGCCAAGGACGGGCCGCCACCGCCATTGTTCAGCTACCGGCGCACCGGCGCCGGCGACCCGGTTGCCACGACGGGCACACGGCAGGCCATCTCGGTTCAGCTCACCATTCCCGGCGCGGCTGCCCAGATCTGGAAGTACGACTCGCGTACCGGGCGCTGGTCGCAATCCGGCGGCCCCGCGGCGCAGGTCGCCAACCTCGTGATCCAGACGGTTCCGTACAAGACGGTATTCCTGGACCAGCGGCAGGGGATCACCGCGCCAAGCGCAGTGGTCACCGGCACCGGTAACGCCGAGGTGCTTTCCGGCGACATGGCCGCGGCCGGCACCTGGGCCAAGCGCAGCACGGCCGGCGTCACCAACTACTTCGACAAAAACGGGTCGCCGATGGAACTCGAACCGGGCCCGACCTGGGTCGTCCTGGCCCCGCCGGGAACCCAGGTCAAGACGACAGGCGGGCAGTCATGACCACCACCGTGCGGCGGGACCCTCCCGGCGGCCGCGGGGCCGTGCGCTGGAGCCAGCCGGACGGCGCTGGCGGGCGCGCTGGCTTGCCCGGTCAGCGCCGGTCATACCGCCGCGGACCGGTCCGCGACTGGTTCGCGGGTCATCCCGCCTGGCCGATCGCGGCGCTGCTGATCGGCTGGCCGGCCTGGTGGGCGCTGGGCACGAGCGACTTCATGCCCATCGTGTTCGCCATTCCGATGATCAGGCGGATGGCCGCCTGGCGGTCTTCTGGCCGCCGGATCAGGAAGCCGCCGGGGTTCGCGTTGTGGCTGCTGTTCCTGCTCGTGGTGGTGGCCAGCCTGAGCACGATAGCGCTGACGGCTCCGGGCACGGTCCCCAGCCCGGTGTCCAACCGGCTGATCTCCTTCTCTGTCCGCGGCCTCCAATTCGCCGCGGAAACCGTGCTGCTGCTGTACGCGGGGAACCTGACCGAGGACGAACTGCCACGGCGGCGGCTGGCCTGGATGCTCGGGCTGGTCGCGATCTACGCCACGGTCGGCGGGCTGGGCGGCACGCTGGCCCCGCACGTGGGGTTCACCTCGCCCCTCGCCATGGTGATCCCGAAGCACCTGCAGCAGAACAACCTGCTGCAGGCGATGATGCATCCCGGCCTGGCCCAGATACAGAACATCGTCGGCGGCGTGCCCGGCCGGCCCGACGCCCCGTTCGTCTACACCAACGAGTGGGGCAACAGCCTGGGAATCCTGCTGCCCTGGCTGGTGGTCGGCTGGTGGGTGTACGGCACCCGCCGGCAGCGCAAGATCGCCGTCGCCGCGCTCGTCGTCGTGCTCGTGCCGATCGTCCACTCGCTGGACAGGGGCCTGTGGCTCGCCCTGCTCGCGGCGATCTGCTACCTGGCGGTGAGATTCGCGGCTCGCGGCCGGTTCGCCCTGCTGGGAGCGTTCGTCGGCGGTCTCGCGCTGGTGGTCTTGCTGATCGCCGTCACCCCGCTGGGGAGCATCATCGGCCAGCGTCTGCAACATGGCAACAGCAACGCCGTCCGCGCCTCGCTGTCGGTCACCGCGATCCAGGATGCGGTCTCATCGCCCATCATCGGCTACGGCGACACGCGGCACCAGCAAGGCAGCGTGCAATCGATCGCCGTCGGCGCGTCGGCGAACTGCCCGCAGTGCGGCAACGTCACGGTCGGCGGCACCGGGCAGCTGTGGCTATTGCTGATCAGCACCGGCTTCCTCGGCGCCGCGCTTTACTTCGGCTTCTTCGCGTTCGGAGCGTGGCGGTTCCGGCGCGACTTCAGTCCCTACGGCCTGGCCGGCGTGCTGACGCTGCTGCTGACGTTCGTCTTCATGATCGCCTACACGGCCGCCGGCGGTCCGATCACGTTCACCATGCTGGCCTACGCCCTGCTCTGGAAGAACGACAAGGTCTTGCGGAACGCCGAGCCGCGGCGCAGCCTGCCCCGCTCCTACCTTCCGCCGGGCGGCGGGAAACCCGTCGTCGTCACGAGCCCGTCTAATGGCCGGGGCCGCGGCCGACCGCGGCAACCGGGCCCGCATCCGCCGCGCGCGGACGCGGGCATCGCCGAAGGCGACGGGCGGGCCCGGCTGGCTGGCGTGGCCCGCGGCGGAGCGCTCAACATGGTCGGCGCGGTGATTTCCGGGATCGCTACGATCGCCGTCACCGTGCTTGTCACCAGGCATTTCAGCAAGCCCGTGGCGGGCGCCTTCTTCACCGCGATGTCGGTGTTCCTGATCGTGAAGTCGGTGGCCGGGCTCGGTGCGGGCGTCGGAGCGGTCAACTTCATCGCGCGGCTCCGCTCGCTCGGTCAGCCGGCCAAGATCCCGCTTATCATCCGCGCCGCAGTGATCCCGGTCGCCGTGGCATCCGTGGCGGCGGCCGCCGGACTGTTCCTCGCCGCCGAACCGCTGGCCAACCTGGCGCTCAGCGGCCACCCGGGGGAGGCGGGCGCGACTCCGGCCACGGTGGCCGACGCACTGCGCGCGCTCGCGCTCGCACTGCCCTTCGCCGCTCTGCTCGACACGCTCACCGGTGCGGGACGCGGCTACCGCGACATGCGGCCGACGGTGGTCGTCGACAATCTCGGCCGGTACACCGGCCAGTTGCTCGGGGTGCTCGTCGCGGTCGCCGTGGGCAGCGCGGCGCTGCTCGCGCCGCTGTGGGCGGTGCCTTACGTCCCGGCGGCGTTCGTCGCGTGGCTGTGGCTGCGCCGTATCCGGCGGCGCGCCGAAGCCAGCCCTGACGGCGGCATCCCCGAGGGCCATGGCGCCGCGGTCGCGCCGGGGAGGACCGGTGCGGCAACCGCCCTGACCGGGGGGGCCAGGCCGCTGACGATGACGACCGCCGGGTTCTGGCGGTTCACCGCGCCGCGCGCTCTCGCGTCGGTCGCCCAGATAACCATTCAGCGAGTCGACATCGTGCTCGTGGCGGTCCTGATCGGCCCGGCGCAGGCCGCCGTCTACACCGCCGCGACGCGGTTCCTCGTCGCCGGGCAATTCGGGAATTCCGCTATCAGCATGGCCGCGCAGCCCCGGTTCGCCGAGCTGTTCGCGGTGGGCGACCGGCGGGGAGCGCGCCTGGTCTACCAGGTCACGACCGCGTGGCTGATCCTGCTGACCTGGCCGCTTTACCTGCTGGCGGTTGCCTACGGACCAGAGATCCTCACCGTGTTCGGGCATTCGTACCGAGCGGGCGACACGGTGATGGTGATCATGGGCTGCGCCATGCTCCTGGTGATGGGCTGCGGTCAGGTGGACATGATCCTGGTCACCAGCGGCCGGAGCAGCTGGAGCCTGGCCAACGCGAGCCTGGCGGTGGTCGTGAACGTGACCCTCGACCTGCTGCTCATCCCCAGGTACGGCATCACCGGGGCGGCCATCGGCTGGGCGGTCACGTTCGGGGTCACCAACCTGATGCCGCTGACCCAGGTCGCCTTTACGATGCGGCTGCATCCGTTCGGGCGCGGGACGCTGATCGCCATCGCGCTGACCACGACCGGCTTCTTCGTCGTGCCGCTGGCAGCCAGGGCGCTGCTGGGCAGGGGCGGTGCGGTGTCGGCGGGGGCGGTGGCCGTGGGGTGCGCAGTGCTGGCGGTCGGAATGTGGCGATTCCGCGGCACCCTGCGGCTTTCCGTGATGCCTGGTCTGTCAGCGGTCGTGAGAAGACTCCACAGCCGCGAGGAGGTGCGCCATGCCACGTAACAAGGCCGAGGCGGTCGCCATGTCCACCACGCTGCCGAACTTCCTGCACATCGGGGCGGGGAAAGCCGGGTCCACCTGGCTGCACGAGGTTCTCATCCAGCACCCTCAGGCGTACCTGACCGACGCGAAGGATCTGTATTTCTTCAGCAGGTACTACCACCGGGGCCCGGACTGGTACCAAGAGCAGTTCCGCGACGTACGACCGGAGCATGTGGTGATCGGCGAGGTCAGCCCTGACTACCTCTGCTGCCCGGAGGCGGCGCAGCGGATCCGCGACAGTCTCGGCCCGGACGTACGGCTCGCGGTCACGCTCAGGGAGCCGGCCGACCGGGCGTTCTCGGCCTACCTCTATCTCCATAAGCACGGGCTGGCGCGGCCCAGCTTCCGGGAAACCGCCGAGGCATCACCTGAGCTGATTGACGAGGGACGCTACGCCACCCATCTGCGCCGCTACCTGCGCTGCTTCGAGTCACAAGCTCTCCATGTCACGCTGTTCGACGACCTGGTCGCGGACCCGCAGGCGTATCTCGACGACGTCACGGACTGGCTGGGCATCGAACGTCAGGTCGTGCCGTCCGACCAGCTGCGGGCCCGCTTGCCGGCGAGCACAGCACGCTGGCTTCCGCTGGCCATGCTCACCCGGCGCGCAGCTGACTGGGTGCGACGCCACGACGGCGCCGAGCTGGTCGGCCGGGTCAAGCGTTCGGCGGTGGTACAGCGTGCGCTGTACAAGCCGCTCGGTGAGGAGCGGCCGGTGATGTCGGCGGACGATGTCTCATTCGTCCGCGAGCGACTCGAGCCGGAGATCACCGGCGTCGAGGAAGAATTCGGCATTCCGCTGCGGAAACGCTGGGGCTGGCCATGACCCGTGGCCGCTTCACATCCGACTCCTACGAGGGAGGACAGCATGACATCGCTGATCGAAGCCACGCCCAGGCCGCTGAAACGGGCTGGCCGCCGCGCCTATATGCGGATGGGCGTCATGACGGCACCGCTTCGTCTCCAGCCGGCGTTCCTCATGATCGGCACGCAGCGGTGCGGGACGACGTCGCTGTTTCGTGCCATCACGGCTCACCCGCAGGTGGTACACGCGCCCTTCCACAAGGGCGTCAATTACTTCGACCTGAACTACCATCGCGGCGCGGAATGGTACAGAGGTCACTTTCCCGTCATGGAGATCGCGCGCCGCCGGACGGCCGGCTACGGCGAGCCGGTCGCGTTCGAGGCCAGCGGTTATTATCTCTACCACCCGTTCGCGATCGAGCGGATCGCCGGTGACCTGCCCGGCGTGAAGCTGGTAGCGATGCTCCGCGACCCGGTCGAACGCGCGTTCTCCGCCTACAAGCACGAGTACGCCCGCGGCTTCGAGTGGGAGACCTTCGAGCAGGCGCTCAAGCTCGAGGACGACAGGCTCATCGGCGAGATCGACCGGATGCGGGCCGATCCCAGCTACGAGAGCTTCCCGCACCGCCACCACTCCTACCGGCACCGCGGCCACTATGCCGACCAGCTCGAAAGGGTGTTCGCTCACTTCCCGCGCTCCCAGGTACACATCATCGAGAGCGAGGCGTTCTTCGACAAGCCAGCGGCGGAGTATCAGCGCCTGCTGGAATTCCTGGGTTTGCGGCCATGGAAGCCGGGCAGCTTCGACCGGCATAACGCGCGGCCAGGCGCTCCGATGGCCGCGGAAACCCGGTGCATGCTGGAACAGCACTACCAGCCGCACAATGAGCGGCTGGCCGGCCTGCTCGGCCGATCGCCGCAGTGGGCCCGCTGAGCTCGCGTGCCATCCCGGCCGAGACGACACCGGTGACCGCCGAAGGGCGTAGCCGTTACCTCCGGGAGGTGCTTGGCATCTTGTGGCCCCCGCCGGCGCGCGTCATCCGGCACGGGCGCTGGCACCATGGCGCTGCTGACGGCCGCGACGCGGCCGAATTCGTCATCATGCCCAGCGAACGCCGGGCGGTCCTGCTGCTGCCCCGCCGACCGCGACGGGTAGCCGCGGCGGCGCTCCGCAACTACAAGGCGTCGGCGACCACCCGGGACCGGCGGAAGCTGGACGCGCTGGCGCTGGCTGCTCGCTTGGGCCTAGCCGACGTGCTGCCACATCGGGTCAGGATCGAGCGGGGAACCGCCGGAGACGATCTCGCCGGTTTCCTGAGCGCTGCGCTCGGTCGTGACGTCGTGCTGAGCCTCCACATCGGACCGCCGCGCGCCAACCGCAAGCCCGTCCTCCAGGCTCTCGGGCCCGACGGCGCGGTGGCTGGCTTCGTCAAGGTGGGCGTTGATCCGCTGACGTGCGACCTCGTCCGCGCCGAAGCAGCCGCCCTGGCCTTCCTCGCACATGCGCCGCTGAGCAAGGTCAGGGTCCCCCGGCTGCTCTGGCACGGGCAGTGGCGTGGCCACGAGATCCTGGTCCAGCAGGCGTTCCCGCGCGGTCGGCGAGCCCGCGAGCTGGCCGGGTTGACCGGCGCCATGGCGGAACTGGCCGCCGTCCGCGGCATGACCGTCATGCCCGCGGCGACCAGCCCGTACTGGCGGAACCTGCACCCGCGGCTGCGTGCGCTCGGCCAGCGTGACGACGCCGCCACGTTGCTGCGGGCGCTCGGCCACGCCGAGGCGGCGGCCAGTGCGACGGTCCTCCCGTTTGGTTCCTGGCACGGTGACTGGGCACCATGGAACATGACCATCTCGGACGGCTGTGCGCTGGTCTGGGACTGGGAACGGTTCGAGACCGGCGTCCCGGTCGGCTACGACGCGGTCCACTACGCGCTGCAGCAGGCGGTCCGCGGCGGTATGGCGGCCGGACCGGCGGCGGAGGAGATGCTGGCCAGAGCGCCGGGCATCCTCACCCCGTTCGGCCTCGATCCGGCTGCGGCCCGGCTGGTTTCGATGCTCTATCTCGTCGAGATCGGCACCCGGTACCTACACGACGGGCAGGCTGAGGCTGGT
>Ga0207665_10000830_pt1 | contig 20902 bp, 21 predicted proteins | sample LARL112metaG_FD_184351 | JGI IMG/M metagenome (GOLD analysis project Ga0207665, IMG submission 184351) | Corn, switchgrass and miscanthus rhizosphere microbial communities from Kellogg Biological Station, Michigan, USA - LAR L11-2 metaG... | ecosystem: Host-associated > Plants > Roots >...
TTCGCTATGTCGCTCGGCTTCGTGATCACGGGTTCGATCCTGGTCGAGTACGTATTCAACTATCCCGGCCTTGGCTACCAGCTCTACAACGCGGTGCAGAACACCGACTACCCGCTCATGCAGGCGCTATTCATGCTCTTCACGGTGGCGGTGCTGGTTGCCCTGCTGGTCTGCGACTTCGCGATCGCGTGGCTTGACCCTCGCGTCCGGGCAACGGGTAGTCGCTGATGACCGGCCTTCTTGTCGACACCAGCGGTCGGGCAGTCACCCGGCGCCGAGGCAGCGGCCTGACGGCGGCCATCCGCCGCAGCCGCAAGGCGCAGGTGGGGCTCGTCATCCTGCTCGTCTTCTGCATTGTCGCGGTCGTGCCGGGGCTGTTCACCTCGGTTCGGCATCCGAACGCTCTGCAATTCACGCCACGGCTCGGGCCGTCCGGCGAGCATTGGCTAGGCACAACCTCGCTGGGTCAGGACATCTGGGCCCAGTTGGTGTACGGAACTCGCCAGTCCCTCGTGATCGCGGTCGTGGCCGGCCTGTTCGCGACCGTGCTGTCGGTGCTCGTCGGTGTCACCGCCGCATACCTCGGCGGCCTCCCAGACGACGTCCTATCGATGATCACCAGCGTCTTTCTGGTGATTCCGACCTTCCCGCTCATCATCATCTTCGCCACCTACGCCGGCAAGAGCACGCTGATCGTGGTGCTCATCGTGCTCGTCGTCACCGGCTGGTCGTACGGCGCCAACCAGATGCGCGCGCAGATGCTGTCGCTACGCAATCGGGAATTCCTCGAATCGGCCCGGGTTCGGGGCGAACGGCGAACGTACATCATATTCGCTGAGGCGCTTCCGACGATGACCTCGCTCATCGTGGCGATCTTCCTCGGCGCCGCGCTCTACTCGTTGCTGACCGCGGCCGGGCTGCAGTTCATCGGCCTCGGCGATCCCGACTCTTCGAGCTGGGGGACGATGCTGTATTGGTCCGAGAGCCAGTCGGCCCTGCAGACCGGCATGCCGCTGTGGTCGATCGCGCCCGGCCTGTGCGTCGCACTACTGGGCGTCTCCTTCGCCTTGATCAACTATGCGTTCGACGAGATCAGCAATCCCGCCCTTCGACCGGTGAGGAGGCGGCATGTCAAGCGAGCCCGAGTTCGAAATACGTGACCTGGACGTGGCTTATACCGCCTCCGATGGTCCGCTCCTCGAGGTGCGCGACCTACGGGTCGAATACGCCACGGCGGGCGGATTGGTCAGAGCGGTCGACGGCGTCGACATGAAGGTGCACAAGGGTGAATTCGTCGCCGTAGTCGGTGAGTCCGGTTGCGGCAAATCGACTCTGCTGTTCGCCATCGCCCGGTTGCTGAGCCCGTCCGCGGTCATCACTGGCGGGAGCGTGGCGTTCCGCGGACAGAACCTCGTCACGATGACCGACAAGGAGCTGAACGCGCTGCGCTGGCGCGACTACTCGGTCGTCATGCAGAGCGCGATGAACGCATTGAACCCGGTGACCACGATCGGGGCGCAGTTCAAGGACTCCATCGAAGCCCACGCCAAGTGGTCCGTCGCGCAGACGGCGCAGCGTTGTGTAGAGGTCATGAAGTTGGTCGGGATAGACCCGATCCATCTGAATAGCTACCCGCACCAGCTGAGTGGTGGAATGCGCCAACGAGCCATGATCGCCATGGCGCTGCTGTTCACGCCGGATCTCGTCATCATGGACGAACCCACTTCGGGACTCGACGTCGTCGCCCAACGCCTACTCATGGTTCAAATAAAGGAGCTGCAGCAGAAGCTCGGATTCGCGGTCATCTTCGTCACCCACGACATGTCACTGGTGAGCCACTTCTCCGACCAGCTACTCGTCATGTACGCCGGCCAGGTCGTCGAGATCGGCCCGACCCGCGCGGTGTTCGACAGTCCGTCGCATCCGTACAGCCGTGGGCTGCTCGACGCATTTCCGTCCATCCGCGGGCCGCGGGTCGAGCTGACCGGCATCGCCGGGAGCCCGCCAGACCTCAGTAATCCGCCGGATGGCTGCCGGTTCCATCCGCGCTGTGCGTTCGCGATGGCTGCGTGCTTTACCGAACCGCCGCCGCTGTACCGGGTCGGCCCGGCGCTGTCGCGGTGCCACCTGAACGCGCACGAACCGGCCGAGCTGCCCGGCGTCCCACGAGAACACCCCGGCATCGCTGAGACGATGCGGACGTGACCGGGTCTGTGGTGGCCGAGGCCGACCGTCCCGCAGCCGGCGAGGCCGGCCTGCCGCCGTTGCTCGAGGTGCGTGATCTCACTCGGCATTTCAAGATCGGCGGCAACCTGTCTCGCAATACCCTGCATGCGGTCGACAACGCCAGCTTCGTCATCAACCGTAAGGAGATCGTCGCCCTGGTCGGGGAGAGCGGCAGTGGCAAGAGCACGGTCGCTCGGCTGCTGGCGCGGGTCTACCAGCCGACCAGTGGCGAGATCCTCTACCAGGGCACGCCGCTGTCGTCGATGCGTACTCGCCGGCAGACATTGGCCTATCGCAGCGACGTCCCGATGGTGTTCCAAGATCCGTTCAGCTCGCTGAATCCCTCGTATCGGGTATCGCACGGCATCATGCGGGGCTTGAAGTTGCACCGCCGGGAGCTGAGTCGGTCACAGCGCCGCGTCGAGGCCGAGCGGGTCGTCGAAGCGGTAGGCCTGACCCCAGCCGCGGAGGTCCTCGAGCGGTATCCGCACGAGCTGAGCGGTGGTCAACGTCAGCGGATCGGCTTTGCGCAGGCGCTGGCTTACAAGCCCAAATTGATCCTCGCTGACGAGCCGGTCTCGATGCTCGACGTGTCGATCCGGATCGGCTTGCTCAACGTGATGGCCAAGCTGCGTGAACAGGAGGATGTTTCCTTCCTCTACATCACGCACGACATCGCGAGCGCCCGGTACGTGTCCGACCGGCTGATGGTCATGTACGCCGGGCACATCGTCGAGGCGGGGCCGACCGAGGCGGTGCTCGCCAACCCGAAGCATCCCTACACCCAGCTGCTGCTCTCCGCTGTGCCCGACCCCCGGGCACCCCTAGCGGTCGACGCCGAGACCGACCGCGGCGAGCCGCCCAAAGTGATCAACCCAACGGCCGGCTGCCGGTTCCGCGAGCGATGCCCGCTCGCGATCGACACCTGCTCGCACGTCACCCCACTACCACGCCTACTCGGGTCGGCACACACCGCGGCCTGTCATGTGGCCGAGGCAGACCCGTCGATGCCGGCTGCGGTCGGCTGATGCACGAACGAGGGCGGCACCGGTGAAGATCGCCGTGATCGGCGGTGGCAGCACCTACACGCCCGAGCTCATCGAGGGATTTGCTCGCCGCGACGACGTCCTGTCCGGCGTTGAGCTGGTGCTACACGACATCGCCGCCGACCGCCTCGCCGTGGTCGGAGGTCTGGCGAGGCGGATTCTTGCCGCGCAGGGGTCCAGCCACCGGCTGGTGACCACCACGTCATTGGATGAGGCCGTCGATGCCGCAGACGCCGTGCTAGTACAGCTGCGGGTCGGTGGTCAACACGCCCGGCTGATCGACGAAACGTTGCCGGGCCGGTTCGGCTTGCTCGGCCAGGAGACGACCGGCCCCGGAGGCTTTGCCAAGGCGCTGCGCACCGTGCCGGTCGTACTGAATATCGCCGAGGTCGTTGCGCAACGAGCACAAAGCGACGCCTGGATCGTCGACTTCACCAACCCGGTGGGCATCGTCACCCGGGCGCTGCTCGACCAGGACTACCGCGCCTTGGGCCTGTGCAACGTCGCGATCGGGTTCCAGCGTCGGTTCGCCGCCCGGTTCGGCGTGGCGGCCGACGAGGTCCAGTTGGACCACGTCGGACTGAACCACCTGTCGTGGATCCGCCAAGTGCGCGTCGACGGCGTCGATCGGATGCCCGACCTGCTCGACACGCCGGCCGCGGAGGAGCTAGCCGGAGCGATCCGTGTCCCGGCCGACCTACTGCGCACCCTGGGCGCGATCCCTTCCTACTACCTGCACTACTTCTACTGCACCGACCGGGCAATCGCCGAGCAGGCGAGCGGCCCGCACCGCGCGGAGGAGGTCCTGCAGATCGAGCGAACACTCCTCGCGATGTACGCCAACCCAGCGCTCGACCACAAGCCGGCGCTGCTCGAACAGCGCGGCGGCGCCTACTACAGCGAGGCGGCGGCGGCGCTCGTCACCTCGCTGCTCACTGGCGACCGGGCCCACCACTACGTGAACGTGCGCAACAACGGGTCGGTGGCCGGATTGCCGGACGACGCGGTGGTCGAGGTTCCGGCCACGGTCGACCGGGCCGGAGCGCACCCGGTTCCCATCGCGCCACTCGCGCCGGAGCTGCTCGGCCTGGTCCAGGCGGTCACCGCGTATGAGGTCCTGACGATTCAGGCGGCCCGCACCGGCGACCGCCGGGTCGCGGTGCGCGCGCTGCTCGCCAATCCGCTGGTTCGGCAGTGGGACCGCGCCGTACCGCTCCTCGACGCCTTGCTCGAGGCCAACCGTCCGCACCTGCCGCAGTTCTTCGATCGGGTGGACGCCGGCTTGATCGCCGATGGCTGATCACGTCATCGGTGTCGACGCGGGCAATTCCAAGACAGTAGTCGTCGTCGCCGCGACGACTGGCCGCGTGCTAGCCAGTCAGCGTGGCCCAGGAGTGGCGTCGCCGCTGGCCGACCCGACTGGATGGAGAGAGGGCCTCGTCTCGCTGGTGGAGCAGGCGCGCTTGGACGCCGGGGTGTCGGCGCGCCGGTCGGCCTGCGCGGTGTACTGCCTGGCCAACATCGATCTGCCGGTCGAATGGCGGTTCGCCAAGCGTGCGCTGCACCGGGCCGGACTCGCGGAGTTCACGGTCGTGCAGAACGACACCTTCGCGGTGCTGTGGGCAGGCGCCAGCCGGCGCTGGGGCATCGCGGTCGTCGCGGGCGCCGGCATCAACGCGGTGGGTGTGCACCCCTCCGGTCGGACGGCGCGCTTCCTAGCTCTCGGCGACTACACCGGCGACGTCGGGGGCGGACACCACATCGGGGTGCAGGCCCTGGCTGCCGCGATCCGGGCGCGCGACGGCCGGGGGCGCACTACGGTCCTCACCGCGGCGGTACCGCAGCACTTCGGGCTGCGCCGCCCGGAAGATGTGGCGATCGCCGTACACCGCGGCGCCGTACGTCACGAGGATCTGCACGTGCTGGCGCCCGCTGTCTTCGCCGCTGCTGCGGCGGGTGACGTGGTGGCAGCCCGGATCATTGCTGCCTTCGCCGACGAGGTGGTGCTGATGGTCGGCGCGCTTGCCCGCCGGTTGCGGCTCGTCCGTACGGATGTCGAGGTCGTACTCGGGGGTGGCACGCTGCTGGCCAACGACGGGGAATTTCGAGAGCGCGTGGTCGCCGGCGTCGCGGCCGAGCTACCCCGGGCGCAGGTTCGGCTGCTCGGCCTGCCCCCGGTGTTCGGCGCTCTCGCCGAGGCCTTGCGGCGGGCCGGCGCATCCCCCGGCTCGCTGGCCCGGGCCAAGCGAGCGCTCGGCTCATGACGCGCGCGCAGTCGACGGCGTTCCGGCCCAGCCGCAAGGGAGCTACGGCCTGTCCTACGGCGACGTCGAGGAGCTACTGGCCGGACACGGCATCACGGTCGATGGTGTGACGATCTACCGATGGGTGCAGACGTGTGCGCCGAGGCTAGGCGAGGGCGCGCGTCTCGTCTCGTCCTCTGTTGTCGAGGACAAGTGGGCGTCGGCCATTGACCTGGTAGCGAACGTGGGTGACGTCTGGGGTCGCGATCACACGGGACGGGGTGAGTTCGATCGCTTCCTTGCTGTCAAGGGCGAGGTCCGGGCCGAGCAAGCGCATCCCGTCTGCCAGGATCACGGGCACGACGTGAAGCTCAAGTTCGTCGAGGAGTCCGAGCTTGATCACCTGCCGGAGCAGGGTGCCGCCGCCGGCGATCGCCACGTTCTTTCCGTTCGCCGCCGCGCGGGCTTGCTCGATGGCGCTGGGGATGCCGGCGGTGATGTAGGTGAAGCTTGTGCCGCCTTGCCGTTGCAGGGTTTGCCTAGGCCGGTTGGTGACCACGAAGACCGGGGCGTGGAACGGGGGGTCTTCGCCCCAGGGAATTTCGCCGCCTTCTGCCATGCGGCGTCCCATCACGTAAGCGCCGGCGGACTCGAACGTCTCCGCGATGACGGCTGAGTTGGTGCTCTGCTCGCCTCCGGTGAAGCCCAGGCGCTGACGCCATGCCTCGGCGTCGATTACCCACCGGGTGACGCGGAAGAAGCCGGCGGCTTCGGGGCTATCGAGCCAGGTCTGCATGTCGGTGTGCACTGGCCCCGCGTAGCAGCCGTCAACGGAGATGGACATTTGTGCTGTCACGATCGTCATTAGGGGTTCGACCTTTCGCGGTGATTGGGAGGGAGGGGCCTCAGTGGCCGGGGGCGAGGTACGAGCCGAGTTGGTCGAGCAGTCCCCTGCTGCCCTCTTCGCGGCCCTCGACGCTGTCTAGGCCGTCGAAGTGGACGCCCTGCTCGGTGTAGGTCAGTCGGGTCTGGTCGCCGTCGGGCTCGAGCGCGATCGTGGTAACGGAGGTGGACAGGTGCCGCCCGTCGATCCACATGTCGTAGGTGAAAACGATCCGTTGCCGGTCGACGATGTCGGTGTAGGTGGACATGAATCTGGATTGCGGGCCGCCGTGCCAATGGCCTTGCTCCGTGCCGTGCCCGCCGACGCGGAACTCGTGCGATTTCTCGTGGGCGTGGAATGCCGGTCCCGCGGTGAACCACTGGTCACGGGCGTCGTTGTCCGCCAGCGCGTGCCAGACCGCCTCGACGGGCGCAGGGTAGGTCCGCTCGATGACGAAAGTCGCATGGGTCTGGCTCCGCTCGATGGTGTCGTTCATGTCGTTGACTCCTTGGTCGTGGTGGTTCCGGGACGGTCGAGCAGAGTGCCGAGGCGGTCCAGGCGGCGTTCGGCGGGCAGCCGCTGCCGACCGATCCACTCCGCGGCGGGGGTCAGCGCCTCGGGGACGAGCTGGTAAGTGCGAACCCGGCCGACCTTCGCCGAGGTGACGATCCTGGCCGTCTCCAGGACGCCCAGGTGCTGAACGATGGTCGGGAGTGCCACCTGGAAGGGCTTGGCCAGCTCGCTGACCGACGCTGGACCGCGGGCTAGCCGCTCCACCATGGCCCGCCGGCTGCTGTCGCCGAGCGCATGGAAGATTCGGTCGAGCTCCATATACTTAGGCACATACCTAAGTATGTAGAGCTGTGAGTGGCATTGTCAACGAGTTGCTCCCGAACGGCGGTGTTGTGTTGCGTGAGGGGTTCGAGCGGGCGGCCTCAAGCGTGGGCCCGTTAGTTGATTCCTCGCCAACGTGGTCCTGCGCGCTCAACCAGACTTCTGGTAGCGGAAGTGTCCGCGGATTGCCGCTGCTTTGATGTGCGGGCCACAGCGCATCGATGGTTCTCGTTGGCCAGCTGGGGCCGGTCTCCCAGAGCTGAGCACGGCGGCGGACGCTCGCACGCCACTACAACCTCGTCGCCGGCCGCCACGCGCCAAGATCATCTTCACGGGCATTGAACCGTCGGGCGCCGGGTGACGTTTACCTAAACAAGAGCCAAAGGGTGGTCTTAAAAAGGCGAGGCCGCCGCGGATTGGAGTTATCGTTCACCACGGTCCGTCCCCTTTCCGAGTCAGGAGGACGGACCAGGCCCTGGCCGGCGCGAGATGCGCCGCGCCGGGGCCGACCAATCTCAGGCCTGATGACGGCGAAGACTGTCACCCGCTGCCCGATGACGGCCGGAGGCCGTCACCGCTCGTCGAGAGTGGCGCTCGCTGGGGTCTCTGCGAGCCGTTCCGACTCGTCGTAAATCTCAGCGGCCTGCTCGCGCAACGCTGATTCGAACCGGCGCGCATGGTGGGCGCAGAAGAACAGCTCGGATCCGGAATTCAAGGTGACTCGGACGTACGCCTGAGCGCCGCACCGATCACACCTGTCGCCGGCAACGAGTGGACGACTGATCAACGTGTTCATCGCATCCTCCTGTGTCGTCCCGGCGCGGCTTTCCAGCGTTGTCCGCTTACCTACCCAACCATCCGGAGCTTCGTGACATGCCGAATTAGGCCGGGTTACGAGTTCGTTTCGCGCCGAGCGAACAGGGTCGGCGACACCTGTGAACCCAGGAGACTGAAAACGCCAGGAATCGGAGCGAAGTGTGACCGGTCGGGCGGCCTAGTCAGCTGACGTGAGATCGCCCACTTCATCCGGGACCGCCAGCCGTCCGGACGCGATCGGTAGGCCGACGGCGGCCGTCAAGCCACCGCCGGGCGTGTCCTCGAGGGTGACCGTGCCGCGCATCGCCTCGACGAACCCCCGCGCGATGGCCAGACCCAGCCCGACGCCGGTCCCACCGCTTGCCCCGTGGTCGTCGAGACGCTGGAACGGCGCGAACACCTGCTGACGATCATCGACGGGAATGCCCGGGCCACGGTCGATCACGCGCACCTCGACGACGTCCCCGATCGCACTGGCAGTGATCCGGACGGGCTTATCGGGCGGAGTGTGTCGCAGCGCGTTTTCGACCAGGTTGGCGATGACGCGTTCCAGCAAGCCCGGGTCGGCGGCGGCCTCAGGCAAGGTAGCTGGGACGTCTACCTCCACCAACTGCCAGGACCGGTCGGGGACGACCGCCCGGACATGGTCGAGAGCGATACCGACGACTTCGTCGATATCTACCGGACGGATCGCGACCGAGAGCACCCCGGCCTGTAGCCGAGACAGGTCGAGCAGGTTGGTTACCAGATCCGTGAGTCGGTCCAACGCATCATCGGCGGTCGCCAGAAGTTCCTGGCGATCTTCGCGGCTCCAGTGCACCTCTCCGCTGCGCAAGCTCGAGATGGCAGCTTTGGCGGACGCGATCGGCGTGCGGAGGTCGTGGCTCACCGCATTCAGCAGCGCGGTACGCATGCGATCCGCCTCGGCGACGTCGGCGGCGGCGTTAGCCACCTCGGTCAGGCGGCGTTGTTCGAACGCAACACCGACCTGCGCCGCGAAGGCGTTCAACACGCGTTGGTCCTCGGCCGCCAAGGCCCGGCCGCCGAGCACCAGCACGAGGTCTGGTCCGACGGCCGCCTCAGCGTCACCGTCCTCGGGATGGGCGCACGGATAATCGCCCACGCTGGCCAGGCAGGTCCAGCTACCGCGCATGCCGCCGGGGCCCTCGCTCGCCGGAGCCGGACTGTCTCTACGGAGCAAGGACACCCGGTCGACCGCGAAGGTCTCGCGTACCCGTTCCAGCAGGGCTGGAATGGCCTGCTCGCCACGCAGCACGCTACCAGCGAGCGTGGACATCGTCTCGGCTTCGGCGTTCGACCGGGCCGCCTCGCTGGTTCGGCGGGCCGCCATGTCGACGACCCGCGATACGAGAGCAGCGATAACGACGAACACGCTCAGCGCTAAGACGTTTTCCGGTTGCGAGATCGTGAACTGGTGCAGCGGGGGCACGAAATAGTAATTGACGATCAGACTTGCGGCTATGGCTGTGACAAGCGCCGGCCAGATACCGCCGATGAGGCTGACGATTACCACGACGAGCAAGAACAGCAACAAGTCGCTCGCCAGCGACACGCTGTCGCGAGTCTCGGCCAGCACTGGCACCAGGACCGCGATCAGCACAGCCGCCACGACCACAGCGAGAACCTGGCGCCGTCGAGTAACGCCCCCGGTAATCCGCGGCAGCACCCGTCCCTTGCCCACGTATTCGTGGCTGACGACGTGCACGTCGATACTGCCGGACCTTCGAGTAATGGTCGCGCCGGTTCCCGGGCCAGTGAGCGCCGCTACCAGTGCGTTCCGTCTACTCGCGCCGATCACGATCTGGGTGGCGTTATTGGCTCGGGCAAACTCGAGCACGGATTCGGCCACGTCGTCACCGATCACCGAGTGGTAGCTGCCGCCCAGTGATTCGACGAGCAGCCGTTGCTGGTCCAACGCGGCAATGCTCGAGCCGGCTAACCCGTCACTACGGGCAATGTGCACTGCCACCATCTCCCCGCCAGTAGCTCGAGCGGCGATGCGAGCGGCCCGGCGGATCAGGGCCTCGCCCTCCGGACCTCCAGTGAGCGCGACTACGACGCGCTCTCTCGTCTCCCATCGTTCGGCAATGCCGTGCTGCTCTCGGTAGCGTTGCAACCCTTCGTCGACGCTGTCCGCAAGCCAGAGCAGCGCCAGCTCCCGGAGCGCCGTCAGGTTGCCCGGGCGGAAATAGTTCGACAAGGCGGCATCGATCTTGTCGGGGGCGTAGATGTTGCCGTGCGCCATTCGCCGGCGCAATGCCTCCGCCGTCATGTCGACGAGCTCGACTTGCTCGGCCGCGCGTACGACCGAGTCGGGCACCGTCTCGCGCTGCGGAACTCCGGTGATCGCTTCGACAACGTCGTTGAGCGACTCGAGGTGCTGCACGTTCACGGTGCTGATCACGTGGATGCCTGCCTCGAGCAGCTGCTCGATGTCCTGCCACCGCTTGGTGTGCTCGCTGCCGGGCACGTTGGTATGCGCCAACTCGTCGACGAGCGCGATCTGCGGGCGCCGGGCCAGGACCGCGGGGAGATCCATCTCTTCGAAGGTGCTGCCGCGGTAGCTGAAGGTCCGACGTGGGATGACCGGGAGGTCGCCGATCAACTCGATCGTGTGCCGCCGTCCGTGTGGCTCCACGTACGCGACGACGACGTCGCTGCCCCGCTGCGCGCGGCGGTGACCCTCGGCGAGCATCGCGTACGTCTTGCCGACGCCGGGTGCCGCGCCGAGATATACCCGCAGCGTGCCGCGTTCAGTCATCTCGATGAAACGCTACTTGTGGTACGGATATTTGGCGTCCAATGCGCGATTCAGCTCGACGACGTTCACCGCGGGTTCGCCCATGAACCCCAAGGCGCGTCCGGCCTGGTACTTGTCCACCAGCGCGGCTACCTGATCGACGCTGATGCCTCGTGCCTTCGCGACGCGCTGCTCCTGTAGCCGGGCGTACGCCGGGCTGATGGCTGGGTCCAACCCCGATCCAGACGCAGTAACCGCGTCCGACGGCACTGGGGACTTGGCCGGCGCGTCGCCCCGGATCGGCACTACCTTGCCGGCGGAGTAGTCCATGTCGGGGGTCGCGCATTCCACGCGGACGCCGCGGTAGGTTTGCACGAACGGGGTGGCCGGGCAGGCCTGGTTCAGGCTGACGACGCGGGTAATCGGGCCGCGGTAGCTCGGTTGGGCGTAGAACACCCCGAGCACCGCACCGACGCCGTCCGGCGTGCAGAACGGACGAGCGCCACTCACCCCTTCGAGTTTCCCGATCGCCAGGCTGCGCGAGCAGACTTGGGTAAGCAGGCTTTGCTTACCTTCGGCCGCGGCCGAGTCCTTCGGCGCCTTGGGGTCCGGCAACGTGTCGACGATCGACTCCGGCCCCAGATTGCTGGCACTGCTTGCCGTGGGGTCGTACCCGTCACCCGCCGCGGACGGCCGAGTCTGGAAGTACTGCACGAGCGCATTGCCGTCGGAGTCGGTGAACGACTGTCCGATGAGCGACGAGCCGACGACCTGTCCGTTGCGGGTGAGGGTCGAGCCGTTCGCCCGGTGGTCGAGACCGGGCACATGCGCGATCAGCGTTATTACGAGCGGATACGCCACGCCAAAGATCACGGTGAACACGATCAGAATGCGCAGCGCGGCTACATGCTGACGTAGCCCAAGGACGGCGGAAGGCAACGACCTCACCCGATTCCGGGAATGAACTGAATGATCAAGTCGATCAGCTTTATGCCTATGAACGGCATGATGATGCCGCCCAGGCCATAGATCCAGATGTTGCGGCGGAGCATCGCGCTGGCGCTCGACGGCCTATAACGCACACCCCGCAACGCCAGCGGGATCAGCGCCACGATGATGAGCGCGTTGAAGATCACCGCCGACAAGATCGCCGACTCGGGTGAGTGCAACCGCATGATATTGAGCTTGTCCAGACCGGGATATACGGCCGCAAACATCGCCGGGATGATCGCGAAATACTTTGCGACGTCGTTGGCGATGGAAAACGTCGTCAGGGCGCCGCGGGTGATGAGCAATTGCTTGCCGATTTCAACGATCTCGATCAGCTTGGTAGGATCCGAATCGAGGTCGACCATGTTGCCGGCTTCCTTCGCCGCAGAGGTTCCGGTATTCATCGCCACGCCCACGTCCGCCTGGGCCAGTGCCGGCGCATCGTTGGTTCCGTCACCGGTCATCGCGACAAGCTTTCCGCCCTGCTGCTCGCGCTTGATCAGCGCCATTTTGTCTTCGGGCTTGGCCTCGGCGAGATAATCGTCCACGCCGGACTCGTCAGCGATGGCCTTAGCGGTCAGCGGATTGTCGCCCGTGATCATCACGGTGCGGATGCCCATGCGGCGGAGCTCATCGAATCGCTCGGCCATGCCCTGCTTGACGATGTCCTTCAGCTGGATGACGCCTAGGACAACGGGCGCGGACGCGCCGGTGCGCTCGGCCACTACCAGCGGAGTACCTCCGGCGGCACTGATCCCGTCGACGATCTCGCCGGTTCGCGGCAGCACGGTCCCACCGTTCTCACGCACCCACGTGACAACCGCGGACGCGGCGCCCTTGCGGATCTGCCGAGCCGGCGTTCCGTTCACAGCCGAGAGATCGACGCCGCTCATCCGGGTCTGCGCGGTGAACGGAACCCAGGTCGCGTGAGTCAACTCGCCAGGCGGCCGCTCTCGTAAACCGTATTCCGTCTTGGCCAGGACCACGATCGAGCGTCCTTCCGGCGTTTCATCGGCCAGTGAGGACAGTTGAGCCGCATCGGCGAGAGTCGCCACGTCGTGATCGCCGATCGGGAGGAAGTCGGTCGCCTGCCGATTCCCGAGCGTGATCGTGCCCGTCTTGTCGAGCAATAGCGTGTTGACGTCGCCCGCTGCCTCGACGGCGCGGCCACTCATGGCGAGCACGTTGCGCTGCACGAGGCGGTCCATGCCGGCGATGCCGATCGCCGAGAGCAGCGCGCCGATCGTCGTTGGGATGAGGCACACCAGCAGCGAGACGATGACGATGCCGGTGATGCCGTTGGTGTCCAGCGCGGCCGAATTACCGATGCCCGGCTGGTTTGTCTTGGCGAAGATCGCCATCGGCTGCAGGGTCACCGTCGCGAGCAGGAAGATGATCGTCAGCGAGGCGAGCAGAATGTTCAGCGCGATCTCGTTCGGGGTCTTCTGTCGGCGGGCTCCTTCGACCAACGCGATCATGCGGTCGATAAAGCTCTCGCCCGGTTTTTGAGTGATCTCCACGACGATTCGGTCCGACAACACTCGCGTACCACCAGTCACAGAACTGCGGTCGCCGCCGCTCTCCCGGATCACCGGCGCGCTCTCGCCCGTAATCGCGCTCTCATCGACGCTAGCGATGCCATCGATGACGTCACCGTCGCCAGGAATCACGTCTCCGGCCTCGCAGACCACCCGATCGCCCGGCCGGAGGTCCGGCGCTGGGACTGGCTCCTCGGCCCCGTCGAGCACGGCGGGATCGACGAGCCGACGAGCAATGGTGTCGGTCTTGGCGCGGCGCAACGCCTCGGCCTGCGCCTTCCCGCGGCCCTCGGCGACAGCTTCCGCGAGGTTGGCGAATAGTACGGTGAGCCACAGCCAGATGACGATCAGCCAGCCGAAGACGCTCGGACTAGCGATCGCGAGGACTGTTGTGAACACCGCGCCGATCTCGACGATGAACATGACCGGGTTCTTCCACAGTGTGCGCGGATCGAGCTTGCGCAACGCGTCCGGCATCGACCGCCAAAGCAGCCGTGGATCCAGCAAGCCGCCTTGGATCCGACGCGGTGGGCGGTTTGGCTCCGGTGGCGCAAGCTGCGCCGGCGGGGACGCGAGAGTTGTGGATCTGGTCATCAGTGCAAGCCCTCCGCGAGCGGACCCAGTGCCAGCGCCGGGAAGTAGGTAAGGGCGACGACGATGATCGTCACGCCGGTCAGCAGGCCGATGAAGAGCAGCCGATGCGTTGGCAATGTGCCCTCGGATGCGGGTGTCATGCGTTGCTTGGACAACGACCCAGCTAATCCGAGCACGAATACCATCGGCAGGAATCGTCCTAGCAGCATGGTGATTCCCAATGCGGTGTTGTACCAGGTCGTGTTGACGGATATGCCTGCGAACGCGCTGCCGTTGTTGTTCGCGGCCGAGGTGAACGCGTAGAGGACTTCGGAGAAACCATGCGGACCGGTGTTCAGCATGCCGGCCCGCTGACCGGGGAAGGCCATCGCGGTCGCTGTGCCAATCAGGACCAGCGCCGGTGTAGTGAGCAGGTACAAGGAGGCGAACTTGACTTCTCGGGCGCGAAGCTTCTTACCGAGATACTCCGGCGTCCGGCCGACCATCAGACCCGCGACGAACACGGTAATGACAGCGAGGATGAGGATTCCGTACAGGCCCGAACCGGTACCACCGGGCGCGACCTCACCCAGCATCATGTTCAGGAGCGTCATGGCACCACCGAGGCTGGTGTAGCTGTCATGGAAGCTGTTCACCGCGCCGGTCGACGTGAGCGTCGTGCCAGTGGCGAACGCCGCTGAGTCCGGCACTCCGAATCGCGTTTCGGTGCCTTCCGTACTCGCACCAACCGCGGTGGGAACCGTGCCATGGTGTACGCCTTGGAACACGGTCAGCAGAACCACGCTGGTCACCGCGAGAATGGCCATGACCGTCACAATCGCCCGGCCTTGACGGCGGTCGCCGACCATGACGCCGAAAGTGCGCGGCAGCGAGAAGGAGATACACAGGAGCAGGAAGATCTCGATCCAGTTCGTCCACGTCGTCGGGTTCTCGAACGGGTGCGCGGAGTTGGCGTTGAAGAAGCCACCACCATTCGTGCCAAGCTCCTTGATGACCTCCTGCGATGCGACCGGCCCTCCGGGAAGGGTCTGCTGGCTACCAGCGATGGTGGTGATCGTGTGGTAGTCGTGGAAGTTCTGGATCATTCCCGCCGCGACGAACACGATCGCGAATACCACCGCGATCGGGAGCAAGACGCGAAGGCAGATGCGAGTCAGGTCGACCCAGAAGTTGCCGACGCGATCGGTCTGGCTCCGGGCGAACCCGCGTACCAGCGCGATTGCGACGGACACGCCCACGGCGGCGGAGGCGAAGTTCTGTACCGCCAGGCCGGCCATTTGCGCGATGTAGCCGAGAGCGTTCTCTCCGGAATAACTCTGCCAGTTGGTATTGGTAACGAAGCTGACCGCGGTGTTCCAGGCCTGGCTACTGGTCATTTGCGGGACCGCGTACGGGTGCCCGAAATCGTGCTGTAGGCGCAACAACCCGTACAGGAAAATGATCGACACCGCGCTGAAGGCCAGCACCGATCGCAAATAGCGGCCCCACCCCTGCTCGGCATCGGGATCGATTCCGCCGAGACGGTAGATCACCCGTTCGGCCCGAAGGTGGTGCGTCGTAGTGAGCACCCGGGCCATGTAGTCACCGAATGGGCGGTACACAACCGCCAGCGCGAGAACGATGGTGCCGACGAATATGACGCCGGCCCAGGTGGTCGTCATCAGAACTTCTCCGGCAGCACGAGAGCCACGATCAAGAAGATGGTGAGTGAGATGGAGAGGATCAGTCCGACGATGTTGGCTGCGCTCATTTCTCGTCGCTCACAGCTTCTCGGCCCCGCGTACGACTAACGCGAGGAGCGCGAACAGTGCAATGGTCAGCACGACGAACACCACGTCACCCACGACGACCGGCCTCCTTGTGGGCGTCCCGGATCCGAGGTCGAACACCCGGATCGCCGGCGCCCGTGCCGCCGGCTCACTCAGTGAAGCGGTGGCAGAGGTCGCGATGCGCGGTTTGGGCCGCGCCCTCACGGCTTCGTCACGAACCCCTCGCGGTTTGGCTACGCGATCTCGGCGCCGGTGCGAGCCCGATCACGTCCGGCGATCCGTGCGTTAGGGCGTGGCGCTTAGCCGCTCCGCGGCCTAGCGTGAAGCCATGGGAGACATAGGTGACGAGCGCCGTCGGATCGAAGTCCTTCCGTTGAGGGAGCCGGATCGCGTCGAGGAGCATCCACCGGCGCGCTCCCCCGCATCCGAGCCGGCGGAGCCCGTTCGAGAGCCACAGCCCAGTTCGTAGCCGCAGGCACGGTTATGGACGCGTTCGCAGGGTTCGAGCCACAGGTCGGCGAGATCCGCGCCGTGCGCAGTTTCCGCGTCGGCCCGGACGGGACGCTGTACCCGTTGTTCAGCGATCAGGCGTGGGTCGATGGCACCAACACGGCCCGATGTCGGGTAACCCCTGACGATCCCGACCACGGCGCACCGGACCCGGAGTGCACGTGCGGCTTCTACGCCTACGCGTCCGCCCGCGCCGCGGACGAGTATCCACACGCGCGTCACGTGCTGGCGGTTGTGGCGTGCTGGGGTCGGGTCATCGCCGGCTCGCGCGGCGTCCGGGCGGAAAAGGCACGCATCGAGGCGATCTGGATGTCGCCCAAGGTGCCGGAGTATTTACGTCGTGCGGTGACCGCCCGCTACCCGTCCGCGGTGGTGGAGTCGGACGTCGATCAGCTACTCGCGGATCATCCGCCGAGCGAGCTCTCCTGCTACGACCCGCAGCCGCCGCGTGAACCTCGGGCTCGTCAGATAGCCACCCGCGTCGCGGTCGGGGTCGCCTTGTTCAGTGGCGTGTTGCCGCAGCAGTGGCTTGGCGGCACGCGCAGCGCCTACCTGTTGTGGAGCGCGGAGGTGATCGCGCTCGTCACGGCGGCAGTGATCATCCGGCTCCGGCATCGCGACGCGGTGGCGCGCCGACGGGTGCTCGTGCTGGGCACCGCGGCCCTATGGGTTGTCGCACCACTCGCGGGCGCGGCCGGCGTGCTCCTCTTGCGGCTGCCGTTGCTCCAACTGACCGCGCTCGCGCTGGCCCAACGGGCAACGCTGTTCCGATCGGCGCGCTCGTTCCCGGCCGAGATCGGCTGACCCAGAGGCGTGCCTCGAGTTCTCATCGTCGACGACGAGCCGACGTTGCTGCGTGCCCTAGCGATGAACTTCACGGCGAGGGACTACGAGGTCGTGCAAGCGCGGACCGGCACCGAGGCACTGACCTCGGCGGCCCGGGACCGACCAGATCTCATCGTCCTGGATCTCGGGCTGCCGGACGTTTCCGGCGTCGACGTCATCCGCGGCGTCCGCGCTCACGCCGAGACCCCGATCATCGTGCTCTCCGCCCGCATCGGCAGCCCGGACAAGGTGCAAGCGCTCGATCTCGGGGCGGACGATTACGTCACCAAGCCGTTCAGCATGCAGGAGCTGCTCGCTCGGGTGCGCGCGGTAACTCGCCGGACCGAACCCGCCGTCGCGGCGGCACCTATCCAGCTGGGAGACGTCACGGTCGACCTCGCGGCCACCACTGCCACCCGCTCCGACGGCGAACGCATTCACCTCACGCCGACCGAGTGGCACCTGCTGACGGCGCTTATGCGTCAACCGGGCCGGCTCGTGACGTCGCGCACCTTGCTGACCGACCTGCGAGGAGCGCCGGACCACACCGATCCGAGCTACCTGCGGATATTCATGGCGCAGCTGCGGCGCAAGCTCGAACCGGAACCCAGCCGGCCTCGATATCTGATCACCGAGCCAGGGATGGGCTACCGCTTTCAGCCCTGACCGGGACGATGCACCGCACGCCGCGGGCCTGCGCGAAACCGGGCGAGGCCGCGGGGCGAGCGCGGCACCGGGCGATGCCGCGGGCCAGTGCGGAACCGGGGCAGCGGCGTCGCGTGAGAGGCCAGCCGACGCCCCTGGGCGACACGCCACAGCCGCGGCCTGCGGCAGCCTTCCATTGGTTCGGCAGACTGGTGCACTGTGAGCGCTGGCCACCCTGTGCGAGCCCTGCTGCGCCGCACGGTGTCCAAAGCGTGGCACGACCGCATACTGGGCCTGTCCGCCGAGGCCGCGTTCTGGCAGTTGCTCAGCTTGCCTCCGCTCATCCTGGCCAGCATCGCCTCACTCGGATACGTGGCGAACTGGTTCGGACCGGACACGGTCAGCCGGGTCCAAACCCAGATCGAAGCAGCGCTGAGCCGCGGCTTCAGCAGCGAGTTCGTGAACGAAACGATCGGCCCAACGCTCAACGAGGTCCTGCACGGCCAGCGCATCGGCCTTATCAGCATCGGCTTCATCCTGGCGCTCTGGGCCGGGTCATCAGGCACGGCCACCTACGTCAACACCATCACGATTGCCTACGACATGCGCGATCAGCGCGGTGCCGTGCGCAGCCGACTGCTGGCGCTCAGCCTGTTTCTCGGCATGGTCTTGATCGGCATCATCGCGCTGCCGCTCCTCGTGCTGAGCCCGAGAGTGGTCGTCAACCTCTTTCCGGACACCGCCCGCCCGACTGCTCGTTCGATCGTCAACGGGGCCTACTACCCGACGCTTGTCGTTCTGCTACTGATCGGCCTGACGACGCTGTATCACCTCGCGCCGCCGCGGCGGCTGCCGTGGCGTCGGGGGGTGCCGGGCGCGGTGCTGGCCTTCGCGGTGTTCTTCGGCGGCGCCGCCGGCCTGCGCAGCTATATCACGTTCATCGTCCATCAGAGCCACGCGTACGGGACGCTGGCGGGGCCGATCGCCGCCCTGCTGTTCCTGTTCGTGTTGGCGCTCGGCGTGCTGCTCGGGGCGGAGTTCAACGCGGCGATCGAATGGATGTGGCCCTCCCCCGAGCGCCGGCCGCGGGCGCTGCACCCTCGACGGTGGAAATGGCTGGAGAAAGAACAGCCGGCGACCGGCCCGGAACCGATAGCGCAGTCCGCAGACCCGCCGTGGCCTCCTGACCCGATCGTCAAAGCCGCTGACCCGATCCCTCGACCGGCTGAGCCGAAAGCACAACGCACTGACCCGACCAGACAACCCGCTGACCCAAGCGCGCGTCGCGCCCAGCCGAACGCACCACCCACTGACCCGCAACCCGTTGACCCGACCGCGCAACCCGCTGGCCCGACCGCGCAACCCGCTGGCCCGACCGCGCAACCCGCTGACCCGATCAGGCAGCCGGCTGACTCGGTCACTCGACCCGTCGATCCGACCGGACCGCCAGCCGGCTGACCGGTTACTCGACCGCCGATCCGACCAGACCGCCCGCCGACCCGATCAGGGAGCCGGCTGACTCGGTCACTCGACCCGCGGAGCCGACCGGACCGCCAGCCGGCCGACCGGTTACTCGACCGCCGATCCGACCAGACCGTCAGCTGACCCGATCGGGCTACCCGACGACCCGGTCACTCGACCCGCCGAGCTGAAGGCACGACCCGCCGATCCGACCAGTCTGCCCGCTGACCCGGTCACTTCACCCGCCCAGCCGAACGCACAACTCACCGACCCGGTACTCGACCCGCTGGGCCGAATACTCCAACTCCTATTCGTGGGCGAACGGCGTTGCGCAACCGTCCAGGCCGCAAGAAACCGGAGCGACTGCCCGCGTGCAGAGCCCGCCAGGATCCGGGCTATTTCGGTCCGAGCGGCGCGGCCGTCAGCCGTCCGACCCGCCGCCGGATGGCAGGCTGTCGTAAATCTCTTTGCACCGGGGACACACGGGCGAGCCGGGTTTCGGCGCCTTGGTGACGGGGAAGACCTCACCGCACAATGCCTGTACGAACGTGCCCATAACGGCGCTCTCGGCGATCTTCGCCTTGCGAACGTAATGAAATAGCTCGTCGCCGGTGTCGGCGTCGGAGGTTTTCGGCGACTCAAGGGTTTCGGTGCTCGTCACAGGCCGATTGTGCCACCCGGTGGACAGGCGCCGGGGTGACTACTAGTGGGATGGCTTCTCGTCGGCCGACGAGGTTGGCTCCCCCAGGCCGAGGAGGATAGGGCGGGCCAGTCCGGCGGCTGCTGGGTCGACCCGAGCGTCGATCAGCCCTCGATCGTGCGATCCTTCTCCGACGCCGCTGGGAGTTCCCGGTCTGAACGCGCCATCCGACGAAGGACGCGCCCGCGATTCCTCGGCGGGCGGTCGTTGGCGAGGATCACCGCTGACCACGGCAGGACGGCGCCACCCACGATGAATGCGAGCGCCAGCCATAACGACACCTGGTAGATCAGCGCGGCGCCGATCACACACAGCGTCCGCACGGCCATCATGATCCCGTAGCGGCGCCGCCGACGGTCGAGCTCGTCGTCCGGATTGACTGGCGCATCGGTAATGAGCACCGGGTCATCTCGATGCCGTCGGCTCACACCTCATGGATACACCTCATCGAGCCCCCGTGGCGGAAATGGCAGCAGATATGGCAGATCGTGCGCGGACACGACGGACCCGCGGGGCCGACAGCACCCGGTGGGAGTGCCACGATCAGCACTGCGGCGCCTCCGGCCGGCGAAGGCGCCTGGGATGAGAGCGTGGTGCGGTGCGAGCCCTCGTGCAGCGAGTACGCGGAGCGGCCGTCAGCGTCGACGGGCAGACCGTGGCCGCGATCGGGATTGGCCTCGTCGTCCTGGTCGGGGTCACCCACACCGACACAGACGCCGAGGCCGCGCAATTGGCACGAAAGGTTCATGAGGTGCGGCTGCTGCGAGATGAGCAATCAATTGCGGACGTCACGGGATCAGCCGTCCTCGTTGTGAGCCAGTTCACTCTTTACGGCGACGGACGCAAGGGGCGACGTCCGACGTGGGCCGCCGCCGCTGGTCGAGACGTTGCCGAGCCGTTGGTCGACGCATTCGTCAGTGCGCTGCGAGCCCGGGGGGCACGGGTCGCCACCGGCGTATTCGGCGGGGATATGCGGCTCAGTCTCGTGAACGACGGGCCGGTGACGCTCTTGCTCGAGGTATGATCGAGCGCTGGATCACCCGGTCGTGCGCCTGCAACCA
>Ga0207665_10000831_pt1 | contig 20900 bp, 18 predicted proteins | sample LARL112metaG_FD_184351 | JGI IMG/M metagenome (GOLD analysis project Ga0207665, IMG submission 184351) | Corn, switchgrass and miscanthus rhizosphere microbial communities from Kellogg Biological Station, Michigan, USA - LAR L11-2 metaG... | ecosystem: Host-associated > Plants > Roots >...
GAAGATCCCGATTTCGCCCGGCTCGTGATGCTCGCGTGCCACGACCTGCGCACGCCGCTCGCGACCGTGCACGGCTTCGCGCACACGCTCGGCCGGAGCAGCGAGCTCGACGACGCTTCCACGCGGTACGTCGAGATGATCGGCACGGCCTCGGGCCAGATGGCAGAGCTGCTCGACGAGCTTTCCGTCGCAGCTCGGCTCGCCGCCGGCCGGTACGACCCGCCGCTCAGGGCCATCGACACGCTCGAGCTCGCGGAGGCGGCGGCGGCCGGCCTCGGCGAGGAGCGGGTGGAGGTCTCGGGCGAGGGTGCGGAGGTCGAGCTCGACAAGGACGCCGTCGAGCGAGCCGTTTCCTCGCTGGCACGCTGCGCACTTCGCCACGGCGGCCTGGAGCAGGTGCGTCTCGCGGTGCACGGCCAGGAGCTTGTGATCTCGCCGGTGACCCCTGCGTCCGCGCCGGTGCTGCTCGGCGAGGACCTGCGCGACCTCGGCGCGGCGGTCGCGGTGCGCGTCGTCGAAGCGCGCGGCGGGGCCGTCGAGGTCGACGGGGAAACGCTGATCGTCCGGCTCGCGTGAGCGGGCGGCTCGTCAACGTCGACGATTACGCCGAGGCCGCGCGGCAGCGGCTCGACCCGGGCCCGTACGGCTACGTCGTCGGTGGCGCGGGGGACGAGCACACGCTGCGCGCGAATGCGGCCGCGTACGGACGGTGGGAGCTCCGGCCCCGGGTGCTCGTGGACGTCGGGCGCGTCACGACCGCGACGACCGTGCTCGGCACGGAGGTCGCGCTGCCGCTGCTCGTGGCGCCGACCGCCTTCCAGCGGCTCTGCCATCCCGACGGCGAGGTCGCGCTCGCTCGCGCGGCGGCGAGCGCCGGGACGGTGATGACGCTCTCGACGCTTTCGAGCGTGACGCCGGCCGAGCTCCAGGCCGGCGCGCCGGGCGGCCCGAAGTGGTTCCAGCTCTACCAGTCCCGTGACCGCGGCTTCACACAGGAGCTCGTCCAGGCCGCGGCCGACGCCGGCTTCACGGCGCTGATGCTGACGGTCGACCTTCCGGTCGCAGGGCGACGCGAGCGCGACGCGCGCGCCGGCTTCGCGCTGCCGGAGGACCTGCCGCTGCCGAACATCCCGCTCTCCCTGCGGCGCGAGGACTTCCACTCCGCGCTCGGCGCCGTCGTCGACGACACGCTCACCTGGCGCGACCTCGAGTGGTTGCGCTCGGTCTGCCCGCTGCCGCTTGCGGTCAAGGGGATCCTGACCAGGGAGGATGCGCTGCTCGCGGCCGAGCACGGGGCGGCGGCGGTGATCGTCTCGAACCACGGCGGTCGCCAGCTCGACGGCGTGCCCGCTTCGCTCGACGCGCTGCCCGAGGTGGTGGACGAAGTAGGCGGGCGGGTCGAGGTGCTCGTCGACGGCGGAATCCGCCGCGGCACCGACGTGCTAAAGGCCCTCGCGCTGGGCGCGAAGGCGGCCATGACCGGGCGCGCCGTGCTCTGGGGCCTTGCGGCCGAGGGCGAGGAAGGCGCCGCCCGAGTGCTGGAGCTGCTGCGCGTAGAGCTCGAGACCGGGCTGAAGCTGCTCGGCTGTACCTCGCCGGCCGAGGTGACGCGGGCGCACGTGCAGCGGGCCTCCATATAGTCCGGCGCGTGAGCGACCAGACCTTCACGACGCCGGATGGCCGCACGATCGGGTTCGTCGAGCGTGGGGCCGTGGACGGGCTGCCGGTGGTGCTCTGCCACGGGACGCCGGGCTCGCGCCTTTCGCGGCACGCCGACCCGGAGATCTACGCGCGCCACAACGTGCACGCCGTCGCCTATGACCGTCCCGGCTACGGCCTTTCGGACCCACAGCCGGGCCGAGCCGTGGCCGACGCGGCCGCCGACATCGCAGCCCTCGCGGACCACCTCGGCTTCGACCGCTTCGCCGTCGTCGGCGGATCCGGCGGCGCTCCGCACGCACTCGCCTGCGGCGCGCTGCTCGCCGACCGCGTCGTGCGCGTCGGCGCGCTCGTAACGCCCGCGCCGCCGGCGGACGACTTCGACTTCTTCGAGGGCCTCGCCGACCTGAACGTGAAGGAGTTCAACGCCGCGCTCCAGGGCCCGGACGCGATCGAGGCGTTCCTGCAGCCGTACGTCGACGGGATCCGCGCGGACGTCGACGGCGTGATCGACGAGATGCTCACCGAGCTGCCGGAGATCGACCGCGAGCGGGCGTCGCAGCCAGCGCACCGCGAGATCATGCGCGAGTCCTGGACCGAGTCGGTGCGGCAAGGTCAGCGCGGCTGGGCCGACGACGACCTGGCCTTCGCGAAGCCTTGGGGCTTCGAGCTCGAGGACGTGACGGTCGATACGCGCGTGTGGCAAGGCGAGCTCGACGTGCTCACGCCGCGCCCGCACGGCGAGTACGTGGCTGCGCGCCTCCCGAACGCGCGCTTCGAGCTGCTCGAGGGCGGCGGCCATTTCCTCGACCCCGAATGGGCCGTGGTGCTCGACTGGCTCGCGGGAGCCGGCGCCGCCGCGTAGCTCGCCGCTCCCCTCCGTCCACCGAAGGGGAGCGGCGCTGTTCCGCTATCTGCCTCCGACTACGGGAGGTAGTAGTTCGGGTTCGGCATCTTGAACGTCTTGTCCGCGAAGCCGTTCAGGAGATCGCTGAACTGGTCGCCGAAGTTGCCGACGATGTCGTAGCCCTGCGACTCGATGTAGGCCCGCACGCCCGACTTGTACTGGATCGTCGGGCAGGACACGCCCGCCGTGATCGACGGCCCGCAGAACTGCGGCTTGTTCAGGTACGCCGGGTACTGGCCGACCGGCGGCTTGGTGAACAGGCCGTCGGTGAAGCCGCCGTGCTGGATGTCGAGCGGCGTCGGCATCGGGTAACCCGCGTCGATCTCCGGAACCGTCTTCCCGGAGATGGTCACGGTCGTGAGGTCCGGCAGGCCCGCCGCGGTGTCGCTGACCAGGTTGGCGATCGTCGCCTGGTGCTGGGAGTCGCCACGCCCAGTGAGGAAGAAGATCGCGTAGCCCATGGCCTTGGCGTCGCTGACCATGTCGACCATCCCGGGAGTCGCCGGGAACGCGTTTCCGGTGAACGTCGACCCGGTCAGGCCGACGAACTGGGCGTTCGTGGTCGGGTTGAAGTCCCAGTTGCTGTAGAGCTCGTAGTTCCAGGTGGTCAGCGTCGTGTCGTCGACGTCGAGCACGATCGCCTTGTCCGCCACCTTCGAGCGGGCCGACAGCCAGTTGTCGCCCTGCTTCGCGACCGAGCGGGCCTCGTTCGCGTAGTTGCTGTCCTGATTCAGCGGCGTGTTCCACGTGCCGCCGGCGCCTGACGTGGCGGTCGGAGCGCCGTAGTAGTTCTTGGCATACGCCCGAGACACGTCGATGTTGGTCATCTGCGACTCGGAGTTCGGTGTGTACGTGAGGTCTGCGGGCTGCAGCCCTGCGATGGCCACGGCGGCGGCTGCCGCGAGCACCACGAGCACGACTCCAAGTCCGATTCCCAGCCACAGCGAACGCCGCGGCCGCGGAAGACCGTTCATGCAAATCCCTCCTTGGTTGTACTCCCCTAGTCCTGCGGTCGAGGACCATACATCGGGAAACGCTCGGTCTTCCAGCGGTCGGCGACCGCCGCCCTCAGATGAACTCGGCGCGGTGGTCGTGCAGGAACTCGGCGACGGGTCGCGGCGCCCGGCCGGTGATCTGCTGGAAGGTGTCGGTCGTGTAGTCGTTTTCGCCGGCGAGGATCGCCCACTCGCGCGTGATCAGCAGCTCGGCCGTTCCCGCCGATACGCCGGCGCCGATCAGGCGCTCGCGGAACTGCCGTTCCTCTGCGACCCGGAACGTGACGAGTTCGCCGAGCTCCGCCGACAGCAGCTCGAGGGCTCCCGGCCACGACATGGGAACCGGGCCCGTCAGGTCGTGGTGTGCGCCCCAGAGCGCCGGGTCGGTGAGCACGCGCACCCCGGCCTCGGCCGCGTCGTGGTGGTCGATGAGGGCCATGCGGCCGCTGCCGGCGAGCCCGGTCCAGGTGCTCGAGGCCCGCACCTCGGGCGCGGCGGCGAGCAACGACGAGGAGAAGATCGACGGGCGGATCGTCGAGTACGGCACACCGGTCGAGGAGGCGAACCGGTCGATGCTGTAGTGGGCGCGCTGGTTGATCCCGAGTGAGTCCGCCGAGGCGTTGAGCACCGAAAGACGGGTGAGCTGCTCGATCGAGATGACTCCGGCGGCCGCGCTGATCGCGATCCGCTGCAGGACGCCCTCGATCCCGACGGATCCCATCGCTATGAACACCGTTCGGATCCCGTCGAATGCCTCGGCAAGGTCGCGCGGGTCGTCCAGGCGCGTACGGCGGATCTGGAGCGCGTCGGGCTCGCCGAAGGCGCGCCGGGCCTTCTCCGGGTCGCGAACGAGCGCGGTCACCTCATCGGCGCAAGCGAGCAGGCCGCGGACGATCTCGCTGCCGACGCGCCCGGTTGCGCCGATCACAGCGGTCCTCATCCACACCACGACCGCATCGCGGCGTCAGCGAAGGAGCTTCGACAGTCGCCGGTCCTTCAACATCCGGCCGCCGGTCTGACACGTCGGGCAGTAGAAGATCGTGTGCTCGTCGAAGTCGACGCGCTCGATCGGCGAGCCGCACACGAAGCAGGGCTCGTGCAGCTTGTTGTGGACGCGGTAGACCTTCGCGTCCTTCGCGCCGCGCTCGCGCAGCTCGAGGCCGCGCTCGAGCTCGGAGTCGATCGCCGCGGCGAGCTCCGAGACCTGTACCGGGGACAGTCCCTGGGCCGGGGCGAAAGGAGACAGCTTCGCTGCGTGCAGGATCTCGTTCGCCCAGGCACGGCCGATGCCGGCGATCACGCGCTGGTCGCGCAGGAGCGAGTGGAGGCGGCGCGGCTGCTCGGCGAGGATCTCGCCGAGCCGGTCGGCGCCGAGGCCGAGCGCCTCCGGGCCGAGGTGCTCGAGCTCGGCCTCCGCTGCCTCGGGGGTCAGTAGCCACACCCCGGCGCGCTTCTTCGGTCCGCCCTCTGTCAGCACCAGCTCGCCGCCGCCTTGGAAGCGCAGCCGGAAGGCAGGCGTCTTCGGGCCTTTCTCGCCGGCTTGCAGGTAGCGCAGGCGCCCGGCGGACATCAGGTGCACGAGCAGCACCAGCTCGCCGTCCTCGGTTGGGAAGAGGAGTCGCTTGGCGCGGCGCTCGGCTCCGGCGAGACGCCGTCCCTCGAGTGCCGAGAGCGGCGGGTCGAAGGTCTTCAACGTCGCGATGTGCGCCGGCCCGGCCTGCTCGATCGGGAATGCGCTCACGGGATCGTCGAGCTGGCGGCGCCACGCCTCCATCTCCGGCAACTCAGGCAATTACCCTCCCGGCCATGTCTGAGCCGTTGAGGGTAGCCGTGCGCAGGGGGACATTCGTCGAGTGCGTCCACGAGGTGCACGGCGTGGCAGTGCGGGACGGCGAAACGATCGCCGTGTTCGGGGACCCATCGTTCACGGCGTCGCTGCGCTCGGCGGCGAAGCCGATCCAGGCGCTGCCGCTCGCGCGCGCCTACCCGGACCTCGGCGACGAGGAGCTGGCGATCGCCGCCGCCTCGCACTTCGGCACCGAGCGCCACGTCGAGGCGGTGCGGAAGCTGCTGGCCGCGACCGGCGGGAGCGAGGAGGAGCTCGACTGCGGCATCCAGGACGGCCGTCCACCCGAGCCGATCTACGACAACTGCTCCGGCAAGCACGCGGGGATGCTCGCCGTCTGCCGGGCGCACGGCTGGCCGGTCGAGGGCTACCGGCAGCCCGACCACTCGCTCCAGGGGCTGCTCCTCGCGGAGGTCGCAGCGGCGGCGGAGCTGGACGAGGACGAGGTCGGCACGGGCGTGGACGGCTGCGGCGTCGTTGCGTTCGCGATCCCGCTCGGGCGCACAGCCCTCGCGTACTCGCGACTCGAGCAGCTCGACGGCGGCGAGCGCGTGGCGGCGGCAATGCGCGCTCACCCGGTTCTCGTCGGCGGTGACGGCGCGACGGACACGACGCTGATGCAGCAGCACCCAGACGTCTTCGCGAAGGGCGGAGCCGAGGGGCTGTTCTGCGCGGGCGGCCTCGGCCTGGGCCTTGCGCTCAAGGTTGCGGACGGCAACCCGCGTGCGCTGCGCCCCGCGCTCGCGGTCTTGGGCGAGCAACTCGGCCTCGCGCTGGAGGCCTTCGCGGCGGTACCCGTCCGGAACCGCCACGGCGAGGAGGCGGCGGTGGTTTCGGTCCTGTAAGAGAGTTGTTTCGATTTTGCGAGTTCACGTGTAACATCCGGATCCGCAGGAGGGAGAGCCGGGGGATGGGACGGACCGGCTCGTTTCGTTTCAGGTAGGCCGCAGGTCACAGCCGCGAGACAAGCCGGGGAGGTCAAGTGCTCACCGTCGACATCTCTCTTCCCGACGTCGAGGAGCTGCACAAGCTCGTCCAAGACGGTCAGGAGAAGGGGTTCCTCACCTATGACGAGATCGTCGCCGGCCTCGAAGAGGTCGAGCTCACGAAGGAGCAGATCGAGGACTTCTACACGTATCTGATCGACCACTCCATCGAGCTGATGGAGGGGGAGAACCACAAGCATCCGCCGCACGAGCAGCCCGCGCTGGCAGAGGACGAGAAGACCGCGCCGAAGCTCGACCTGACCGTCGAGCCGTCGCTCGACTCGCTGAGGCTCTACCTCCGCGAGATCGGGAAAGTGCCGCTGCTCACCGCCGACCAGGAGGTCTACCTCGCCAAGCGCATCGAGCGCGGCGACATGGCCGCCAAGACGCAGATGATCGAGGCGAACCTGCGCCTCGTCGTCTCGATCGCGAAGTCGTACCTCGGCCGCGGGCTCAGCTTCCTCGACCTGATCCAGGAAGGCTCGCTCGGCCTGATCCGTGCCGTGGAGAAGTTCGACTACCGCAAGGGCTACAAGTTCTCGACCTACGCGACCTGGTGGATTCGCCAGGCCGTCACGCGGGCGATCGCGGACAAGGCGCGCACGATCCGCATCCCGGTGCACATGGTCGAGAAGCTGAACAAGGTCGTGCACATCGAGCGCCAGCTCGTCCAGCGCCTCGGCCGCGAGCCGCGGCCGGACGAGATCGCCGTCGAGCTCGAGATGACGACCGCGGAGGTGCGCGACATCCTGCGCATGGCACAGCACCCGGTCTCGCTCGAGAAACCGATCGGCGAGGAGGAGGAGTCCGAGCTCGGCGACTTCGTCGAGGACGAGCAGGCCGAGTCGCCGTTCGACACCGCGCAGGTCTCGCTGCGCCGCGAGGACATCGAGAACGCGCTGTCCTCGCTGCCGGAGCGCGACCGCAAGGTGATCGAGCTGCGCTTCGGGCTCTCGGGCGCGCAGCCGTGCACGCTGGAGGAGGTCGGCAAGGCCTTCGGCGTCACCCGCGAGCGCATCCGCCAGATCGAGAACAACACGCTGAAGAAGCTGGAATCGCTCCCTGAGGCTCAAGGCCTCAAGGACTGCGTCTAAGAGCACCGGGGGAACCCCTGGTTCCCCCGAAGCCCCCTCCTTTCGCTGCGGTCCGGGAGCTCGGGGCGTTCAACGTGCCGGCGGCTGTCGTCGGTAGGTTCAAGCAGCCGACGTAGCAACCGTGCCGGTGCCGGCGCCGGAGAACGTCGGCATCTGGGCCTGGACGCTGATCGGCGTGTTGTCCGGCTGCAGGTAGCCGATGCGATTCGAGTGCCAGCTCATCGTCCACGGGCGGCGCTGGTCGACGGCGACGGAGACGACGATGCTCCGGCCGGGGACGACCGCCACGCGCCGGTCGACGCCGGGGCCCTGGAGGTGGAGCACCGTGGTCTTCGTCTTCGCCGGGAGCGAGAGCCGCAGCCGGAGCGTCCCGTGGACGCGGCCCTGCCGCGGGTAGACGGTCAGGTGCCCGGCCGGCGAGAGCCAGCCGTTGTGGTAGAGGCCGCCGACGAAGAGCCCCATGCGCGGCGTGCCTGTCGGGCGCCAGAGCTGGTAGTCGGCTCCGGTCGCGACCATAGTCGCGCCGGTCAGCTGGGCGCGCACCGCGAAGTTCGAGATCGCGAGCGGGCCGCGCAGCGTCTTGCCGCCGATCGTGAGCCGACCGTCGTTCGCCACTTGCACGTGGGGGCGGCCGAAGGCGTCGATCGGTGAGGCCTGGTCGAGGAAGGCGAGCCGGGTCAGCGACGCGTTCCAGAAGAGCTGCTCGTGCGCGCGCGCGTGAGGTGTGGCTGGGGTCTGGATCAGCGTCACGCCGCGCAGGCCGGAGTGGTCGACCCAGCGCGCGTCCGCCGGCAGGAAGGTCGCGCGCACGGTCCTGACGACGTGGTGGTCGAACGAGATCGCGCCCATCGCGACAGCGCAAGAGACGACGAGGCTGGCGGCGACCGCGGGCCAGACGAAACGTGACCGGTACGCGGCGGCAAGGGCGAGGCAGGCGAGCGCCGCGGCGGCCAGGGCGATCGCGAGCGAGCCGTCGCCGATGCCGACCGCCTTCTCGAGCCGGAACACGCCCATCAGGAACGGCGAGTCCTGCTTCGAGTCGCCGACGGTGTAGCCGGACAGTGGCACGCGCGCCGAGAGGGCGAGCAGCGCCACGGCGATCAGGGCGACCGCATGCTTCGCGGGCCGGCCTCGCCGCAGCCAGAGCACGAAGGCGGGGAAGGCGAGCGGCAGGAGCACCATCAGGTAGCGCTCCTGGAAGCGGTCGGAGCCGTTGGTGGCGTAGAGCGCGGCCTCGGCGAACAGACCGAGGAGCACGCCGAGGCTCAGCGCCGCGAACGCGCACTCGTCGCGCGTCTGCGGTTTCCAGAGCGCGTACACCACGCCGACGACCGCGCCGGGCACGAGCGCGAAGCCGACCGCGTACGCGAGCAGCATTGCGTCGGTGCCGAGCCAGTGCGCGATGTCGCCGGGCCGGACGTGGAGGTCCGCGACGCCCGAGTAGTAGCCGAGCAGGCGCTTCGGCCCGAGCGCGGCGGCGAGAGCAACAGGCGCGGCGTAGAGGAGCACGGACAACCGGAACCGCGACCACAGCGAGCGCACCGAGCCGCGCTCCACCACCAGCGCCGCGGCCACGAACACGAGCGGCAGGAAGACGTACTGGATCCGCGCGAACGTCGCGAGCACCGCGAGCGCGGCGAACGCGAGCTGCGCTGCGCGCGTCGGGCGGGAGAGCGCGCAGACGCCCGCGTAGACGGCGCCGAGCACGAGCGGGTACGCGATGCCGTCCGCGAGCACGAACGACGAGAAGAACAGGTCGGGCGAAGCGACCGTCAGCGCGGCGCCGGCGAGCGCGAGCCAGGCGCCGCCGCCGAGCCGGCGCACGAGCAGGTAGACGGGCACGGCGGCGAGCGACATCGCGAGCGCGTTCTCGGCCTGTGTCAGCCGGTAGGCGAGCTCGGCGTCGTGCGTCAGCCAGAAGGGCGCGGCCAGCAGCGGCTCGAGCATCGCGGGGAAGTGCGCCGACGAGCCGCGGATCATCGGCTTGCCGCTCTGGGCGAGCGAGCGCGCGATCGACCCGTAGATGTACTCGTCGGGGAAGTAGAGCGGCGTCGTGTGCCAGAGCGCCGCGACGAAGCGCAGCAGGAAGCTCGCGGCCACGATCCCGAGCAGCACCAGGCGCGCCGGGACCGCGGCCGCGCGCTCGACCGCGGCAGGGCGTGGAAGGGAGAGGTCTACCGCCACGTGGTCGCTATCGGCAGGTCGCTGCTATCCCTTGAACGAGGGATACTTGGCGCAATGGCGGTGGCAGGCGCGCGGGTTTCGCGCATCGCATCGAGGGGTCGGCTGCGGGTGGACGCCGTGCGCGGCGCGCACTTGCTCGCTGTCTCCGGATTCGCCCTGGCACGCCCGCTCTTCGACCTGCTCGGCAAGAACGCGGAGTTCTTCGCCGTCCGCGGCTCGACGGCCGGTGACATCGTGCTGTTCGCACTCGTCGTGACCTTCGTCCCTGCGCTCGTGCTCCTGGCGATCGAGGTGCTCGTCGGGCTCGTCAGCCAGACGGCCGCGACCGTCCTCCACCACGTCTTCCTCGGGTTCTTGGCGGCTGTCTTCGGAGTGCAGGCGCTGAAGCGCTCCGGCGTGGACGCGGCCGCCGTGCTGACCGTCGGCGCGCTCGCGATCGGGGTGGCGGTCGCCCTCGCCGTGTGGCGCCTACGGTCCGCGCGCTCGTTTCTGACGCTCCTGTCGGCGGCTCCGATTCTCTTCCTCGCGCTGTTCCTGTTCGACTCCCAGGCGTCGAAGCTCGTGATCTCGAGCGGGAGCGCCGAGGCCGCCGACGTCCGCGTTCGCGCGACGACGCCGATCGTCTTCCTGCTCTTCGACGAGTTCCCGGTGATCGACCTGCAGCAGGCGGACGGCGGGATCGACGCGAAGCGGTTCCCGAACTTCGCGAAGCTCGCCTCCGAGTCGACCTGGTACCGCAACACGACGACCGTCTCGGCGTCGACGACCGTCGCGGTACCGGCGATCCTGAGTGGGCAGAACCCGAAGAAGGGCGCGCTGCCGATCCTGCGCGACCACCCGAACAACCTCTTCACGCTGCTCGGGCACCGCTACCGGATGTCCGTGACGGAGTCGCAGACGCGACTCTGCCCGCAGCGGCTCTGCAAGCGGAAGGACGCCGGCACCGGGTCGCGCTTGTCGTCGCTCTACTCGGACGTGCGCGTCGTCTACCTGCACCTGATCGCTCCGCCCGCCCTCGAGCAGCGGTTGCCTGTGATCGACGAGTCCTGGGGCGACTTCGGTGGCTCGACCGACGAGGACGACGGGCCCTCGGCGACGGCATCGGCCGGCCTGCCGAAGGTCGACTTCAGCACCTTCTACCTGAGCCGCGTCCGCGACTTCAACCGCTTCGTGGCATCGTTCCGGAGGCCGGGCAGCGGGCCCCCGACGCTCTACTTCATCCACGTCCTGCTGCCGCACACGCCGTGGCTCTACTTTCCGGACGGCCGTGCCCGGGCCGTGACGGCCACCAACGCCCCCGGCCGGAACGGCGAGCGCTGGTTCAACTCGCAGCTCGCCGTGCAGGCATGGCAGCGGCACCTGCAGCAGGTCGGCTACGCGGACAAGCTGCTCGGCAAGTTCCTCACCCGACTCCATGGGGTCGGCCTCTGGGACAAGGCGCTCGTGATCGTCACGCCCGACCACGGGATCAGCTTCCGGGGCGGCGACCTGCGGCGTCGTCCGACGCGGACGAACCTGGCCGAGCTCGCGTTCACGCCGCTGTTCGTGAAGCTGCCGGGGCAGCAGGACGGGCGCGTGGTCGACTCGCGCCACGTCAGTACGCTCGACATCCTCCCGACGATCGCGGACGCCCTCGGGATCACGATCCCGTGGCATGTCGACGGGACGTCCGTGCTGAAGGGCGGGCCGGGGTCGCCGGTGGTCGACGTGGCGGGCGTGCGCGAGCAGTATGCGGCCGCTCTCGCACGTCGGCGCGCGTCGCTCGCGCGCCAGCTCTCGCTGTTCGGCACCGGCACCTGGGGCAGCGAGTTCGCCGGGACGGGGCCCTACCGCCGGCTCGTCGGCACGCCGGTGTCAGGGCTTCATGTCGCCTCGGACACGTCGGCCTCCGCGCACCTCGACGCCCTCGGCACGCGGCTGACCCAGCGGTTCCCGCGCAACGCGGCGCTCGTGCCCTCGCCGCTCGTGGGGACGCTGTCGGGCGTGAAGGCCGGACGGACCGTGGCCCTCGCGGTCAACGGCCGGATCGCGGCCGTCAGCGTCGCCTACCGCAACCCGGGCGGCGGCTCGGTCCGCTTCTCCGAGCTCGTCGGCGAGAATGCCTTTCGAGTCGGGCGGAACGCGATTCGCGTGTACGTCGTCAGCGGCGACCCTGCAGCGCCGCGGCTCGAGAGCCTGAGCAGCTAGGCGGCCGGCTCGTCCGCCGCGGGGACGGCCCGGCTAGCAGGGACGAAGAGGCGGCAGTGAGGGCACTTGAACCCCTCCGGCGCTTGTGCCGAGACCGTCTTCATCAGCTCCGGCTCGAACTCCTTGCGGCAATGCGGGCAGACGACGCGGTGTACCTCGGCCATGCGGCCAAGCTAGCAAGGGTCACCGCGTTCCCGGCGGCTCCAGCCGTTCGAGCAGCGAGCCCGTCTCGACGGCCAGCCGCGAGGCGAGCTCCGCCTGTTCCCCGTCGAAGCCGCCCCGCTCGTTGTAGACCTCGACGAGGCCCCAGCAGGCGCCGCTCGAGGGCAGGCAGACCATCAGCAGCGACTCGAACCCGAGCTGCCTCAGAAGCGCCGTTTCGTGCTCGTCCGCCTCGCTGTCGAGCCGTGAGACCCAGCGCGCCTGGCCGGACTCGACCACTTGGCGCGTGAGCGGGAAGTCCGAGATCAGGTACTCGTGACCGTGGGCGAGCGGCCGGGCCGAGATCGTGTGCTCGTCGAGCCCGACGAGCAGATCGCCGATCACGCGTGAGATCGCGCAAGCACTCGCGTCGAGCAGGCGCACCGCCTCCCGGCAGGCGGTGCCGAGCAGCCCGCGGATCGTCGTCTCGGCCTGCAGCGCCGCACTGCTGCGCTCGAACGAATCGGTTGGCACGAGCGGCAGCCTACGGGACCGCGCCGACTGGGCGATGATTGCGTGACGTGAAAACCCTCGGCTCACTTCGCGAGACCTTCACCGGCGAGATCATCCTCCCGTCCGAGCGCGCGTACGACGAGGCGCGCGCTGTCTGGAACAAGATGTTCGACCGGCGACCGGCGATCGTGGTCCGGCCGCGCGGCGCTGACGACGTGATCGCCGCTCTGCGTTTCGCTCGCGAGGAGGAGCTCCTCGTCGCGGTGCGGTGTGGCGGCCACAGCATCCCGGGGCTCTCGACGTGCGACGACGGGATCGTGATCGACCTCTCGGCGATGCGCGGGGCCTCGGCCGATCCGGAGCGGCGCACGGCACGGGTGAACGGGGGCGCGCTCCTCGCGGAGCTGGACGATGCTGCCCAGGCCCATGGTCTCGTCTGTCCCGTCGGCGTCGTCTCGCACACCGGGGTCGCCGGGTTGACGCTCGGAGGCGGGATGGGGCGGCTCCAGCGGAAGTTCGGGCTGACGATCGACAATCTCGCCTCGGTGGAGCTCGTCACGGCCGACGGCCGACGCGTGCGCGCGTCGGAGGACGAGCACCCCGAGCTCTTCTGGGGCATGCGCGGAGCCGGCCCGAACTTCGGGATCGTGACCGAGTTCGAGTACCGGCTCCATGCGCTCGACCACCCGATCACGTTCGGAACGGTCACCCATCCGGTCGAGCGGGCCCGCGACCTCGCCGGGCTGTTCCGCGAGCTCGCCGAGAGCGGGCCGGACGAGCTCTTCCTGTCGTTCGGCACCGCGAAGGACCGCTCCGGCGGCGGCGCCTTCGCCTTCCTCACCGTGCAGCACTGCGGGCCGCCCGACCGGGCCGAGCGTGAGCTCGCGGGCGTCCGCGCGTTCGGGCCGCCGGTCAGGGACACGATCCGGGCGATGCCGCATCTCGCGGCTCAGCATCTGAACGACGAGACCCAGGACTGGGGCCATCGCTTCTACATGAAGAGCGCGTTCCTGCCCGCATTTCCGGACGACGCGGTCGACCTCTGCGCCGAGCGCGCGAGCCGCGCTCCCGACGGAGCCGACTGCGAGTTCTCGGTGTGGGCCTGGGGCCGCGCGATCGCAGAGGTCCCGGAGGACGCGACTGCCTTCACCGGCCGTGAGGCCGCGGTGTGGCTCGCAGCCGAAGCGCTTTGGGACGACGCCGCGCTCGACGAGCAATGCCGCTCGTGGGGGCGCGACGCCCTGGCCGACCTGGCGCCGTTCGCCTCCGGCGGCCGGTACGTCAACGACGTCGCGGAAGTCGGCGCCGGCGTGGCTCGGATGGTCTACGGCGATGCGAAGTACGAGCGGCTCGTCGCGCTGAAGCGCGCGTGGGACCCCGACAACGTCTTTCGCCTCAACCAGAACGTCCAGCCGTAGCGGCCGGCGCTATGCGCCGAAGGCGCCTTCGAGGATCTGGAGCCCGCGCTCGAGCTCCTCGTCGGTCGCCGTGAGCGGCGGCAGCAATCGGATCACGTTTCCGTAGAGGCCGCAGGAGAGGAGCAGCAGCCCCTGCTCGCGCGCGGCGACGGTGATCTCCTTCGCCCGCTCCGGCGACCGCTCGGCCAGCTCGACGGCGAGCATCGAGCCCAGGCCGCGCACTTCGCCGATCGCGTCGCTGCGCCCGGCTAGCGCGTCGAGGCGGGAGCGCATCAGCGTCGCCACCTCCTCCGCACGCTCGCGGAAGCCTGGCTCGGCGAGCTGGTCGAGCACGGCGCAGGCCGCGGCGCACGAGACGGGGTTGCCGCCGAACGTGCCGCCGAGGCCGCCGGGCGCCGGTGCGTCCATCAGCTCGGCCTTGCCGGTCACGGCCGCGAGCGGAAGCCCGCCGCCGAGCGTCTTTCCGGAGACGATCAGGTCGGGCTCGACGCCGAGCCGCTCGATCGCCCAGACCGTGCCCGTGCGGCCGCAGCCGGACTGGATCTCGTCGGCGACGTAGACGATCCCGTGCGCCTCGCAGAGCTCCTTCAGCGACTGGACGAACTCGGTCGGCATCGGGATGAAGCCGCCCTCGCCCTGCACCGTCTCGAGCACGACGCAGGCCACCGCTTCCGGCGAGACGTCCTGCTTCAGGAGCAGCTCGAGGCCGTCGAGCGCGTCCTCGACCGAGACGCCGCGGTACGGGTAGGGCGCAGGCGCGCGGTACACCTCCGATGCGAGCGGCCCGAAGCCCTGCTTGTAGACGAGCTTCGAGGTCATCGCCATCGTCAGGTTGGTGCGGCCGTGGAAGGCGCGGTCGAACACGATCACACCGGGCCGGCCGGTCGCGGTGCGCGCGATCTTGACGGCGTTCTCCACGGCCTCGGCGCCGGAGTTGACGAGCAGCGTCTTCGTCGCCGAGCCGCCCGGCCAAAGCTCCGCGAGCCGCCGCGCGACTTCGACGTACGGCTCGTACATCCCGACCATGAAGCACTGGTGGAGGTAGTGGTCGACCTGCTCGTGCACGGCGCGGACGACGGCCTCGGGGTTGTGCCCGAGGTTCTGGCACGCGATCCCGCCGGCGAAGTCGAGCAGCTCGTTGCCGTCGGCGTCCCAGACCCTTGCACCCTCGGCGCGCGTCACGACGAGGTCGGTGTTCGCGACGCCGCGCGGGACGAGGCGCTCGCGCCCTTCGCGCACCTGGGCGGTTCCGTGCAGCTGTTCGGTCGCCATGCCGGAAGCCTACGCCGCCCGTTCGCGCCGTGTCAGGGCCTGCTGCGCCCAGGTACCCCCGAGTGTTTACGCTCTTCCGGACCCGTTTCTAGGAGGACTTATGGCACTGCTGCAGATCGGCGACACCGCACCCGACTTCCAGGCGGACACAACCGAAGGCCCGATCAACTTCCACGACTGGGTCGGCGACTCGTGGGCGATCCTGTTCTCGCACCCCAAGGACTTCACGCCGGTCTGCACGACCGAGCTCGGCTACATGGCGAAGATCAAGCCGGAGTTCGACAAGCGCGGCGTGAAGGTGATCGGCCTTTCGGTCGACCCGATGGAGAACCACGAAGGCTGGCTGAAGGACATCGAGGAGACGCAGGGCATGGCGCCCAACTACCCGATCATCGCCGACCACGACTTCAACGTCGCGCAGAGCTACGGCATGCTGTCGAACGAGGTCTCGGGCGACCCGGGCTCGCGCACGCCCGCCGACAACCAGACGGTTCGTAACGTCTTCGTCGTCGGCCCGGACAAGAAGATCAAGCTGATCCTCGTCTACCCGATGACGACCGGCCGCAACTTCGACGAGGTGCTGCGCGTGATCGACTCGCTGCAGCTGACCGCGAACCACAAGGTGGCGACGCCGGCGCAGTGGCAGCAGGGCGACGACGTGATCATCGCCGGCTCCGTCTCGGACGACGAGGCCCGGGAGCTCTTCGGCGAGTGGGAGGCCCCGAAGCCGTACATCCGGGTCGTCCCGCAGCCGGACGGAAACTAAGGCGGAGAGGCGGGGGACCCGGAGGTCCCCCGCCTCGACCTTTCAGGCCGCGACGTCGAGCGCCGGCTCGCCGATCGGCTCAACGGCCGGCGCCTGCTCGAGGTGCCGCCGCCGGATCAGCGTCAGCGAGGCGACGACCCCGAGCGCGGCGACGATCGCGCCGGCGACGAACGCCGCCTGGAACCCGTCGACGAGCGCGTTCGGCAGCGGGGTTCCGGAGGCGAGCGCGCCGTCGGTGTGCGAGCTCGCGATCGTCGACAGCGCGGCGATCCCGAGCGCGCCGCCGATCTGCTGCGTGGTGTTGAACAGCCCCGAGGCGAGGCCGGCCTCGGCGGGCTGGACCCCGGCGAGCGCTGCGATCGAGATCGGTACGAACGAGAAGCCGATCCCCAGCCCGACCACCAGGAAGCCCGGCAGCAGGTCGCCGAGGTAGCTGCCGCCCACCGAGACCTGGGTGAAGTAGACGAGCCCGACGGTCAGCGCCGTCATCCCCGTGACCAACACCGGCTTCACGCCGACCCTTGTCACGAGCTGCGCCGCGACCGCCGACCAGAGGATCGCCGTGCCGGCGACCGCGAGGTAGGCGACGCCCGTCTTCATCGCCGAGTACCCGAGCACCTGCTGCATGTACAGCGTCAGCATCAGGAACGTGGCGAACAGCGCCGTTCCGAGGATGAAGCTGGCGACGTTCGCCCCGGCGACCGTGCTGATGCGGAAGATGCCGAGGCGCATCAGCGGCTCGGGGTGCCGGATCTCCCAGGCGACGAAGCCGGCGAGCAGCAGCACCGAAACCGTGAAGAAGGCGACCGTCGGCGTCGCCAGCCAGCCGTCGGTGCCCGCCTTCGTGATCGCGTAGACCAGCGACGAGAGGCCGCCCGTGACGAGCACCGCGCCCGGGAAGTCGAAGCTCTTGACGCTGGCGTCGCGGCTCTCCGTGAGCAGGAACGGCGCGATCGCGAACGCCGCCACGCCGACCGGCACGTTGACGAAGAAGATCCAGGACCAGCTGAGCGTCTCGGTGAGGATGCCGCCGAGCAGCACGCCCGCTGCGGCGCCGAAGCCGCCGACCGCGCCCCAGACGCCCAGCGCGACGTTGCGCTCGCGACCTTCGCGGAACGTCGTCGAGACCATCGACAGCGCCGCCGGCGAGATGATCGCCGCACCGAGGCCCTGGAAGAGCCGCGCGCCGATCAACGAGGCCTCCGACCAGGCCAGTCCCGCCAGGAGGGACGCCACCGTGAAGACCGCCAGACCGACGAGGAAGATGCGGCGCCTACCGAGCAGGTCGGCCGCGCGGCCACCCAGCAGCAGGAAGCCGCCGAAGACGAGGGCGTAGGCGCTGATCACCCATTGGAGGTTGTCCTGCGAGAACCCGAGGTCGACCTTGATCGAGGGCAGCGCGACATTCACGATCGCGATGTCCAGGACGACCATGAACTGCACGGCGCTGAGGAGGGCCAGCGCCAGCCATTTGCGTCGTTCCGTTGCCACCATCTCGTCGTTCCTTTCGCTTGTTCGCTCAGTGAAGCTTGCAAGCTAGCAGCAACGACTTTCAAAAAGCAAGTATTCCCTTTCGACCAGCAAGCGGAGGCGCTACACTGCGCGCATGGCCAAGCACTACGAGCAGTACTGCCCTGTCGCCCACGCGCTCGAGCGGGTCGGCGAGCGCTGGTCGCTGCTGATCGTCCGCGAGCTCTTGAAGGGCCCGAAGCGCTACACGGACCTCGCCGACGCGCTGCCGCGCATCGGCACGAACGTCCTCGCCGCGCGGCTGAAGGATCTCGAGGCCGCGGGCATCCTCGCGAAGCGGCGGCTGCCGCCGCCGACACCGGCGCAGGTGTACGAGCTGACCCCGTACGGGACGGCGCTGAGGCCGGTCGTGCGCGAGCTCGCGCGCTGGGGCCTGCAGTCGCTGCCGGCCCCGGGCGAGGAAGACGAGCTCGTGCGGGGCTGGCTTCCGGATGCCCTGGACACGTTCTTCGCGCCCGTCGCTCCCGACGGCTCCTTCGAGTTCCGGGTCGGCGACGAGGTCGGGTCGCTCGTCGACGGTCAGGCCGTCTCCGGTCCAGCGGAGGATCCCGACGTCGTCCTCGAGGCGGCGCCCGCGGACTTCTACTACCTGTTCACGGAGCGGCGCTGGGACGGAGTCGAGGTCGGCGGCGACCGCGGGCTCCTCGAGCGGCTGCTCGACGCGGCCGCGCCGGTCGAGGGTACGGTGGCCGCCTAGGGGCCGATGAGTTGCGCGCACGCCGGCCGTCCTACCTCCCAGTGACGAGACGAAGGAGGCCAAGATGGCACGCGTAGTCGTAACGGAGTTCGTGACGCTGGACGGCGTCTTCGAGGACCCGGGCGGGTCGGAGAGCCTCGACCGCGGAGGCTGGGCGTTCCGGTTCGAGCGCGGCGAGGACGGCGACAAGTTCAAGCTCGACGAGACGATGGGCTCGGATGCGCTCCTGCTCGGGCGTCGCACCTTCGAGGAGTTCGCGAAGCATTGGCCCTCGCGCGACGGCGAGTTCGCCGACAAGTTCAACAACTCGACCAAGTACGTCGTCTCCTCGACGCTCGACGACCCCGAGTCCGTCTGGAGCAACTCGCGCGTCGTGACCCTCGAGGACGTCCGGGCCCTCCGCGACGGCGACGGCGGCGACATCGTCGTCCACGGCAGCGGGCAGCTCGTCCGCGGCCTGCTCGAGGACGGCCTCGTCGACGAGCTCCGGTTGATGGTCTACCCGGTCGTCCTCGGCGGTGGGAAGCAGCTCTTCGGCGATGCGTCCGCGGCGAAGTCGCTGCGCCTCGTCGACTCGCGCCCGGTCGGGCCGGACGGGGTCGTCATCCTCACCTACCAGCCGGCCGGTGACGACGCTTAGCCGCCGCCACCTGCTCCGCGCGAAGGACCTCGTCGACGCGCGCTACCGCGAGCCCCTCGACGTGGCCGCCCTGGCCCGGGCCGCACACCTCTCCGAGGCGCACTTCAGCCGGGAGTTCCGGCGCGCCTTCGGGGAGAGCCCGCACCAGTACCTGCTCACGCGGCGGCTGGAACGGGCTGCCGCGCTCCTTCGGCACACCGACCGCAGCATCCCGGAGATCTGCTTCGCCGTCGGCCTACGGAGCGTCGGCTCGTTCACCACGAGCTTCGGCAAGGCGTTCGGCCGTTCGCCCGCGGCCTACCGTGCGGCGCACCCGCCCGCAGCGGAGCGCGCGCCGATTCCCACGTGCCTGATCCAGGCCTGGGGGCGACCGGCATCCAGCAGGTTTCGAGAAGACGAGCAGAGGGTCGCGTGACTAGCGTCGCCCGGGTCAACGATTCGACTGGAGGACGACGATGCTGAACCAGCTAGCGAACGTGCAGGTCTGGGTCAACGACCAGGAGGAGGCACTCGCCTTCTACACCGACAAGCTCGGCTTCGAGGTGCGCGAGGACGTGACCGTGCCGGAGCTCGGGAATTTCCGCTGGCTCTCCGTCGGCGTGCCCGGGCAGGACGTCGCGATCGTGCTGATGGCCGTGCCCGGCGCGCCCGTCTTCGACGACGAGACGCGCCAGCAGATCCTCGACCTGCTGGCGAAGGGCGCCGCCGGCGGTCTCTTCTTCACCACAGAGGACTGCCGTGCCAGCTACGAGGAGCTCGCCGGGCGCGGCGTCGAGTTCACGCAGGAGCCGACGGAGCAGCCGTACGGCGTCGACGCGGGCTTCCGCGATCCCTCCGGCAACCAGTTCAGGATGGTGCAGCGCAGCTGAGCTGCGCTACCAATCTGGAACACGGAATGTCGAGAGGACCGCTACGTTGAACACGCCCATGAGCACCCCTGAATCGTCTCCCCGGCTCGCGCGCCTGGCGCACGTGATCGTTCGCCACCGGAAGCTCGTGATCGGCGTCTGGATCGTGTTGACGCTGTTCGGTGCGTTCTCCGCCGGCCAGGTCTCGAAGCGCTGGTTCCAGAGCTTCTCGATCCCCGGCTACTCGGCGTACGAGACGAACCAGAAGACGCTGAAGATCTTCGGCCAGGGCGAGCAGGCCCCGCTCATCGCCGTCTTCCAGACCTCGGGCGACGTGACCAAGGCGACGGGCATTCCCAAGGCCGTCGCCGCGGCCGCCGCGGTCAACCCCGGCTCGAGAACGGCCTCGTACTTCTCGACCCACAGCCGCCTTTACGTCTCCAAGGATGGCCACACCACGTTCGCCACGATCTACCCGCCCGGGACGCCGACGTTCAGCTCGTCGACACACATCGACCAGACGCGAGCGAAGCTCAAGGCGGCGACCCCGGCCGGCGTTCACTCGTTCCTGACGGGACGCGACGCGATCCAGGAGGACTCCACCGGCGGGTCGAGTGGCGGCCCAAGCGTGCTGACCGAGGCCCTGATCGGCGGTGCAGGCTGTCTCGTGATCCTGTTCTTCGTCTTCGGGACGCTGCCGGCGGTGCTGATGCCGATCGTGGTCGCGGCCGCGGCGATTCTCAACACGTTCACGCTCGTCTGGTTGCTCACGTACATCACCGACGTCTCGATCATCGTCCAGTTCCTGATCGCGCTCGTCGGCCTGGGCGTCGCGATCGACTACGCGCTGTTGATGATCTTCCGCTTCCGCGACGAGCTGCGCGAGGGCGAGGACACGGAGACGGCGCTCGTCGAGACGATGACGCACGCCGGACGCTCGGTGATCGTCTCGGGCTCGACCGTCGCCGTCGGCCTCCTCTCGATGATCGTGCTGCCGCTGCCGTTCATCCGCTCGATTGGGATCGGTGGCCTGCTGATCCCGACCGTCTCGGTGATTGCGGCGATCACGCTCCTGCCGGCGCTGCTGGCGACGATGGGCGCGCGGATCAACAGCATCCGGCTGCTGCCCAAGCGGTTCGTCGACAAGGGCCACCCGGAGGAGGGCCTCTGGGGCAAGTGGGGCGACTTCGTCATGCGGCGACCGTGGCCGGTTGCGC
>Ga0207665_10000832_pt1 | contig 20851 bp, 17 predicted proteins | sample LARL112metaG_FD_184351 | JGI IMG/M metagenome (GOLD analysis project Ga0207665, IMG submission 184351) | Corn, switchgrass and miscanthus rhizosphere microbial communities from Kellogg Biological Station, Michigan, USA - LAR L11-2 metaG... | ecosystem: Host-associated > Plants > Roots >...
GAGGAACTCGCCGCCCCACAGGGTGCCGTCGGTGCCGTACCCGGTGCCGTCGAAGGCCACCCCGATGACCGGCCCTTCGTGCCCGTTGTCGGCCAGGCAGGAGGCGATGTGCGCATGGTGGTGCTGCACGCCGCAGGAGTCCAGGTCGAGGTCGAGCGCGTACTTGGTGGACAGGTACTCCGGGTGCATGTCGTAGGCGACGACCTGCGGCTCGATGCCGAACAGCCGGCCGAAGTGCTCGATGCCCGCGGTGAACGAGAGCAGCGTCGCCACGTTCTCCAGGTCCCCGATGTGGTGGGACACGAACGCGCGGTCGTCCTTGGCCAGGCAGAACGTGTTCTTCAGCTCGGCGCCGCAGGCCAGCACGTGGCGCGGGAACCGGTGCGCCGTGGTGATCGGTTCGGGTACGTAGCCCCGGGAGCGCCGGATGACCATTTCCCGGCCGCGCCCTGCTGGCTCTGACCCCGCCGCCCCACCGCCCCATACCCGCACCACCGAGTCGTCGGTCCTGATGTGGATGGCCCTGTCGTGGGTGAGGAACGCGTCCGCGATCGCCGCCAGCCGCTCGAAGGCGTCCTCGTCGCGGTAGGCGATGGGCTCGTCGGAGAGGTTGCCGCTGGTCAGCACGATCGGGCCGCCGACCGCTTCGAGCAGCAGATGGTGCAGCGGGGTGTAGGGCAGCATGACCCCCAGCGCCCGGTTCCCCGGCGCGACCGCCGCGGCGACCGCGCCGGGCCGCCGGGGCAGCAGCACGATCGGCCGGCGCGGGCTGGCCAGCAGCGCGGCGGCGGTCTCGTCCACCTCGCCCAGTTCCCTCGCTGCCGCCAGGCCGGCCGCCATCACCGCGAACGGCTTGTCCTCCCGGTGCTTGCGCGCGCGCAGCGCCGCGGCCGCCGCCTCGCTGCGCGCGTCCACGGCAAGGTGGTAGCCGCCGAGCCCCTTCACCGCGAGCACCTGCCCGTCCCGCAGCAGCGCGGCCGCCGCCGCCAGTGGGTCGCCGGCTTCCCGCGGGCCGCCGCCGGCGGGGCGCAGGCTCAGCCGGGGCCCGCAGGCGGGGCAGCAGACCGGCTGCGCGTGGAACCTGCGGTCGGCCGGGTCGTGATACTCCGCGGCGCACGGTTCACACATGGCGAACGGGGCCATCGTCGTGTTGGGCCGGTCGTAGGGCACGTCGGCCACGATGGTGAACCGCGGCCCGCAGTTGGTGCAGTTGATGAACGGGTAGCGGTACCGCCGGTCCGCGGGATCGCGGAGTTCGGCCAGGCAGTCGGCGCACATCGCGCTGTCGGCCGATACCAGGGCGGTGCGCCGCGCGCCCGGTGCGCTCGGGGCGATCGTGAACCCCGCACCCTGCTGGTTCTGACCCCACCGCCCCGCCCAAGCGTATGGCCGCATGTTTGTGGACACGACCTGGTCGATCCGCGCCAGCGGCGGGGCGTCACGTTCCACCGCGACCAGAAATTCCTCGACGGCGGCCGGGGGCCCCTCGATCTCGGCGAACACGCCCTCGGAGTCGTTACCCACAAAACCGGACAGGCCCAGCCGGGTGGCCAGCGAGTAGACGAACGGGCGGAACCCCACCCCCTGGACGGTCCCGGTGACCCGCACCGATTTGCGGACCCGGGCCGCGTCGCTGTTCACCGTCCCAGTGTGGCCCGGCCGTGCCCTAAGCTCCCAGACGATGACCACACGAGCGGCGATCGGCTACGAACTGCGGGAGCGGGGCGGCCTGCGGGTGCTGGCCTGGCCTGCCTTCGACCGGTATCCCGTCGATGCGCTGGTCACCACCCGCCACGGGGGCGTCTCGGCGGGCGACTACGCCACGCTGAACCTGAGCTTCGGCGTGGGTGACCGCCCGGAGGACGTGCTGGAGAACCGCCGCCGGGCGGCCGCGGCGCTGGGCGCCGGCCTCGGCGACTTCGTCTTCGGCAAGCAGGTGCACGGCGCCGTGGCGCGGGTGGTGACCCGCGCGGACCGGGGCGCCGGCGCCGCGGTCGCCGACGCGGGGGCGGGCGAGGCCGACGCGCTGGTCACCAGCGACCCCGGCACCGTGCTCGGGGCGCTGGTCGCCGACTGCGTGCCGATCCTGCTTTACGACCCCCGCGCACACGTGATCGCGTGCGTCCACGCGGGCTGGCGCGGCACCGCGGCCCGGGTGACCGACGCCGCGCTGGCGGCCATGGCCAGCCTCGGCACCCGGCCGGGTGACGTCATCGCCGGCATCGGGCCCGCGATCGCCCCGGACCGCTACCAGGTGGGCGAGGAGGTCGCGCAGGCGGTGCGCGAGTGCTTCGGCGAGCGCGCGTCCCTGGTCATCCGGCCCGACGGCACTGGCCGATGGCTGTGCGACCTGTGGTCGGCCAACCGCCTCCTGCTGAGCGAGGCCGGCGTGGCCGACGATCGGATCCACGTGGCCACCGTCCCCACCGGCGCGGACTTCTTCAGCAACCGCGCGGCCCGGCCATGTGGCCGGTTCGGGGTGCTCGCCCGGCTGCGCCCGCGCGATGGGGGCGCAGCCTGATGGCCGCGGCGCGCCCGGCGATCTCCTGGTCCGACCTGCGCGGTGCGCGGGCCGGGGTGTGGGGCCTCGGCGTCGAGGGCATGGCGAACCTGCGCAAGCTGGCGACGCTCGGCGAGCACGCGGTGCTGGTGGACGACCGGCCGTCCGGGCCGGGCCCGGACGGGCAGCCGGTCCTCGCCACCGCGGAGGGCGGGCTGGAGGCGCTGGCCGGCTGCGAGGTCGTGATCAAGTCGCCCGGCATCAGCCGGTACCGGGCGGACGTGGCGGAACTGGCGTCCCGGGGGGTTACGGTGGCAGGCGGCCTCGGCCTGTGGCTGGCCGAGGCGGACCGCAGCCGGGTCGCCTGTATCACCGGGACCAAGGGCAAGAGCAGCACCACGGCGATCGCGGGGCACCTGCTGCGCCGGTGGGGCTACCCGTGCGTGGTCGGCGGCAACATCGGCCAGCCGCCGTGGGACCCCTCGCTCGCTGGAGGTGCCCGGTACTGGGTCATCGAGACGTCCAGCTACCAGGCCACCGACCTGGCCTGGTCGCCCGTGGTGGTCGCGGTCACCTCGCTGCACCCCGACCACCTTGACTGGCACGGCGACGTGGAGACGTACTACCGGGACAAGCTGTCGGCGTGTTCCCAGCCCGGTGCGGACCTCACCGTGGCCAATGGGGACAGCCCGGAACTGGCGGCGCGCGCGGCGCTGCTCGGCCCGCGGGTGGAGTGGGTCCTGGCCGGCGATGACCCCGGCGCGGACTGGATGGCGCCGCTCGGCCTGCTCGGTTCGCATGGCCGGCGGAATGCGCTGATCGCCCGCGCCTGCCTGCGAGGGCTGGGGGTGGCGGAGGCGTCCGACGAGGCCGCGCTGGCCCGGGCGGCGGTGGGCTTCGAGCCGCTGGCGCACCGGTTGCAGGTGATCGGCGAGGTCGGCGGGGTGACGTTCGTGGACGACAGCCTGTCCACCAACGCGCTGCCCACCCTGGCCGCGCTCGACGCCTTCCCCGGCCGCCGGGTGGCGCTCATCGCCGGTGGCCACGACCGCGGCATCGACTACGCGCCGCTCGCCACCGGCCTGGCCGCCCGTGGCTGGCCGACCCTGGTGCTCGCCATCCCCGACACCGGGCCCCGGATCCAAGCGGCGATCGAGGCGGCGGAGCCCGCCAAGGTGGACGTGGTGGCGTGCGACGGCCTCGATGCCGCGGTGGAGCGCGGGTACGCATGGGCCCGCCCGGACGGGGTGGTGCTGCTGTCGCCCGCCGCGCCGAGCTTCGGCGCCTTCCGCAACTACGCCGACCGCGGCGCCGCCTTCGCCCGCGCGATGGAGTCCTGCGGGGCCTAACTACGCCCGGGGCCGGCACCGCCGCCGCCACCATGCGCCGCACCACCGCCCGCCGCCACCATGCGGCGCACCACCGCCCCCACGCCCGCCGCCCACCACGCGCCGCCCACAGCCCCCACGCCCGGCGCCACCACGCGGCACACCCACCCCACTGCCCGCCGCAGCCGGCGTTTGTCATGGTTGGCGCAACCGCGACATTCTTTCGTCGTGGGAGACGAAACGACTACAAACGCCGGTTCGGTGCCACCCTGCTGACCGGGGCTACATCAGGCCGGCGACGGTGTCGGCCAGCAACTGAGGTGCGCCGGCTTCTTCGGGAGCTCAGGTGGGTCATCCCCAGATCCAGGTGTCGCCGAACGGGCTGCCAAGGTCACTGCTCACGCCGCCGAACAGCACGACGTTGCTGGTGGCCGCGTCGTAGGCCATCGCCGCGCTTGTTCGGGCCGAGGGGTGGGCCGCCGGGTTCTGCTTCTTCCACGTAGACCCATCCCAGGTCCAGGTGTCACTGAGTGCGCCTCGACTGTTATTGGCACCGCCGAACAGCACGACGTTGCTGGTGGCCGCGTCGTAGGCCATCGACGCCGCGGACCGGTTCGGCGGGCGGACTGCGGGGGCCTGCATGGTCCAGGTCGTCCCGTCCCAGGTCCAGGTGTCACCGGCTATGGCCCGGCCGTCTACGCCGCCGAACAGGACAATGCTGCTGGTGGCCGCGTCGTAGGCCATCGGCGCAAAGTAGCGGGCGGACGGGTGGGAGGCGGGGGCCTGCTTGGTCCAGGTGGACCCGTCCCAGGTCCAGGTGAGGCCACTACGGCCGCGGCTGGTGACACCGCCGAACAGCACAGCGGTCTTGGTGGCCGCGTCGTAGGCCATCGCCGCCTGGATCAGGCCACCCGGGTGGGCCGCCGGATGCTGCTGGGTCCAAGTCGCGCCGTCCCAGGTCCAGGTGTCACTGAGCGAACTATTGGCACCGCCGCCGCCGAACAGCACGACGGTCCCGGTGGCCGCGTCGTAGGCCATCGACGCCCCGGACCGGGCGGGCGGGCTGGACACGGGGGCCCGCTTGGTCCAGGTCGAGCCATCCCAGGTCCAGGTGTCACCGAACGTGACAATGCCACCGGCGGTGCGGGTGTAGCCGCCGAACAGCACGACGGTGCCGGTGGCCGCGTCGTAGGCCATCGCCGCATCACTCCGGGCGGGCGGGCTGGACGCGGGAGCCTGCCTGGTCCAGTTCAGCCCCAGGGAAGGGCTCGCCTGCACCGCGGAAGGAAAGACACCCAGAACACCAACCACAGACAGCAGAGCGATGGCGCCCGCAGTCAACCGGCGCCCACCAGGCCAAGACACCTGCCCAGCACTGATCACCTTCACCACAACCTGCCCTTGCCTAGGTGACGGCCACCGCATCGATATCACCCTAAACCGCCAGGCGGGCAACAGATGGCTGTCAGCTCCCCGAGTCCCGAGGGCGCGCCATCAGGCAGAGGTAGGCGTGACCGCCCGCGCGGGCTGGTGTCCTCCTAGCTGGGCTTTCCACTCGATTGTCAGGCGTCCACCCTGGTCAGCGAGGGCAGGGTTGGCCCATTCTTCACAACACCTTCTGAAGCGATAGATGGCCGAACCCAGGTCGGCGGGCTGTGAGGCTTCAGTCCCCGTTGGTGGCCGTTCATGGTTGCCAACCTGCGAGGCGGGCCAGGCGTCCAACTGAAGAGCAAGCGTCAGCCTGGCAAGGGGGCCTTTGTGAAGCGACATGCCACGGTCGTCACGGGCGTGATTCTCTGTGCGGTGCTCGGGAGCGCATTGCCCGCGAGCGCCAGCACGACCTGGCGGGTCCAGCCCGTACCGAAACCGCCTAACAGCACGGCCCGGCTGGATGGCGTTTCCTGCCCGGCATTTGGGGACTGTATCGCCGTCGGCTTCTCCGGCGACAAGACCACCGGTGCCCATCACACGCTGGCCGAGCGGTGGACTGGCGGCGGCTGGGTGATCCAGCCGACGCCCACCCCGACGGGCCAGGGGGACTTCGTCGGGGTGTCGTGCCTGTCGGCCACCGACTGCACCGCCTTCGGGGACGCGGGCGTGGGCCCCCTCGTCGAGCACTGGGACGGCACGAACTGGACCGTCCAGCCCAGCCCCAGCCCCCCGGTCGGCGCGACATCGGTCGGCCTGGTGGGTGGGTCCTGCACGTCGCCCACCAGCTGCACCGCCGTCGGGCTCTACGACCTGTCCGGCGGCAAGGGTGAGCGCCCGTTCGCCGCGTACTGGAACGGCTCAACCTGGACCGACCAGCAGGTCCCCATGCCAGCCGGCGCCCGCCTTGCGGACCTGGACGGCGGGGTGTCCTGCTCCTCGGCGACCCGCTGTATCGCCGTCGGCGCCTACGCCCTGAAGACCGAGCCGGGGGCCAGGCCGTTCGCTGCGCGCTGGAACGGCACCGGCTGGATCGCTCGCGCGGTGCCGATGCCGGCCGGTGCCACGGGCGGCTTCCTGGACGGCGTGTCGTGCACCTCGCCCTCCCACTGCACCGCCGTCGGGGACTACGACAATGCCGCCGGCACCGCAGTCCCGCCGTTCGCCGCGCGCTGGAACGGGATCACCTGGACCGTCCAGGCGGTCAACGCCCCTGACGGGGGCGGCCTCGACGCGGTGTCGTGCACCTCGGGCACCTCGTGCACCGCCGTCGGGTCCTTGTCCAGCACCGGGCTGGCCGAGCACTGGGACGGGACAAGCTGGACGGTTCAGCCCACGCCCGTGCCGAATCACGGGACCGCGACCTACGCGGACCTCCTCGGGGTCTCCTGCCTGTCGGCCGCCTACTGCACCGCAGTCGGGCTCTACAACCGGGCACAGCCGCTCGCCGACCACCAATAGCCGGTTCCACCGAGGGCGGGCTGCCAGCATCGCCACGGCGATTCCGCGATGCAGGGTGTCACACGGGTGAGAGCGTGGTCATGCGACGATGTGCGGGCAGGCGCGGGACATCACAGATCCGCGGTCACCCGACGATCTGAACCGTCACCCTGGGCTGCGGCGACAGGCCATGATCTTGCCTCCTTCAGCGGCCGGCGCTGGGAAGGCACAGCCAGGCGCAGAGGGTCCGTGCCCGGCCCGCCTGGCGCTCCGGCCGTCTTGCACGGCCGGGCCGCACGGCGCGGCAGCCATCGCGTGGCCTGGCTGTCGTGCTGGGGCCGACGGCCGGGCTAGCCTGTCAGCAGCGGTGCCGCCGAGCCGTCTCACAGGTTCGCGGTCCACTCGATCACCAAGCGCCGACCCCGGTGAGGGGCGGACTGGTTGGCCCATTCTTCACAACACATTCTTTTGTGATGGTTGGCGCAACCATCACAAAACCTCCGAGAGGGCAGGTGCGTTGAGCGGCGGGGAGCTGTCGGCGGCGCTGTTGCGGGAGTTTGCTTCCGTGGTCGGCGATGCGCATGTGCTGACCGGGGATGCCACCGCCGGGTACACGGTGGACTGGACCGGCCGGTTCCGCGGGCATGCCCCGGCGGTGCTGCGCCCGGCGGACACCGGTCAGGTGGCCGCGGTGCTGGCGCTGTGCCGGGAGGCCGGTGTGGCCGTGGTCCCGCAGGGCGGCAACACCGGCCTGGTGGGCGGCGGGGTGCCGCGGCACGGCGAGGTGGTGCTCAGCCTGGCCCGGCTGGACCGGCTGAGCCCGGTGGACATCGACGCGGCGCAGGTCACGGCCGGTGCCGGGGTGTCGCTGCAGCGGGTCGCGGACGCGGATCCAGGGCTCGACCTCGGCGTGGTTATCGCCAGCAGGGAGAGCGCCACTGTGGGCGGGGCCGTAGCGACCAACGCGGGCGGGCTGCGGGTGCTGCGCTACGGGCCGATGCGGGCCCAGGTGCGCGGCGTGGAGGCGGTGCTTGCCGACGGGACCGTGGTGTCGCACCTGGCCGGGCTGGTCAAGGACAACACCGGATACGACTACCCGGGGCTGCTGGCCGGCTCGGAGGGGACGCTCGCCGTGGTCACCGCGGCCCGGATCCAGCTCGTCCCCCGGGCGGCCGACCAGGTGACCGTGATCATCGGGCTCGAGGGGCCCGGCGAGGTTCACGCGCTGGCCAGAGCGGCGCTGCGCGCGGTGCCCGGCCTGCTGTCGGCGGAGTTCTTCACCCGGGCCGGGCTGGACGTGCTGGCCGAGCATGCCGGGCTCGCGCCGCCGCTGCGCGAGCCGGTTCCCGCGTTCCTGCTGCTGGAGGCGGCCGGGCCGGGAGCCGATGAGGACCTGGCCGGGATGGCCGGCGATCACCCGGTGGCCGTGGGCACCACGGCGGCGGACCGGGCCAGGCTGTGGGCGTACCGGGAGCGCCACCCGGAGGCGGCCGGGTTCCTCGGGGTGCCGCTGAAGCTGGACGTGTCGGTACCGGCCGCACAGTGGGTCACGTTGGCCAGCGAGGTCGGCGCGGTGGTCCGGGCGGTGGACCCGGGCGCGACGGTGATCATCTACGGGCACGTCGCGGACGGGAACCTGCACGTCAACGTGGTGCCCGCGGCCGAGGCGGACGGGCGGCACGAGGACGCGGTGTTCGGCCTCGTGGCCTCGCTCGGCGGGTCGATCTCGGCCGAGCACGGCATCGGCGCGCTGAAGGCACGCTGGCTGCCGCTGGTCCGGTCCGAGGCCGAGCGCGCACTCTTCGCCCGGATCAGAACGGCGTTCGACCCGGACGGGATACTCAACCCGCACGTGCTCCCCCGATGATCGGCGGGGGCCGGTCCCGCCCATCGCCGCAGCCGGCATATAGTTGATCTCTCAACCAGGGTGGGCTGCCGGAGGTGGGATGACCGCGCATGACGCGCTGGGCGTGACACCGACCCCGGACACCGGCGAACGGCTCAGCACGGCCCGGCTCTGGGACGAGTCCGCCCGCCCGGCCGGCCCGCAGCCGCCGCCGGACGCGGCCTACTCGCCGCACGGCCGGGCGGTCGCCCGGCACCTCGTCGAGATACATGACCACCTGCGGTCCGAGCTCAGCCAGATCCGCGACCTCATCGGCCAGGTCAAGGACGCCGCCAGCGCCGCGCGGGTGCGCTCGGCGATCAACCAGATGACGCTGCGGCAGAACAGCTGGACGCTGGGCGCGTACTGCGCCTCGTACTGCCGGATCGTGACCGGGCACCACACCCTCGAAGACCAGGCGGTGTTCCCGCACCTGCGGGCGGCCGAACCGGGCCTGGCGCCGGTGCTCGACCGGCTCGCCGACGAGCACAAGACCATCCACCAGGTGCTCGAAGACGTGGACGCCGCGCTGGTCGAGCATCTGCGCAGCGCGGAAGGGTTCGACGGTCTGCAGCAAGCGGCCGACATCCTGTCCGACGTCCTGCTCTCCCACCTGGCCTACGAGGAGGCCCAGTTGGTGGAACCGCTCGCCCGGCACGGCTTCTACGGCGGGCAACTGTGAGCCCTGCCGCGGGATGATGGCCCGGTGAGGGTGATCGCGGGCAGCGCCAAGGGCCGGATCCTGCGGCCGCCGCGCACCTCCGCCACCCGGCCGATCACCGACCGGGCCAAGGAGAGCCTGTTCAACATCCTCACGCCACGGATCGGCGGGCGGCGCTTCCTCGACCTGTTCGCGGGCACGGGCAGCGTCGGCATCGAGGCGCTCAGCCGTGGCGCGGCCCGCGCCACGTTCGTCGAACGATCGGGCCCTGCCCTGGCGGGCATCCGGCACAACCTTGACCTCACCGGCCTGGCGGCGCGGGCCGAGGTGGTGGGCCGGGACGTGTTCGGCTACCTGCGGGAACCACCGGTCCCCTTTGACGTGATCTTCGTGGCCCCGCCGCAGTGGCGCGGCCTGTGGCCGCGCGCCGTCACGCTGATCGACCGCGAGCCCGGCTGGCTGTCCGACGGCGCGGTGGTCGTGGCGCAGCACGACCCATCGGAGAGCGTTCCGCTTGACCTGGCGCACCTGGAACTCGCCGACGAGCGGTCCTACGGCCGGGTCCGGTTCACGTTCTTCGGCGCGCGGGCATCCTCATGAGCACGCCCTGGCCGGACATCGCGCACACCTATGACGTGGCGGCCGAGCACTACGCGGCCACCTTCGCCGCCGAACTCGACGGCAAGCCGTTCGACCGCGACCTGCTGGACCGCTACGCGGTGGAGCTTGCCGGGCGTGGCGAGGTGTGGGATGTGGGCTGCGGCGCGGCCGGCCACCTGACCAGGTACCTGGCCGACCGGGGCGTCGCCGCGTCCGGGGCGGACATCTCCCCTGGCTCCGTGGCGGTGGCGCGGCGGTGCCAGCCGGGGCTGACGTTCCGGGTGGCGGACATGTGCGGCCTGCCGGCCGGCGCGGCATCCCTGGCCGGCATCGTGGCGTTCTACTCGATCATCCACCTGCCCAGGCCGCGCATCCCGGTGGCCCTGGCGGAGTTCCGCCGGGTACTGGCTCCCGGCGGTGCGCTGCTGGCCGCCGTGCACGGCGGCGTAGGGGAGACCGGCTCCGATGCCGCGTTCGGCCTTCCGGTCCAGGTTCGCGCGACCCTCGTAACGCTGGATGAACTGGCGGCAATGGCGGAGTCGGCCGGCCTGGCGATCCGGGAGCGGCACGAACGCGCTCCCTACCCCGGCGAGTACCCCTCGCCACGCCTGTACCTCTGGGCGGAGGTTCCGCTACCGGGGTGAGGGGAACTGATCCTGCCGGGTTCCGTCGCGCTGCTGGCCGGGCCGCCGCCTATGCCCGGAGTCGGCGTACTGGTCGTAGAGGTCCTCGGCCCGGCGGTTGGTCCGCCGGCTGATCAAGCGCGTCTGCCAGCCACACAGCACGGCGAAACTGTAGATGCCAACGACAAGAAGGGCCACGATGGCGACATCTAGCCACATATGGGTCACCCCATCCGTGCAGGCGCTTCGCCCGCCGCTGGTTCCCATACCCGCCCGGTTTGCCGCAAACATTCCCGGCGGAGTGACGTCGAGCACATGACACACCGGCCCGGCCGCAGAGCCGGTCAGGCGGCGGAGCTTGGCTCAGGTGGTGCGGACGAAGTCGGCGATGACGGTGCCGAGCTGCTCGCCGGCGTCCTCCTGCAGGAAGTGGCCCGCACCCTCGATAACGGGGTGATCCAGTCCGGCCGCGCCCGGCACTGTGCGCTTCAATATGGGCGCCATGGCCCCGGTGATCGGGTCAGAGTCGCTGAACGCGACGAGGAATGGCTTGTCCCAGGCCGCGAGCTTTTGCCAGGCCGCGCGGTTGGCCGCTGAGGCCGGGTCGTCGGGGGTCGTCGGGACCAGCGTGGGCATCGCGCGCGGGCCGGCCTTGTAGCTCTCGTCGGGGAACGGGGCCTCATAAGCGGCGAGCACCCCGGCGGGCAGCACGGTCCGGCACCCGGCCTGCATCAGCCGGGAGATGCCCAGTTCCGGCGCGGCCGCCACGACATCACGAAACCGCAGCCACACCTCGGGCATCGCCTGGTCGCCGGTGGGCAGCCCGGTGTTCGCCGCGACCACCCGGGCGAACCGGTCCGGGTGCTCGGCAACCAGGCGAAGCCCGATCAGCCCGCCCCAGTCCTGGCCGACGAGGGTGACCCCGGACAGCCCGAGGGCGTCGAAGGCAAGCGCGCGCATCCATTCGACATGCCGGGCGAAGGAGTGGTCGTTCATCTCCGCGGGCTTGTCCGACCGGCCGAAGCCGATCATGTCGGCGGCGATCACCCGCAGCCCGGCGTCGACAAGAACCCGCATCACCGTGCGGTACAGGAACGACCAGCTTGGCTCGCCGTGCAGCAGCAGGACCGGCTCGGCGTCGGGCGGGCCATCCGCCACGTAGGCCATCCGCAGCCCGCCGACGTCGGCGTAGCGCGGTGCCCAGGGAAAGCCGGGCAGGTCGGCAAAGCGGTCATCAGGGGTTCTCAGCGTGCGCACCCGCACATGCTCCCACGCGGCGGAGCCAGCTCCGGCCCCGCCACCCCGCCCAGCGGGCGCCGCCCGGGCTGCCGACGCTATCGAGATATAACTTGACAGCGCCGCATAACGCGATACATCGTATGTTCTCGGAACGCTGACCACTCATCTCGACGCTAGACCACCACGGGGAGGATCGCGTGGCCGCCCGAGACGCAGCACCCGCTCAAGACTCAGGAACTTCCCCGGCGCCGGGCAGGGCAGCCCGGATCGCCGCATGGCCCTGCGGCAGGCGCACCAAGTACCTGGTACTGGTGTTCTGGATTCTCGTCATCGCCGTGACCGGGCCGCTGTCATCCAAGCTCATGGGCGCCGAGAAGAACGACGCCTCCGCCTACCTGCCGGCCAGCGCCGAGTCCACCCAGGAACTGAACCTGCAGGACAAGTTCGTCTCCAAGAACAACAACCCGGCCGTGGTCGTCTACGTCCGCCCGTCCGGGCTCACCCCCGCCGACCTGCGCAAGGCCGCTGCCGACGCGCGAAGCTTCGCCGCGCTGCCCGCCGTGCACGGCCGGGTCACCGGCCCGATCCCCTCGGCCGACCACAAGGCCATGGAGACGATCGTCGGGGCCGATCTCGGCTACAACGCCGACATCGGCGGCTTCGTCACCGGCCTGCAGACGACCGCCGCCCGCGGCGACCCGGGGCTGAGCGCGCACATCGCCGGCCCGGCCGCCAGCGCCGCGGACCAGGTCAAGATCTTCAAAGGCATCGACAGCACGCTGCTGTACGCCACGCTGGCCGTAGTCATCGTCCTGCTGCTGCTGACCTACCGCAGCCCGGTGCTGTGGATCCTCCCGATCGTCTCGGCCGGCGTCGCGCTCACCGTCGCCGAGGCCGTCATCTACCTGCTGACCAAGCACGGCCTGACGGTGAACGGGCAGAGTGGCGGCATCCTGGTCGTGCTGGTGCTCGGCGCGAGCACGGACTACGCGTTGCTGCTTGTCGCGCGCTACCGGGAGGAACTGCGTAAGCACACAGACCGGCACGAGGCCATGGCCGTAGCGCTGCGCCGGGCCGGGCCCGCCATCATCGCTAGCGCCGCCACGGTCATCGCCGGGATGCTCTGCCTGCTCGTCGCCGAGTCGGCGGACATCTCCGGGCTCGGCCCGGTGGCCGCGATCGGCATCGCGGTAGGCCTGCTCGCCATGATCACGCTGCTGCCGGCGCTGCTGGTGATCGTCGGCCGGTGGATCTTCTGGCCGGTGCGGCCGAAGTACGGCACCGGCGAGCCCACCACGCGCGGCTTCTGGGCCCGCGTCGGGCGGCTCATCTCGCACCGCCCGCGGGCCGTCTGGTCGGTCACCGCCGTCCTGCTCGCCGTCGCCTCGCTGGGCCTGATCGGCTTCAAGGTGGGCACGCTGACCACGGCACAGTCGTTCCGCGGGCATCCGGAGTCGGTCACCGCCGAGACGGTCCTCGCCCAGCACTTCCCGGCCGGGGCGGGGGAGCCGGTCGCCGTGATCGGCAAGGCCGCGGCGACGCCGCAGCTGGCGAGCGCCCTGCGGGGCGCGGGCGGTATCCAGGCGGTGAGCCACCCGGCCGTCAAGGACGGCCTGGTCTTCCTGCAGGGCACGCTGACCAGCAAGCCGGACAGCCCGGCCGCGTACGCGACGATCGACAAGGTCAGGGCCGCGGCGCACGCGGTGCCCGGCGCCGACGCCAAGGTCGGCGGCGGTACCGCGGTCACCATGGACGTGGAGCACTACGCGACCCGCGACCGGAACCTGATCATCCCGCTGGTGTTGCTCGTGGTGTTGGTCATCCTCGCGCTGTTGCTGCGCGCGATCGTGGCGCCGCTGGTGCTGATCGGCACCGTGGTGCTGTCCTTCACGACGGCGCTCGGCCTGTCCGCGCTGGCGTTCCGCTACCTGTTCTCGTTCGCGGGCGCGGACGTGTCGATGCCGTTGTTCGTGTTCGTGTTCCTGGTCGCGCTGGGCATCGACTACAACATCTTCCTGATGACCAGGGTTCGTGAGGAGGCCAAGCGCTCGGGCACGCGCCAGGGCGCGCTCACCGGGCTTGCGGCGACCGGCGGGGTGATCACCTCGGCCGGCCTGGTGCTCGCGGGCACGTTCGCCACGCTGGGCACCCTGCCGCTGGTGATCTTGACGGAGATCGGGTTCGCCGTCGCGATCGGCGTGCTTCTCGACACCATCATCGTCAGGTCGGTGCTTGTCACCGCGCTCAACCTGGATATCGGTGACCGGATGTGGTGGCCCAGCCGGCTGGCCAGGCGGTCCGGCCAGGTCACCGGCGTGCCGAGCACGCCGGTGACCACCGGGCGCCCTTAGGCCGGGGTGCGGTTGGCGTCGATCTGGTCGAAGTCACCGAACCCGTTGAAGGTGCCGCCGCCGCCGGACCACTGCCACATCACGGCGTTGCTGTCGGAACTGGTCACGCCGCCGTAGAACTGCGCGCAGGTGCTGGTGTTCCGCAGGCACCAGCCGTCGGGGGTGTGGCTCAGGCTGCTGGTGTCGTCGAGGTAGGTCCACTCGTAGGTGTGCTTGATATGGGAGTACCCGGCGGTGCCGAAGATGCTGGCCCATATCGGCGCGGAGGAGTAGACGCCCGGGGTGTAGGTGGAGTTGTGCGCGATTTCGTCGAAGAACCCGTTGAAATCGGCACGGTCGAGGGCCGGCGAGATGCCCGAGCGGCTCACCTTGCCGCTGCACGGTGAGGTGTAGACCGACTTCCAGCCGTTGTCCGGTGCCGGGCTGATGCCGGGCGCGTTACCAGGTATCTCGACATCGTCGAAGATCACCGGGTAGGTCACCGTGAGCTTGGCGACATCGGAGAGCGTGCGGATCGCCTGCTGCTGGCCCCAGCTGTACGCCTCGGTCGTGGTGCCGTCGTAGTGCGGATCAACACCAGGGCCGCCCATGAACCAGTAGACGCCGGTGCCGATGCCCAAGTGATAGGTGCTGAAGTTGGTGTCCGCGTCCGCGGCGTTGGTGTCGGACCAGGCGACCTTGTCACCGCAGTGCTGCCACGTCGCCCAGTTCCCCGTCATGCCGATGTAGCCGCCGTACTTCCCGCCGATCTGCGGTTCGGCGTAGGGCGCGGGGCCGCTGACCGTCACGGGGAAGCTGTCGGTGCCGTACCAGAAACCCGGCGGGCCTGGCTCGCCGCGAGGGCTCGACCGGGTTTCCTCGCGCGTGCGGCTCGCGCGGGCCCCGGGGCGGGCGGGCGCGTTCGCGGCCGCTGCCAGCCCGAGCACCAATGCCGCCACACCGACCACCGTGAGCCAGCCTCGCGGGCTGCGGGCCCGGACCCATTCGTTCATTCGCATGCCACCTGTCTCTCTTTGCCGGGGTTGTCTCGGTCTAGCCCCGGATACCGTAATTAACCTGAATGTTCCCTGCTGCCGCACCGAAGGCTCAGCCCGGCGTTATCTAAGACGGTCGATCAAGCCAGTTGGTGGTGGCGGATTCCGGCCAAAAGACCACAGGCGGGCTGGCTAGCTGGCTAGCCGAGGCCGCGGGCTGGCTAGCTGAGGCGGTCGGAGGCCGCCTGCGCTCGGGCGAGCCGCCGCCGGGCCTCGTTCGCAGCCCGCACCGCCGCCTCCTTGCCCCGCTGGGCGTCGCGGGCGGCACGGTTGGCCTCGCTTTCCGCCGCGATGGCCAGGCTGAGTTCCTTGTCGAGCCGCTCGACCTGTTGCCTGGCCGATTCCTGAGCGGCCCGGGCGCCGGTGAACTTCGCCTCGGCCCCGGTCAGGTCGGCCTCCGCGGCCGCAACGGCGTCGGTCGCCCGGCGGATGGCCTGCTCCGCCTCAGCGATCTTGGCCGCCCGGCGCTCCGCCTCCGCCTCGGCCTGCCTGGCCTTGCGTTCCGCCTCTTCGGCGGCCAGCCGGGCGGCCCGTTCTTCCGGCGTCTCTCCGGGACGCCTACCGCTGGCCCGCTCCCGCGCGGGCGCCTTCCGCTTGGCCGGTGCTCTCTTCGCCTTGTCCCCGTCTGGTGACTTCTCCCTGGCCGGTGCCCGCTGCCAGGACACCGCGCCGGCCTCGTCCCCGATGCCAAGCCCGGCATAGGACAGCGGGCTGGCCAGGCAGCCCGCGCGCACCGCGGCGGCCGCGTCGGCGTCGGCCAGTGCCGCCTGCAGGGTGGCCTCCACCTCCCGCTCGACCTGGAGGCCGACCGCCCGGCCGTCCCGCTCCGCAAGCCGCTTCGCCTCGGCGACCAGGGCGGCGACCAGCCGCCTGCGCTGCACCGACAGTTCCCTCACCTGCTCACCGGCCAGGTCCTGCTGCGCCTGGCGCAGCGACTCGCCCAGGGCCAGCAGTTCGCCCACCTGGTCCCCGGACTCCCGGACAAGCTGGTTGACCAGCCACGCGCTCACCGTCGGGCGGCGCAGCGCCCCGATGGCCCGGGCGAGATCGCGGTTTCCTGACGTGCGAGCCTGGGCCACCCGCTCGTCACGGGCGGCGGTGAAATCGCCCGGCGAGAGCGCGTACAGCTCCTCGGCTGCGCTCGCCAGGTCCGCATCCTGCACAGGGGGATGGTAGTCCCTGCGCCCCTAGGCCGCCCGTGCGCGATGCCTGAATCATGCTGCAAGCCCGGTCAGCCAGCTCGTGGGCAGGGCCGTCGACTGGGCGGCGAGACCAACTCATCAACAGACTCGTTAACGATCTGGCGTCTTCTGGGCCTCATTTATCACCCTGGCCGGGGGAGGCTCCGGAGCCGCGGGCATGTGACGATCGCGGTCGTGAACAGACCGTCGTTCCTGGCCGGCTCTGGCTGCTGCCCGGCGTCTGAGCGCCGCGCAGTCTCCCCTGTGCTGCCCTGCCGGGTCCGCTGGTCCGGCCAGTGCCTACCCCAACAACGGTGCCGGACCGGCACCGTTCCTATCCGACGGAGACACCATGCTGCTCGCCAGTTCCTACTCTTATCCGCTGCTTGGAGCGTTCTGGACGATCCTCGAGGTCTTCCTGTGGGTGCTGTGGATCTGGGTCCTGATCTACGTCTTCATTGACATCTTCCGTAGCCACGACCTGTCGGGATGGGCCAAGGCGCTGTGGTTCATATTCGTGTTGTTCATCCCGCTGATCGGCGTCTTGGTCTACCTGATCGCCCGCGGCGGCAAGATGCAGGAGCGAGCGGCACAGGATGCCCGCCAGCAGGACCGGCAGTTCCGCGAGTATGTCCAGGAGGCCGCCAGCGGGGCAACTCCGGCCGACCAACTGGCCAAGCTGGCCGACCTGCGTGACCGGGGCGTCATCTCGGCTGAGGAGTTCGAGCGCGAGAAGGCCAAGGTACTGGCCACCTGAACGGCACGCGGCCGGGATACCGTGTCGCGTCCCGCCGCTACCGCGTCAAACGGTTCTGCCAAAAGCGGTGCGTTGCACCTGCGCATGATTTGTTCCAAGCCAGCATCCTCATTCCGTCGATGGACAATTCTGGCCGTCCAGGCCTAAGGCACGATCCGTCCTAGGCCTACCGTGAGGCGATTGACGGGCGAACTCCGGACGCGGTTGCGTCCGGAGTTCGCCCGCGCATCTGCTCTACAGCGGTGGCTGCGCCACAAGGCCGGCGTGTCTACGCACGCGAGCAGCTGCACACGGCACACGACATGCTCGCTGCGATCGGCACCGGCCATGAGGGGTGATGCCGGGGATGGCAGGTTCGGCGGTCTGGCTGTCCGGGAAGAGCTGATCATGGCGGGGATCCGTTCCGGCGGGAGCGAGGAAGACTGATGGATGCGTCGTTGCTCGCGGTCCTCAATGATGCCGAGCGGCTGCTGGTCGCTGAGACCGGGCGGGAGCAGCTCGCCGCGCTGGATGAGGACGCGGCCCTGGCGCTGGAGGCCCGGGTCCGGCGGGCCCGCGGCAAGTACGTGAGCCAGTACCGGCGGGGCGCCAGCGCCGCCGTCACTGGCAAGGGCGGGCGCGGCGCGGCGCGGCCGGAGAACACGCGGGCGCGGTTGAAGGCCGAGGCGTTTGAGGAGGCGTTGGCGCGGGTGAGCCGGCGGGTGGCGGTGCTGGCCCGGCAGGCGGCGGCGGCGCTGCGGGCCGAGCGGCTGGCCGCGGCCCGGGCCGCCCGGGCGGGCCGCGGGCCAGGTGGGCAGGGCGCCACGCCTCGCGCGGGCGGAGTGGGCGCCGCCGTCGGCGCCGAGGCTGCGGCCGCGGGTGCGCTCCGCTCGCCCCGGACGGAGAAGCAGCGCGCGGGCACCCTGGCCATGGGCGCCCGCCGCCAGGCCAAGCGGGACAGCCGATAGCCACCGGCCGCCGCCCCTACCGGGTGGGGACGGCAGTGCCGCGCGCTGCGCGGGTAGACGATGGGGATCCGTACAGGAGGCGCTGTGGCTGTGCGTTCTTTGGGCTGGCTGGGCACGCCGAAGCCCTGCCAAGACCCAAGCTGCGGCCGGCTGGACAGACGACCGGCCCGCCCGGAGCCTGTCGTGGCCTTGGACGGGCTTGCCTCCGCCCGGAATAGACTCCGGCCAGCGGTGGGTATCGATTCGGGTCGTCACGAAGGCGTGAGGGATCGCCATGACACGGACGCGGCAGATCCTGTTCATCCAGGGCGGCGGCGCGGGCGCGCACGACGAGTGGGACGACAAGCTGGTCGAGAGCCTGAGGCGAGAGCTCCGGGGTGGGTACGAGGTCCGCTACCCGCGCATGCCCGACGAGGACGACCCGAGTTATGCCCGGTGGAGCGCGGCGATCCGGCGGGAGATGGCGGACTTGGACGACGGCGCGGTCGTGGCCGGCCATTCGGTAGGCGCGACAATCCTCGTCAATGCGCTCGCCGAGCACCCGCCGGAGAGAGGGCTCGGGGCGATCGTGCTCATCGCCGCTCCGTTCGTCGGCGAGGGCGGCTGGCCCGGGTCCGAGTTCGAGCTGACAAGCGAGCTCGGCGCGAGGCTGCCGCCAGGTGTGCGGGTGCATGTCTTCCACGGACTCCGGGACGAGACCGCCCCGCCTTCGCATGCCGACCTGTATGCCTCGGCGATCCCGCAAGCGCAGGTGCACCGGCTGCCGGGGCGGGATCATCAGCTGAACAACGACCTGAGCGAAGTGGCTGAGGCGATCCGTATCAGCAAACCAAGGCCCGTCACCCCTACGTAGAGCCGGCCCCACTTTCAAACCAGCGGCTGAGCGGGCATACCCCGCTCAGCCGCACAGTCGCGCCAGAGCGCCCGGCGGCATGTGCGGAAGACCTGCCAGCGCGGCCCGCGCCGCCGGGTTTGCGGGTGCGCAGATGAGCCGGTGTTGACTTATGAGGTTTCCCGGAGGGTCCAGCCGTCCATGCCCATCCAGGCGCCGGAGAAGTCGAGCCTGCCGCCGAGCTGGTCGTGCGGGGTGCTGGTCAGCCGTGGCCCGTTGAGTTCCATCCAGTCGCCGCAGGGGCGCATGCGGGCCAGGCCCGGGCCCATGTTCTCCAGCGTGATGCCGCCGAGGGCGGTGATCTCGGTGGTCGAGCCGAAATTCTGGTCCATGGTGGCGTCAGGGCCGAAGGTGTCCGCGCCGACGCCGATGGCGCCGTGCTCCCACAGCCATTTGGTGGAGGTGGCGCTGAACCCGGGGACGTGGTCGTAGTAGTCGTTGTAAGGCCCCGGCACCTGCCGGTTGCCCAGGTGGTAGAAGCTGGACAGCCCGGTGTAGAGCACCACGTAGGAGTTCTGCGGGATTGCCCTGCACCCGGTGTGCCGTAGCCAGCGCTGGATGTAGCGGGCCGTGATGAAGAAGTCGCCGTTGCCGTGGCGGGCCAGGATCAGCGGCTGGACGTTGATGACCAGCAGCGGGCGCAGGCCGAAGAATTTCTCGGGCAGGCGGCCCAGGCACGGCTTGCCCTCGTGGAAGTGGCACGGGGCGGAGATGTGAGTGCCGGTGTGGGTGCCCAGCGACTGGATCTGCTCCAGGGTGTAGCCCGACCCGTGGCGGCACCGCGGAATGCTGGGGTGGGCATTCACGCAGTTCCACAGTTGCCACTTGAATTTGGGATCGCCGGGGAAGATGGGCGCGTTGTCGCTCAGCGGCTGGCCCAGGAAAACCTGCTGCGAACGGGCGGGGTTCCGCGGGTCGACCTGCGCGTAGCCGCGCGGGATCCCTGTCGCCTGCTGTGTGTGGTCGCCAGCGCTCGCGCCCACCGCCGAGTTCATGCCCACCGCCATGCCGACTGCCAGGCCAACGGCAACGGCACTGACAGCGAGCGCGTACAACTTCCCGTGAGGCCGTATTTCCTGCATAACGGGCTCCCTCCTGACTTTGCGAATAAACGCGGCGCAGCGGCCGCCTCGGCGAGTCAGCGCCCGCCGCCTGCCGCAGCAACCGCGACACCAATCGGCCGGGCCTGGGGCCTGACGAGCGCGCCCGCGACCAGGACGGTCGGCGTCGCTTCCACTCCCAGCGCGGCGGCGCGCGCAGTCACATACGGCGGCCAGTCCAGATACGGTGCATCAGACACGCAGGTGGTGAACGCCGCGTCGTCCAGCCCCACGGTCCGGCCCAGGCCGGCCAGCTCGGCATCGGTCAGCCCCGGCCCGCCCTCGGGTGGCTGGCTGACGAACAGCGCGTGCGCGTACTCGACGAACCGTCCCCGGTCAGCGGCGCAGCCCGACGCCGCGGCCGCGCGCGTGGAGTAGCTCGTCGTCGACGCCTCATCCAGGAAATTCATGGGATGGTAGACCAGGCTGACCTGCCCGCCGGACACCAGGTCGGAAAGCGCCGGCCCTGCAGACAGCTCAAACCGCCGGCAGAACGGGCACAGGAAGTCGATGAAAACATCGACGCGGACCGGGCCGCGCCCCACCATTATCCCGTCGCCATCCCCCGTCGCGCCGGCGGGAAGGCGGCTCGGGACGGTCAGATCAGTCATAGATCGCTCCATAAGAACTCGGCAGCGCGCACCGTGCGGCAAGGTGTGCCGCCGGCTGCGGCCACATGGTCATTGTCGTCCGCCGTCGTCAGCGGCGGATGCCCGGGCGTGGGCGTGTGGTGCGGGGCTGCGCGATAAATGGGTGGACCGCATGCCCGTGATTATGCGAACGTGGTCTTGGTTGACACCCACCAGCGACTGGAGCAGGGCAATGCGAGGCCACGAATCTATCTGCCGCAAGGGTGCGGCAAGGTGCCCGCTCTTTGAGTCCGGG